>Ga0299912_10005632_pt1 | contig 10298 bp, 8 predicted proteins | sample RVTome_2_FD_207667 | JGI IMG/M metagenome (GOLD analysis project Ga0299912, IMG submission 207667) | Soil microbial communities from uranium-contaminated site in the Upper Colorado River Basin, Wyoming, United States - RVT95D214 (version 2) ... | reverse complement strand
CCTGATAACCTTGCATTTGGAGTGTTCTTATGTTAAAATTTTGCCTACTTGCCCACCCATATATTCGGTATATCGTAGTTATCACCCCTACCTATAGGGGTTACATATGTTCTTTTTAAAGGGCTGCTATGCGTTGCCCATATTGTAGAAACCAACAATCCAGAGTCATTGATACTTCTCACGATGCCCGTGGCGGTGTACGCCGGAGGCGCGAGTGTGAGGTATGTGGACAACGCTTTAGCACCTACGAGCGTCCCATCCTTTCAACACCTTTGATCGTCAAGCAAGATGGTACCCGTGAGGAATTTGACCGGGAAAAATTAATCCGGGGTATCCGGATTGCTTGCGCCAAACGCCCAGTTACAGCGGCAGATATCGAGCGCCTTGTGGGGGAAATCGAGGCCTCACTCCAGGCAATGGGCCGCGCTGAAGTGTCCTCGCGGGTGGTAGGGGATATGGTCATCAACGGACTCAAGGAATTGGACCAGATCGCCTACGTTCGTTACGCCATCGTCTACCTGCGTCTGGACGACCTGGTGGCAGTCCGCAACGAAATCGATCGGCTGTTAGAAAGTTGATCGCCATGGCTTGCAGCCGCAAGGGGGTTACCTTCGCTGTTCGTCATTGGTTCTAAAGGAATATTGGTTGAAAAGGAGTTTGGTGATGTTAAAAGATCCCCCAATCAAAGATGCTAGCAGCGGCCTTTTACCGGCACCTCCCTTGCCACCTGACTTACCAGCTGTGGAGCTCACGGAAAATGCCCGTAAGGTGCTGGAGAAACGATATGTACGGAAGGGGAAAGAAGGACAACTTGTTGAGAGCGTGGAGGAGATGTTCTGGAGAGTGGCCTACCATATAGCCAAAGTGGAAGAAGCATGGGAGAACGATGTAATCGATCGCGCTTGCCAGTATTACGAGTTGCTTACCGCCAAGCGCTTCTTCCCGAACTCACCCACATTCACCGGAGCGGGGACTCCTCTAGGACAATTGGCAGCTTGCTTTGTTTTACCTATCTCGGACGACATGGGGCGCGATCCCGCAGGCATCTTCCAATCCCTGCGCGACGCTGCCTTGATCCAGCAAACTGGTGGCGGCAATGGCTTCTCATTTTCTCGGCTGCGACCCAAGGGCACCCTGGTCAAATCCTCAGCCGGTCAGGCTACCGGACCGGTAGGATTTCTGCGTGTCTACGATAAAGCCTTTGGTGAGATCGCCCAAGGCGGCACAAGACGGGGTGCCAACATGGCTGTCTTGCAGATAAGCCATCCTGACATCGAGGAGTTCATCACCTGCAAGACTGACGAGAACACCATTACTAATTTCAACATCTCGGTCGGTATCACCGATGCCTTCATGGAAGCTGTGCGTTTGGATAAGGATTGGGATCTGCGCTTCCCAGATGTGGGCTCGGCGAAATATCATGGATTCCATGGCACGCTGGAGCAGGCTGAGGCAGCCGGCATTCCGATCAAGGTTTACAAAACCGTGCGTGCCCGTGACCTGTTCGAAAAGATCGTCCGCCAGGCTCACCATAACGGCGAGCCGGGCGTCCTCTTTCTGGACGCAGCTAACCGCTCCAACCCGGTACCACATCTCTATCCATTGGAGGCTACAAACCCATGCGGAGAGCAATGGTTGGGACCTTATGAAAATTGCTGTCTGGGTTCGGTCAACCTGGCTCAGCACTTCGGTCAGCAAGGCACCGTGGATTGGGAGAAATTGCGCCAGAGCGTGGTGCTTTCCACGCGCTTCCTGGATAACGTGGTCAATGCCAATGCCTATGTCCCCGCCGTGCCTCAGTTGAAAGAAGCTGCTTACGCAGCCCGCCGGATCGGACTGGGCGTTATGGGGATGGCCGACTTGATGTACCACACTGGTATTCGTTATGGCTCGCAGGAAGGCCAGGAGTTCGCCGCACAGGTCATGGAGTTCGTCCGTTACCATGTTATGTTAGCCAGCATCGAACTGGCTGAAGAGCGCGGACCGTTCCTGGCAATAAAGGGCAGCATTTACGACCCTGATAACCTGACCTGGAGACCACCTAAACCCTTGGAAGCCTATACCCGCAACTGGGGGCGCCCCTCTGTAGATTGGAACATTGTCGTGGAAGGCATCCGTAAACATGGCATCCGCAACGCCGCCCAGACCACCATAGCACCCACCGGAACAATCGCCACCGTCGCGGGGTGCGAGGGTTACGGTTGCGAACCGGTCTTTGCTCTGGCATATATACGCCACGTCAACGACAATGGCAAGGATTTGCAGTTGATCTACACCAGCCCATTGTTCGAAAAAGCCCTGACCGAAGCCGGGCTGGACGAAAAGAAGCGCATCGCTGTGATTGACTTGGTGATGGAGTATGGCACCTGCCAGGGCATCCCGGGTGTCTCAGAATTCATACAACACACTTTCGTCGTCTCAGCGGATATTACTGCAGAGGAACACGTTTTGATGCAGGGAGCCATGCAGGCTTTCGTAGATAACAGCCTGAGCAAGACGATTAACTTTCCCGCCGATGCCGATGTTGAGGACGTGGCTATCGCTTACCAGCTTGCCTGGGATTTGGGTTGTAAGGGCATAACCGTATACGTAACCGGCTCTCGCCAGAAGGTTGTCCTGGAGACCCACGCCACTGCCAAACAAAAACAAACTGGTGAGATAAATGCAGCAGATATTGTCGAAGAAGGGCAGCATGTCGAACAGTTGCCCATGTGGATGGAACAAAAGAAGCCTCGCCCGCGCAGTCTTTATGGCTATACTTATTCCATCAGCACCCCGTTGGGGAAAGCATTCATCACCCTGAACGAAAACGGGGACGACCAACCCTTCGAGGTCTTTATCAATACCGCTAAAGCCGGGTCGGATACGGCGGCGGTCTCCGAGGCGATCGGTCGCTTGATCTCGTATACCCTCCGGTTGGCCTCGTCGGTAGAGCCGCGCGACCGGCTAAAAGAGGTTTGGCGACAGCTCTCCGGCATCGGTGGCGGGCGCTCGCTAGGCTTTGGTCCTAATCGGGTGCGCTCTCTGCCGGATGGCGTATCGCAAGTCCTGGCAGAATATCTGGAAAATACTATCCAGGGGCGGAAAGGCGGGGGAAATCCACATATCGTTGGACCGGTTGAAAGCTACGATGACAACGGTCACCATATAATGACCGAATCAGCGTTATCCGGCTCGGTAACTGAGATTCCACCCGAGCAATTCCCCTTACAGATCGGTGACTTGTGCCCCGAATGCGGCCAGGCAGCCGTGGTCAACGAGGAAGGCTGCCGGAAGTGTTACGCCTGCGGGTACAGCGAATGTTGAAATAGAAGATAAATATTTGGGTAAAGGATAGTCGCATTCCATCCTTTACCCAAATAATAAACCTAATTCACCCAAATTTGTCCAAAGGAGTATAATTATTATAAGCCATCTATTGCCGTAGATGGTTGTCTTCATTCCGGTTAATAGTTCAGGAAAAACATAATGAAAACCAGAAAAGTCCTTCTTTCAGTCCCGTTATTTTTTGGAATAACCCTTACGTTGGTGCTGTTGTGGACCTCCAGCACGCCTGCCGTGCGCGCCAGCGCCCCAACCCACTACGTTTCCAAGACGTCCGGCTGCGGCGGTCAGAGCCCGTGCTACCTGTCCATCCAGGCTGCTGTGAACGCCTCCGGACCTGGTGATCTGATCAAGGTGGCAACCGGCACCTACACGGGGACAGTTAAAATGCTCTTTGGCACGCAACCCTACACCCAGGTGGTCTTCATCACCAGAACCCTCACCTTGCAGGGCGGTTTTACCAACAGCAACTGGACCTCGCCAGACGTAAAAACCAACCCAACCGTGATTGACGCCCAGCGGAAAGGCCGCGGCATCACGATAAAAGGTACGGGTTCGGAGAAAGTAATCATTGATGGTTTCACCATCACCGGCGGCGATTACACCGGTTTTGGCAACCCACCTGCGACTTCTACTGTGTGCCCACGATCTGGCGGCGACTGCGCGGGAGGGTTATATGCCTCCTCGGTGAAATTGCTGCTGCGCAACAGTCAGATGTCAAATAATATCGCCAGCCGCGCCGCAAAATCTAACAATGGCGGCGGTGCATACCTGACGACCTTGGTATCAGGCAGCACAATCGAAAACACAACTTTCTACAGTAATGCAGTGACCACTGGTGATGGGACAGGTGGAGGCGCGGAGATTGCATATAGTGGACTTGTGACGGTCACCCGGTGCACGTTCGAAAACAATCGGGCTGAAACGAGAGGAGGGGGATTGCTCATCACTCAACCTGCCAATACGATTATCATAGAAAAGACAAATTTCTTCTCTAATACCCTCAATTCCGGCTGGGGGGGGCTCTGTTCGCCCAACTGATTAATCAAGGGAATGCTTTGCGCCTGGATCGGGTGAAAATGATTGGCAATCATGCTTTTCAATTAGCCTCGGCGGTCTACCTGGAATCCATTGGTACTGGCGCTCCAAGTCGAGTCGATTTTACCAACGTGTTGCTGGCTAGAAACACCCTGACCAGCCCTACCGCCGAGAAATCGGTCATCAACGCATATGCCCATTTCAGGAATCTGGATCTCCGGATGAACCACCTGACTTTCGCTGATAACCTGAACCAGGCGGCTTTGCGAGTGCGGCCGGGGGATTTTGCGGGTAGATATATTACCGCTACTTTGACCAATACCCTCATCGTTAACACCGACACAGATTATGTCGGATATGTGGGTTTCTCCATTACCAGCGCGACCATCTTGCACACCAATACCTTCACCCAGACCGTCGCCAACCACCATGTCGGTCAGGGGTCATTTGGCGCCCTTTTTATTGCTATTGCTATCAATCCTTTGACCGGTGACGCCAAATTAGATACAAACAAACACCTATTAAGTGGTTCGGCAGCTATCGATGCTGGTGTGGATGCTGGTATATATATTGATATTGATGGGCAAAAACGCCCCTTTGGGCTTGCTCCCGATATTGGCGCTGATGAATACTCCCCACTGTTCTTGCCGTTAATTTTGAGATAAGTAGAGGCAATTAGAGGTAGGGTTTATTCACTTCCGCCAGTTTTGTTTTTATCATCGCAACCATATCTTCTGCAAGGCTTTTCTTTTGTGGGTATAGGTTGTGTAATTCCTCTGGGTCGTCTTGCAGGTGATACATCTCAACCTGTTCTTTAGAATCTCTCAGTTCTTTATAACCGAAATAATAAATCAGTTTATATTGACCTTTTATTAATGATATGGTCGACTCGGTAATCGGTGATTGTTGTCTGGTATGTCGGGCAGTCAAAGCGAAAAGATCGCGTTGATTGACCGCAATCTCAGATGAGAAGGGGGGTAAGACCAGCCCTTCTGTCCAATCAGGAATGGATTGCCCAGACACATGCATCATGGTCGGCAGAATATCCGTAGCGGATGTGTATTCATGGATATCTTGGCGTGTTTTTCTACCCGGCTCGAAAATGACCAATGGAACATGGATTACGGATTGATAAAGGAGAGGGGTGTTATGTTCAGATACTCCCCGTTCGAATAATTCGCCATGGTCAGAAGTTAAAACAATCCAAGTGTTTTCTGTTAAGCCGGATTTTTCAAGCGAACGATAGATTTGCTCAATCGTATCATCGACGTAAAGGATATATTCATCATATTCCTCACGTAAATCCCTTAATTGGTGATCAGACAATCCCATCGTAAAGAGGTGTTTTGGTTTTTTTGTCGGTCTATACCCATCTTTATAAAAAGTATGATAATATTCCTGGTTTGTACAATAGGGGGAATGCGGTGGTAAGAAATGGAAATATCCAAAGAAAGGTTGTTGCGCTTGGGTAAGATGACCTTGAAGCCAATGAATAGCATCGTCCAAGGCAAAGTAATCATCTTTGAAACTGTATGGAAGACCTCGGGGAAAATTCTCCCTTAGTGGTGCGATTTTTTTGTTAAGATAAGCACTGTATAAATTAGATAAAAATAGAGAATAGGGATAACCACCCTCCCGTTCTTTCATGATGCGTGACCAGATCATCTTGAAAGCGTCTGGGTCGTTCCCTGAAAGCATCGCAAGAATTTGAAAATTGGCTAAATAGAGATCGGCTAGCGGCGTATATTCTTCAATATCTTTCCTGAATTGGCGGATTTGTGTATCAACAAGGGGGTTATGCGTATAAGCCATTCGGTTATAGTTCGAAAATAGATGGAACAGGTTTTTATCTTCAAATTCTGGTGCAACGCGGTCGTTATGTTTAAATGCTCGGTGTGTCCAGGGAAGAGTGCCAGTGAAGATGGATCCTACACCTGGAGATGTAAAGTTCGATCCTGAATAATGATTATGATAAACGATGGCTTTTTGGCTGATTTCTACGAGGCGAGGTGTTGTCTGGCGCGGATATCCGTAAAGCGAGCTATGCCTGGCGGAAAAAGCATCATATATAATGACCAAAAAATTCTGATTACCAACATTCGTTCCAGAAAATTGCTGCGGAATATATGATTTCGGTAAAGAAAGGCTTGCAGAAATAAGTCCGGCTAACTTTAAAAATTCGCGTCGACTAATTGAATTATTCATATGCGGTTATAAAAAGCAGAAATATTTCTCCAGGTTACGAAAATTATCGCAACCACATCAACGAAGACATAAATTGACATAAGTATAGAGATCCGGTCGAAAAAATCCCATATTAGATTTACAGCTTTATCCATCTTATAAATTATATAAGCCGGGATACCAAAGCTTATGACTGTGATTATTAGAACGAATACATACCGCAAATAGGTCCTACGAAGCAGGTTGAGAATTAAACCAAATATCGGTGTTTCCCAAAGCGCGGTTGGATGTAAGTAAAACTGAGCAGCCATTGCCCATAACGATGCAAAAGTTATCAAAATTCCACAGAACACAACTCTTTTTTTTATCGTCCAACTTTTTGGCGTTAGAAAACTTATTGGTACGATTATTAAGAAAAGGAATATGCTCTCTATCAGAGCGAAAGACAGTGCATAAGATATGGCTGCGATCAATCCCAACTCGTTAACTCGATCTTTCATCCATGATATGTCTTGGAATAATTGGATATATGCCCATAGGTGGATTGGAAAGGCTGTGATCACAAAAAGCAGCCAGTAACCTTGCTTTGAGAATAGTATGCGGTTATTAGAGGTATCCAAGGTCCTTTAACCTCGCTTCGACAGTCTCCTTGTCTTCGTCGCTATAAACTGGGGGTTTCCCGGATGTGGAACTGCGAAGTTGCTTACCAATGGTTATAGCAGGTATGTCCTTATAGGAGGGATTCGGGAACTCTAACAAGCTATGATTTGAAAACAGGACCCCTGGGACTAACTCTGCATCGAAGCAGTGGTCTGCTCCCCATTCATCTAAGTTTTGTTCGATTTCATCTTTTTCCCACTGCCCTAATCCGGTTTCTGCAGAAGCACGATATTTTTCCCGATATCCCACTACAAGGTCAGGTCCAAACTCAGCCAACGATCCGGTGAAAGCTTCTTCCTGGGTTAGAACTCGATGGATGACGGGATTTCCATCCGGCCCTTTCCATTCAGAAAGCTCATTTGACAAAGCTCTCATTACTTCCGATTTTTGCTCTGGGGTTACTACTCCCTGACCCTCGCGGCCAAATAAATTAATATATAGACTATTGAGCCCTAACGCGTACGCCTGGGATTTTGACCAGTTTATGCTCTTCAAGTCGCCATGATTAGTGGTTTCCTTGACAACCAGGTAGCCACGATTGATCAACCAACGATTTAGATGAACTCTATAATCGAAGTTACCAAATCCATGATCGGAGACGATGACTAAGCGAATATCCTTGCCGTTCTTTTTTAGGGATAATAACTGTTGAATTTGACCGACCAATTGGTCGAGTTTGATATACCAGTCCACCACTTTCTGGCGATGGTCTCTCCAACACATATGTTGGATACGATCCAAGGAATCAAAAACGCATGCCAGTACACCTTCTTCGAAGGATTCGATTAGAGATAAAAAAATATTTCGGCGTTCCTCAAAAATCAAATTGCATAACTCCAGAAATTGTTCCCGGTTGATGATTCCTTCATCCAAGCTGGTGGTATCTTGTGGCCAGCCGAGGGTCAAAAATGGGTTTATTTTCCAAAGGTCATGAATAAATCCTTTTGGTGTCCCATATGGCCATAAAGGGTGTAAAGGATGAATTTGAAGTGGGAGGAAATATATTATAGGGGATGGCGAACCTGATATTAATATGACCCGAGTAATCGATATGATCGAGATACCCATGCCTACCTTGAACGGAATTTCAAAAATCCGGCTCCACTCTCCCTTGATTAATACAATTTCTTGATCGCCAATTTGGAGGCATGCTTTATCCGCATGGGTGTTTTTAAGTTGGAAATCAATCGCTGTAGTTTTGGAGCCCGTCAGGGTTTTTTGAGTTGGCCCAAGAATGCGACCGCTAAAAGATGTATCTCCGTTATTAACCAAAACGCCTACATGGGTTTTGATAATTTCTCTACGCTGCTCTTTTTCAAGAGAAAAATAAAAACCCACACCTAAACGCCCAAAGACATCGGGTGTTCCAAGCCCTGGTACCGTTCGCACCGGAGAACCAAGACGGGCTGGAAATGTCGCTGGCCACCATAGTGATGATGCAGGGTAGCCGTCTTCCACAGCTATGTCGAATATGGTTTTAGTTTGGTGAGGGGGTATGAATTGAGTTCCTAACGGGCTGCTTTTTGTGGGGAGAAGCGATACTTGCAATTCATAGGTTTTAGGATTTCTGTGGACGAAATCAAACATTCCATGAACACCTGGATTCTGCCCTGTAGCGATGCTGGTCCAGGATACTTCACTTTGAGGTGGATTTGCGACGGCAAATCTTCGATAACCATCGTTTTGGATGAATTTGCTTAAATTCGGGGTTTTACCCTCTGAGTGAAGTTGCTCAAACAATCTTGGCTCAAAGGCATCAAAGCCAATAATGATCGTCTTCATAGTTTATTAAATGGAAAAACTTGGGTTAAGGAACTCGAACCAGCTTGGGTTAATAAACCAAAGTCGAATTTACGAGATTCTTATAATTCTCCATGGTTAGATGAAGAACTATTCTCCTTCTCCCCTCTTCGGAACCGTCGTTTCAGTCTGGCAAAACCCATTTTGATTTTACTGGAAAAAATGAGTATTGATCCGGAAAATACTCCAAAGATGATCAAGAGAACCTGGAATAACATTCCCCCGGAATTTGGGTCAATATACATAGCTCTACCTTTAACTCGCAATAGTTTCTACGTTCGGGTAAAAAAGTATTATACCAAATGCTTTGAAAAAAAGTTGTTGAGGTACAATCAAATTAATTACAAAAACGGTGATTATTCCAATCTATAAAGCACCAGGAGAGTCCCACTGATGTTAAGACGTTTTTTTACCAGGTTGAATCCAGAGAAAAATATTACGATTGTATCTGGTTTACCCAGATCAGGGACATCGATGATGATGAAAATGCTAGCTGCTGGAGGACTGGAAATCCTAACTGATAATATTCGGCAAGCCGACCCCGATAATCCAGTCGGGTACTTTGAATACGAGCCTGTAAAAGAACTCAAAGATGATAAAACCGCCTGGTTGAATCAAGCAAATGGAAAAGTGGTAAAAGTTATTGCGTCCTTATTACCCCATTTACCCTCTGAATATCTGTATAAGGTGATATTCATGCAGCGCGATATACTGGAAATACTTGCCTCTCAACGGAAAATGCTTTTAAGCCGTAACAAGGATCCGAATGCCATCAACGATGAGGAGATGGCGCAAATATTTAACCGTCATTTAAAAAATGTATTCGACTGGATGGAAAGCCAAACCAATGTATCTTTTATTCAGGTGAGCTATAACGATCTCATTAATGACCCTGAGCCACATCTTATAACGATTAACCAGTTTTTTAATAATGTACTAGATATTGACAAGATGTTGCTAGTTGTTGATCCCAGCCTCTATAGACAGCGTATTAATAAATCTTCTTAGCCCCTATCCTAGGTCAATTTGATTTCGGTGTTGATTGTGAAGTGATTAGAAGAGCTAGTCTAATTTTCTTCGCCCGCCGGTTTGATATCTGCCACGTTCAATTGCAGGGATGTTCTGCCGTTATATTCATTTTTTTCAAAGGTGTAAGCCAGATCCACACGTGGTGGTATATTCTCCAACCAATGGCCTTGACGGAAGGCAATGGCGTCGTAGGTGATCCAACCGTCGGTTACACTCAGCTTCAGGTGGGCATTTTCGCGTCCAACAGCCTGACTTCGCTTGAC
>Ga0299912_10005631_pt1 | contig 10299 bp, 8 predicted proteins | sample RVTome_2_FD_207667 | JGI IMG/M metagenome (GOLD analysis project Ga0299912, IMG submission 207667) | Soil microbial communities from uranium-contaminated site in the Upper Colorado River Basin, Wyoming, United States - RVT95D214 (version 2) ... | reverse complement strand
GATCGCATCGGACAGGTCCTCGAAGCCTTCACTCCACAGGAATGCGCCAACTACTTCCGTCACGACGGATATGCGTCAACTTAAGTGACGAATGCTCTAGCGGCGCGCGCGATCATATCGCCTAAACCCGATTCGGTTTAGGGAAGGCCCATGCTGGAGACCGGGATCGGACCTGTGACGCGCAACGCCATCGTGGTGATGGCGGTGGTGATCTGCGGCGCGGCGACGTGGTGGCTGCGCGATATCCTCACCCCCCTGGTGCTGGCCCTGTTCCTGATGGTCCTGATCGACGGGCTGGCGAGGGTGCTGCAGCACCGGATTCCGCATTTCCCGCAACGGGCCGCCATGCCGGTGGCGGTGATCCTGTCGATCGCGCTGTTCGCGGTGACCGTCTATCTGGTGGTCGACAACACCACCGCCTTCATCAGCCAGCTCGTGGACTATGGGCCCAAACTGCACGCCACGGCCGCGCGCGTGGCCGGCCAGTTCGGCTTCACCGTGCCGCCGACGCTGACGGAGCTGCTCGCCCGCCTCAATCCCAGCCAGTACGCCGGGGCCGTGGCCCAGAGGTTCCAGAACTTCGCTTCGGACGCCGTGTTCGTGCTGATCTACCTCGGCTTCCTGATCGCCTCGCGCAGCGGCTTCAGCCGCAAGATCGTCATCCTGTTTCCGAGCCGGGAGTCGCGCGAGCACGCCACGCACCTGTTCACCCGCGTCCGCACGGGCGTGGAGCGCTACGTCTGGGTCCAGACCATCACCGGCCTGATCATCGCCGGCTTGGCCTGGGCGATCATGGCGGGGGTCGGGCTGAACAATGCGCTGTTCTGGGCCTTCTTCATCTTCATCGCCGCCTACATTCCGATGATCGGCGCGGCGGTGAGCATCCTCTTGCCGCCCCTGTTCGCCTTGGTGCAGTTCGACACTTACTGGCAGGCGATCACACTGCTGATTGGGTTGGAGATCGTGTTCTCGGTGATGGGCAACATCGTCCTGCCCAAGATGCAGGGGGACAGCCTCAACCTCGACCCGGTGGCGATCCTGCTGTCCCTGGCCTTCTGGTCGGCGATCTGGGGCCTGCCCGGGGCCTTCCTGTCGAGTCCGCTGACGGTCATGGCCATGGTGATCCTGGTGCAGTTCCCGGCCACCCGCTGGATCGCCGTGCTGCTGTCGGAGGACGGCAATCCCGAGCTTGACGGCGAGGACGCGCGCAAGGCGCGTTCGGGCCCGGCTCGCGGCGGCGGGCGCCCGTCACACAAGCGTGATGCCGGGCCCTTTAAATAGCTGGACCGCCTGCCTATCTGACGTTGAGTTCGGCGATCAGCCGAGCAGGCGGCGCTGAATGTCCCCAGCAGGCGTCGCCGCGAAGAGAGTCCGCGCCGCTCCCCCCAACGGCCCGGGCCCCGGCCGCCGGACGGTGATCCCTTCCGGCGGCTTTCGCGTTTCTGGAGCTTCGCCCGAAGGATCAGGCGTCCAGCGCCGCAGCCGCGTCGCTGGCGGGGCGGGCGGCGGAGCGCGCCTTCGGCTCGCCGAGCGTGCGGCGCAGGAAGCCCACGAAGCGGTCCTGGCAGCCGCTGGCCAGGTCCGGATCGTAGCGCATGGGCGAGGGGAAGCCTTCGTGGCCCGGCGCATCGAAGGCGTGGGTGCCCGGCGCGATCCACAGCTGCACGTCCGCGGCGTTCTGGCGGGGGGCGTCGAACACCCGAAGGGCGTCCGCCTGACCGGTGATGTGGTCGCGCTCGGCCACCACGCCGAAGATCTCCGGCGCCCGCACCCAGGGCTTGGAGCGGCTGAGCGCGCCGGGGCCGCCGTAGGGATAGGCGAGGAACAGACTCTTCACCCCCTCCAGGCACTCAGGGGCGGCGTCCTGCAGGCCGGCCTCGCCCGGGCGGTCGAGCGGCATGGTCATCAGGTCCATGATCGACCAGGAGCCGTGGCTCCAGCCCGCCAGGCACAGGCGCGAGGGGTCCACGCCGGGCTCCTGAGACAGGCCCCAGGTCGCGGCCAGCACGTCGCCGGCCCGCTCGCGGCCCCAGAAGGTCGCCCCCGAGCACACCAGGGTCGCGCCGAAGGCCAGGCTCCAGCCGCGCGGCGTGTAGGAATCCACGATGAAGGCGCGAAAGCCCGCCTCGGCCGCGCACTCGGCGTAGCTCTCGATATGCGGGCGCACCCCCGCGCAGCCGTGGAACAGGATCACCGTCGGCCGGTCACGCCCGGCGCTGGGCCCATAGGTCCGCACATGGGGCGCGAGCATGTCCCAGCGGCGTTCCAGGGTGTCGAGCGGCCAAAGCATCCGGCCAGTCACCTCATCTTGGGGGATCCGGAGCGCCTCGGCCCGACTCCGTCTTCGTTCGAGCGCACGTTCGCCGCCGAGGCCGCCCCGGTCAAGCCGCGGGACCCACTTGGGCGCGCATCGGTCCGCGCGCGATCAATGCCTGAACACCCGCACGCCGGTGAAGGCCATGGCGATCCCGCGCTCATCGGCGGCGGAGATCACTTCCTCGTCACGCATCGAGCCGCCGGGCTGGATCACGGCCGTGGCTCCCGCCTCCGCCGCCTGAATCAGCCCGTCGGCGAAGGGAAAGAAGGCCTCCGAGGCGCAGGCCGACCCCTGGGCCAGGGAGGCCGGCAGGCCCGCCGTCTCTGCCGCCTCGGCGGCGCGCAGGGCGGCGATGCGCGCGGAATCGCGGCGGTTCATCTGGCCCGCGCCTATGCCGGCGGTCTGGCCGTCCTTGGCGAACACCACGGCGTTGGACTTCACGTGCTTGGCGATGGTGAAGGCGAACAGCATGTCCGCCACCTCCTGGTCGGTCGGGGCGCGCCTGGTGACGATCTTCAGGTCCGAGGCCGCGATCCGGGAATCGTCGCGGGATTGGATCAGGAAGCCGCCGGCCACCGAGCGGAACACCTCGCCCGGCGCGCGCGCGTCGGGCAGGGCGCCGGTGAGCAGCAGGCGCAGGTTCGGCCTGGCGGCGAACACGGCCAGGGCCTCTTCGTCCGCGTCCGGCGCGATCACCACCTCGGTGAACACCTTGACGATCTCGGCCGCCGCGGCGCCGTCCAGCGGCCGGTTGGACGCCACGATCCCCCCGAAGGCGGAGACCGGATCGCACTGCAGGGCGCGTCGGTAGGCGTCCGTGAGCGAGCCGCCCAGGGCCACGCCGCAGGGATTGGCGTGCTTGATGACGGCGACGGCGGCGCTGACGGCCGGGTCGAACTCGGCGATCAGCTCGAAGGCCGCGTCGGTGTCCGCGACATTGTTGTAGCTGAGTTCCTTGCCCTGAACCTGCCGCGCGGACGCCACGCCGGGGCGGGCCTCGCCGGTGACGTAGAAAGCCGCCTTCTGGTGCGGGTTCTCGCCATAGCGCATGGCCTGGCGCAGGGTTCCGGTCAGGCTCTTGCGGCGGGGCCAGCCGGGCTCGGCCTGGGCGGACAGCCAGGTGGACACGGCCGTGTCGTAGGCGGCGGTGCGGGCGAAGGCGCGGGCCGCCAGGCGCCGGCGCAGCTCAAGCGGCGTCGTCCCGTCGGCCTTCAGCTCGGCCAGCACCTCCTCGAGGTCGGACGGCTCGGTGCAGACGGCGACATAGGCGTGGTTCTTGGCGGCCGAGCGGATCATCGCCGGCCCGCCGATGTCGATGTTCTCCACGCACGCGTCGAACCCGGCGCCCTTCGCGACGGTCGCCTCGAACGGGTAGAGGCTGCCGTAGAGCAGGTCGATGGGAAGGATGCCGTGCTCGGCCATGGAGGCGGCATGGCCCGGATCGTCCCGGACGCCGAGCAGCCCCCCGTGGACCCTGGGATGCAGGGTCTTGACCCGCCCGTCCATCATCTCCGGAAAGCCGGTGAGGTCGGAGACGTCCTTCACCGGCAGGCCGGCGGCGGCGATCGCGGCGCGGGTGCCGCCGGTGGACACGAGCGCGACGCCAAGATCGTGAAGCGCCTGGGCGGCCTCGACCAGGCCGGTCTTGTCGAACACCGAGATCAGCGCGCGCTTAACGGGCACGCGGTCGGGAGCGGGGGGAAAGGCGGGCGCGGACATGGGCTGTCTCCATCGTGAGTGGGACGCCCAGGCGCGCGGCAGTTCGAGGCCCCGCGCTCCCCGGTGGTTCTCCACCTTCATCGCCAGTCACGCGGGACGGCGCGAACATAGGCGGGGAGGAGAGGGAGTCAACGGGGCGGTCGCGCGAGCCGATCTGCTCTGGGACGACCAATGCCAGAGCATTGGCGAATCGTTCTAAGCTTATGCAATGCTTAAGATGAAAACTGTCTTCGTAATCGGCGCGGCGGTGAGCAACGAAGTTGGCTTGCCGTTGGGCGCTACGCTCAAGCAGCACATAGCGAATGTCCTTCCACACCAAGAGGGAGGCAATGACTACGTCCGGAATGTGCTTGTTCGTCATGACGTTAGGCGGATGATGAATGCTTGTACCCGCGTTCGCGAAGGACTGGGCTTGGCGGCGTCAATCGATAACTTGATTGAGCATCTCAGCGATGACGATGACGCTGTATATTGTGCGAAGATAGGAATCGCCGCGTCGGTCCTTTCTGCCGAGGGTGGGAGTAGCCTTTGGGTCAATTATTCTGGCGCGAAGAGACCGGTGCCAGCCGAAACAACTTACGGGGACCTGTTCCGCCTCATAGTGGGCCAAGTGCCTCGCGCAGAGATCGCAGACGCGCTTAGGAGCGCATCATTTATCAGCTTTAACTACGATCGGTGCTTGGAACACTTCCTCTACCGAAGTATCCAGGCTTATTCTGGCGTTGACAATGATAATGCAAGGGCGATTGTTACGAACATCCGCGTCGTTCACCCTTACGGGTCTCTTGGCCCGTTGGAATGGGTTCAGGGCGGCGGCGTGCGGTTCGGTGAAAAATTAGAAGTAGCGAATCTTGAAAGTATTGCCGCAAATATCCGCACTTTCTCTGAAGAGAAAAGATCCGAAGAAATAGAGTTAGTTCGTGAATTCGTGGCGACTGCGGAACGTCTAATCTTTCTTGGTTGCGCCCCACATCCTCAAAATTTAGCGCTCCTGCGTCCTCCGAATTTTCGTGCTAATAGCGTCTATGCAACTATGTACATGCCGCCGCCCCGCGACCCAGAGGGCCAAGCAACTCCACCAATGGCCGAGTTCGCCGCCCCGTCCATAGAAGCGTTCATTGGCACGATACAGACTTGGCCGCGCGAGGGGACTTCATCGTCCATGCCAAAGCAGTGGTGCTTCGTCGAACCACTCACGAGCCGACAGCTGGTTCTGAAGTATGGGAGCCAATGGACCGGGCCTCCCACTTGATGCTCCTACGCCGCTTATAATTTCCTCACCCCTCCGCGCGCGCCAGCTTCCAGCGCAGCCGGCCACCCTTGTCGGCGCGGATGTGGCCCATGAGCACCACCTGGCGGGTGGGGACCTGGCGGCCGTCGCGGAAGCAGGTCGCGGGCTCCACGCGCACCTCGGCGGCGTCGTTGCGCAGCCACCAGCCCGTCGCCGAGCGACCGCGCAGGAGCACGCTTTTGTTGTCGCGCGCCACGGCGGCGGAGACCTCCGGCGGCAGGTGGAAGCGCGCCTCGTAGGGGATCACCCGCGGCCGGGTCGCCCGCACCGAGGTGAACTTGTCCTCGCCGCGCAGCTCGTCGGCGTCCAGGTCGAGATAGAGCCGCCGCTCATGCAGCAGGCCGAGCCCGCGCACCCAGCCGTCGTGCACGACATCGAGCCAGACGCCCGCCTCGGCGTTGGTGCGGCGGACCTCCACCTCCCGCGCCCCGGCCACCAGGCGCGCGCCCAGCACCTTGGCCCGCCAGCCGGACAGGGGCGCCCCCGCGGACTCCCGGCCGAGCGAGACCGTGGAGGCGGCGGCGGTGAGCCTCAGGGCCTGGGCCGAGGGCGCCCGGGGGCTCCAGCCGGCGTTGGTGATCAGCCGCTCGCCGCCGCAGGTCACCTCGATGGCGGCCGGCTGGGCGCAGGCCGCGACAGAGTAAGCGCCCGAGGCGGGGACGCCGGCGTCGACCAGCACCTCGATCTGCCCGCCGTCTAGCCGTTCATAGCCCCCGTGGGTCAGGCGCGTCGGCACGGCGGCGCCCGGCTCCTGGCGCGCGCGGGCGGCCCCGACCCGCACAGCGGAGGCCGCCTCGCCGCCCTGGAAACAGGCGAGACCGCCGTCGGCCAGGGTGAACAGGCGCAGGGCCGCGCCCAGGCGGTCGGTGGCCCGGGCCGCCTCGTCGGGCGTTTCGAGGTTGCGCTGGGCCAGGGCGTCGTCCAGCGCGATGAGGTCGAACAATAGCTCCAGCCCCGCCTCGGGGGACCTTGAGACGTGCGTCCCGTCAGGCAGGACCGCCGCGACGATCCGACGCTCCAGCCCGACGCAGGCGCGGTCCAGCAATCGCTCGCCCGCCGGTCCCGACAGGGTCGCGGCGGCGCAGGCCGCCACGGCCGCGCGTTCGGCGGCGCGCTCGGCCGGGTCGCGGACGATCAGCAGCTGGCGGACGTGGCGGGCGAGCAAGTCCGGCAGAGCCTGGGCCTCTTCGTCCTCGGCGTGTTCGCTCAGGGCCGCGGCGGCGCAGGCGAGGTTGAAGGTCCGCCGCTCCAGCACCGCGCCGCTCCAGGAGAAGGCGTTCCAGCCGCCGAACACCGCCCGCCAGGCGGACATCAGGCGCAGGGCCTCGCGGGCGCCGGCCTCGCCCTGGGTCATGAGGTCGCCGAGCCAGGCGAAGCCGTGCAGCGCAGCGGCGAAGGCGAGGCTGGGGCTCGGGCGGTTCCAGGGGTCCGCGCCCGGCCCGAGGTTCAGGGTGTCTCCGGCGAGGGTGAAGCGCCCTTCCAGGAGGGCGCGGCCGGCGTTGGCGTTAGCAGGACGTGGATTGGCCGGAAAGGCCGCGAAGCCCTCAGGACGCGGACCGGCCAGCAGGGCGAGGTGGAGGGGGGAGCCGAACCATTCGGTCCGTAGCCTGCGGCGCAGGGCCGCGCCGATCGCCTCCAGCCAAAGACCGCTCGTGCGGCGCGGCGCGGAAGAGACGGTCGCGGGGTTCGCCATCGGCGCCGGTCAGCGCCCCCTCAGCGCGGCGATGTTGCCTCCATACCGTTCCGGGCCGCCCCGGAACACGGCCGTGCCGGCCACCAGCACGTCCGCCCCGGCCGCGAGGCACAGGGACGCGGTCTCCGCCGTCACCCCGCCGTCCACTTCCAGGAGGATGTCCCGCCCCGAGGCGTCGATCATCGCCCGCAGCCGCTCGATCTTCTTGAGCTGGGAGGTGAGGAAGCTCTGGCCGCCGAAGCCCGGGTTCACCGACATCACCAGGATCAGGTCGAGCCGGTCGATCACCCACTCCACCGCCTCGGGCGGGGTCGCGGGATTGAGCACGACTCCCGCCTTTGCCCCCAGCTCTCCGATCCGCTGCAGGGTGCGGTCAAGGTGCGGTCCGGCCTCGGGATGGACGCTGATGACGTCGGCGCCGGCGGCGCGGAACGCCTCCAGGAAGGGATCGGCCGGGGCGATCATCAGATGGCAGTCTATGGGGATGGTCACGTGCGGCCTGATCGCCTTCACCACGTCGGGGCCGAGGGTGATGTTGGGCACGAAGTGGCCGTCCATGACGTCCACGTGCAGCCAGTCCGCGCCGGCCGCCTGGACCGCCCGCGCCTCTTCGCCGAGCCGGGCGAAGTCCGCCGCCAGGATCGACGGCGCGATGATCGGACGTCGGCTCATGCGTTGGACTTAACCTTGGTCCCCTCCTGCGGCAAGCGGACCAGCCGGGCGATGAAGAAACCGTCGGTCCCGCCCGGCTGATGATGCGGCAGAATGCGCAAGGTTCCGGCGGGCGTGAGGCTGGCGGCCGGGGCGCCGCCCTCGCCGGGCGCGGGCGGACCCGTGCGGAAGTCGGGGCGCGCGGCAAGGAAGGCGTCGATCTGGGCCTCGCCCTCCTCCGGCTCCAGCGAGCAGACACAGTAGACCAGCCGCCCGCCCGGCTTCACCCGCTCCGCCGCCACGGTGAGCAGCCGCGCCTGGACGGCGGCGAGGGAGGCGATGTCCGAGGGCCGCGCGGCCCACAGCACGTCCGGATGGCGGCGGAAGGTGCCCGTGGCCGTGCAGGGGGCGTCCAGCAGCACGGCGTCGAACTGGCGCGGGTCGTCCCAGGTCTCGGCGGGGACAGCGACGACTTCGGCCTCCAGGCCCATGCGGGCGAAATTGTCCTTGAGCCGCTCGAGCCGCGCGGCGGAACGATCGAGCGCCGTGACCGTCGCCCCGGCGGCGGCGAGCTGCAGGGCCTTGCCCCCCGGCGCGGCGCACAGATCGAGCGCCGTCTGGCCCGGCTTCACGTCGAGCAACCGCGCGGGAACGGCGGCGGAGGCGTCCTGAACCCACCAGCGGCCCTCGGCGTATCCCGGCCAGACGGCGAGGTCGCCCTTGCGGCGGGTGCGCACCTGGCCGCCCGGCAGGACCTCGCCCTCCAACGCTTCGGCGAGAGCCGGGGCCTCGGCGGGATCCTTGGGCGTCAGGTCCGTCGCCGGCTCCTCGGCGATCAGGGCGCAGACGGCGGCGGCGTCCGCCTCGCCGTAGGCGGCGCGCCAGCGGGCCTGCAGCCAGTCCGGGGCGAGGGCCTCGGGGGGCAGAGGCGGGGCGCCCTCGCGCGCGAGGCCCCGCAGCACGGCGTTGATCAGGCCCTTGAACGGGCGCGTGGCGTCATGCTCGCCGGCGAGGTCGAGGGTGGTGGCGACCGCCGCGTGGGCCGGGACCTCCAGATGCAGCACCTGGGCCGCGCCCAGGCGCAGCAGGGCGAGCACGGGCTCGGGCGGGGAGCGTTCCAGGCGCGCGCTCAGCGTCCGCTCCAGCGTCCCCTTCCGGCGCAGCACGGTCATGGCCAGGGCGCGGGCGAAGGCGCGCTCGCGCGCGTCCAGCGCCGCGATCGCAGGTCCCGCGAGGGCCGCCTCCAGCCCCGCCCGGCGGGCCAGGGCCTGCTCCACCACCGTGAGCGCGGCGCGGCGGGCCGCGAGCCCGGCCTTGGAGACCGTCTTGTTCTTGGCGTCCGTCACGGCCGCTCCTGCTTCGCTGCGGACGCCGTTCTAGCCGACCCCGGCCGGTTCGGAAGGACGGATCGACGCCCAAGAGGTCAGCATTCGCCTATTGAGCGCAATCAATAGGCCGGTCGCGCCGAGGGACTAAGATTGCCATGGCATTGGCTAGGCATGGAGGCCGCCATGGCCGTCCCCTTGAAGATCGCTCCGATCGCCGGAGCCCTGGCGCTTTGCGCCGGGGCCGCGTGGGCCGGTTTGGCCGCGACCGCCCCCGCATGGGCGGGCGAGGCGCCGGCCGCCTATTACCCCTCGCTGGGATACGGCCAGGTTCCGCCCTGGGTCTACGCGCAGGCGCCCGGCCATGGACAGGTCGCGCCCAGCCACGACCGCGCCCTGGTCTATGGCGACGCGCCGGAAGGGCCGCCGCCCGGCTATGCGGGCGGGCCGGCCTATGGACCGGACTTCGGACCCGGGCCGGATTTCGCGCCCGACCCCGGCTCCTACGGCCCGCCAGACGAGCAGGGCTACGACACCGGCTGGATCGAACGGGAGCGGTCAGGACCCGGCTACAGGTCCTACTCCGGCTCGCGCATGCGGACCTACGAATACGACAGCGGCTGGCGCGGTTCGGGCTGGTACGAGCCGGACGCCGGTCCGCCGCCGCCCGCCGGATACAGCGACGGACGCCGCTGGCGGCCGTGGCGCGAGCCCCCGCCCTGTCCGCAGGTCCAGCCGCATCCGCGTCACCGCTTCTGCCCGGCCGCCTATCACGGCGAACTCAGGTTTAAGACCGGCTTCTTCCTCGGTTCCGGCGGCGTCGGGCCGGCCTTCATCGGCCGCGGAGGCGGAGGGGGCCGCGTCTATCTGGTCTCCGGCGCCCGCGCGGGCGCCTCCGGCTCCGCCCGCGCTGCGGCCGTCGCCCGGGCCAGCGTCGGGGCGCGCGGCGCCTGCTGCTGAGCGCCGCCGCTCAGCCCGAAGGGCCGGCGCCCATCTTCGCCGCCACGTGGGCGCGGGCGATCAGATAGGCGCGCACGGCCTCGGCGTCGTCAGGGCTCAGGACCCGGGCGAAGGAAATCATGCCGTTTGACTGCCGCGCGCCCTTGAGCACCACATCGGCGAAGGCCGCCTTGTCCGCCAGCAGCGGCGAATGGCGCAGGTCCGGCGTGATCCCGCCCGCGACCCCCTGGTCGCCGTGACAGAAGCCGCAGAAGCGGCTGTAGAGCTTGAAGCCGTGGTCCACGACCGCAGGGGACGCCGTGAGCGGCGGCGGGTTCAGCGGAAGCTCGCTAAAGTCAGGCTT
>Ga0299912_10005630_pt1 | contig 10300 bp, 9 predicted proteins | sample RVTome_2_FD_207667 | JGI IMG/M metagenome (GOLD analysis project Ga0299912, IMG submission 207667) | Soil microbial communities from uranium-contaminated site in the Upper Colorado River Basin, Wyoming, United States - RVT95D214 (version 2) ... | reverse complement strand
CATCAAGTCTAGTTATGCAGAATTTCATCAGTCGGGTGACCAAAACTCACCGCGGACGCCTTTTTGGGATGCGATCCTTCTTCGCCGGGGCAGGGGGAGTCATCGGCCCGATTCTGGGGGGCCTTCTATGGGATACTTGGGGAATGCAATGGCCGTTCATCGTGTCCATTTATGTTGAGTTGGCACTAATTCCACTGTTCTTAGTGGCAATGATGAAAATTCTCCCACACTTGGCTGAAAAATAGCGAGCTTTGTTTATTTCTTCCACCATAGGATTCCCACGCCATTGGTGATCGTTTTTCACGAGATTTTTTTTAAATTCCGTTTTTACGGAAAAACGCAGACAAGGGTTTCTGGGACGTTGTTGAGGTTTTTCTTGGAGGAGAGTATGTTCCGGAGTGCGAGAAAATTTCTCCTAAACTATCCGAATTGCCTGTGTGTGCCACGATGTCCTCCAAGACGGTGATACCATAGGGACGGGAAAAGGATGGCATCGCCACAGGAGTTGCAAAACCGGGATTGACTACGACCACATAATAGTCCACACTCTCCCAATCTTTGAGTTTCTTCTGGTAGTTTTGAAATGGATTTTCTTCCAGTTTCTTGCTGAGAAGTCTGGATTCCTCAATACCCTCTGTTGTATCGTTGATCAAGTAGTCCAGCACGAGGTGGATCCCGCTCACCTTGTCTTGGAGGCACGTCACACCTTTTTGTCGGGAGAATCCTACATCGAGAGTGTATCGGTCAGAGGACAAGATCGCATTGAGGAGAAGTTGGTAATCTGGGAATAGATCCGGGCGAGCTTCCTTAATCTTCTGCTGAATGATTGGTTCAAATATAGGATTGATCTCGTACCCGATGCTCCGGCGCAGCAAGCTCCGAGCTACTTTGAGTGTGGTGCCCGAACCCACGAATGGGTCGAGGATTATGCCGCCAACGGTAGAGAACATACGGATAATGCGGTGGGGAAGCTCCTCCGGGAACATAGCAACGTGTTCCTTTTGGACCACACCAGGAAATCGCCAGTGGCCAGTGAACCACTTCTTCCACTCATCGAGGGGAATTTTGGAGTACTCCTTCGCTTCCGGAGGGAGACCAGAAGTAGCAGCACCTGTCTTCTTAAAAATTAGCACGTGTTCGTAGTCAAATGTGAAGAGACCATTACTTGGATAAAATAACGATCCCATAAGCGAGCACCCGCCAGTGGTGTTGGTCGTCGAAACTTTCTGCCAGATCACGTCCCCCAAGTAATCAAATCCAATCTCCATACAGTCGACCGTTACTTGTGCCCCAATGGGCACTATCCGGTACCGCTCTTGCTCCGTTTTTCGTAGGTACTGGTCCCCCACGTTCACCACGAGGCGTCCTCCCTCCTTCAGAATACGCCAGCATTCGCGCCACACCTGCTTCAAGCGCGAGAAGTACTCATCGACAGCATCCGAAAATCCAATTTGCCCCGGAATTCCATAATCTTTGATTGAACCATAGGGGGGGGAAGTGACAACGAGATCCACGATCCCATCCCCCACTTCGCCCATCTTTTCTGAAGATTTTATATGAGTGATGGGTTGCAGCGAGTCCCAATCGAATCCGAAATTTCGTAATGGAGCTGGGGCCATCATAGCATCCTCGCTATCATATACAGGAAAAACTTATTCAAAGTTCTTATTCAACCTCACGGAAGTAAGCCAATGACAGGGTTCAAGGAATTCAAGTGTTTTAGACGAAGTATCCGCAATTTATAAGGACGCGTTGGTTATCTGACACGTGAAATTCTGTAATCATCACGGCGTTCCCTCTGATGTGTTCCTTCTGCGGGTAATGCTTCAACGGGAGGATATTTAAATTATGTTAGCTATCAGATTGTCCGCAGACGGTAACTTTACTTGGGTCTTTTAAAATCCGGATCCAGAAGTTTTTATCAAACCCAACCAAAAGGCAAAGTATGTCCCCCCTCCAGCAACAGGAGACCGCCGAGGAGTGGAAAACCCTCGGGAACGCCCTTTTCGACCAGGAGGACTACAAGGGTGCCATTGCGGCCTACGAGAAAGCAGTCGCGCTCGACCCCAAGTATGCTGCTGCGTGGTACAACCTCGGGAATGCACGTTCGGAGTTGGATGATCACAAGGGCGCCATCGCGGCCTATGAAAAAGTGGTCACGCTAGATCCTAAAGACACAGAAGCATGGTATAACCTCGGGAACACCCGTTCTGAGCTGGGGGACTTCAAGGGCGCCATCGAGGCATACGAGAAAACGCTCGCGCTCGACCCCGAGATTGCTGCCGCGTGGAACAACCTCGGGATCGTTCGGAAGAGCCAAGGTGACTTGAAGGGGACTGTGGAGGCGTACGAGCGAGCCCTCGCACTCGACCCTAAGCTTGTTGTTACGTGGTACAATCTCGGGATAGCCCGTTCCGCCCTGAAGGACTACAAGGGGGCTGTGGAGGCAAACGAACGGGCCCTCGCGCTCGACCCAAAGTACGCGAAAGCGTGGATTAACCTCGGGATCGCCCGTTCCGACCTGAAAAACTACAAGGGTGCTGTGGAGGCAAACGAACGGGCCCTCGCGCTCGACCCAAAGTACGCGAAAGCGTGGTATAACCTCGGGGTCGTCCGTTCCCACTTGATGAACTATACAGGCGCTATGGAAGCGTACGAGCGGGCCCTCGCGCTCGACCCCAAGTACGCGAATGCGTGGTACAACCTTGGTCTTGCGTACGAAATGCTGGAACAGAATGCCAAAGCGTTATATTGTTACGAGCGGAATACCACCCTTGGGGACCCGAACGGGAAGATTAAGGTCGAAAAACTACGCGCGCGAGGTATAAATCCACGGGCGATTAAGTTTCCTGATGCTTCGTAAAACCATACTCGCCTGCGGTAAGGAAAGTGGGGTGCTTCCTACGAAGCCCCTTGCTTCCCTAAGAGAATTTTGGATTCCTCCCCACCAAATTTAGGGTTAAAATGAGGAGGAGATTATTTATTTCGCTTTCGCCCGAACCGCTTGCACGGAACGCGGGAATGCTTTTTCCGGTTCCATTCCCGGCTCATAGGCGAATTCCTCGCACGTGAAGTCGTTCATCGTGGCAAAATACAAGTCCAGAGGGAGGTCCATAGGGCATACGAGCGCACACCGCCCACACAGGATGCACACGTCCCCAACATGCGTGACTCGCGTGACTTGGTAGGCTATATTGTCAATGGTACCCTCCTTGCGTTGTTTCTGGAGGTTGCAATCTTTACAGAAGCAAACAGGGCACGCATTGATGCACATCCCGCACATCGTGCACTTGTTGAGCATCTCCAGCTTTTTCCCGCTCGGGAGACTCTTCCACTCGGCAAGAGCCTTCTTGCGAGTTTCATTGGCGGCGGTGATCAATTTCTGCATTTCCACGTCATGCGCTTCTTTTTGTCCATCCGTCAAGGGGGTGAGTTTAACGCCCGACTTCTCGAGCACTTGCTTCCCCTGGTCGCTCGCTGCCGCGATGTAGATTTGATCGCTCTTGGGGTCAACTCCCACTGCGGAGATAAGGATGTCCGCGAAGAGGGGGCGCTTTCGGGAGCACCGGGTGCAATTTGCCTGTATCTCGAGGTCTTTGCCGAGGTCAATGTCTTTCACCTTCCCATCTTTCAGGAATAATGTCAATTTTTCAGGAGTGAGAATCGCCCGAGCGATCGAGTTGACGTCCAAGTTAGAATCCTTCGCGAACTTGCCGAACTCCTTGGGGCTCACAATGCCGACATCCTCGGCAATTATCAAGAAGATATTTTCTTTCTTGACCTGCAGGCGCTTCGCTAGCTCAACGATTGCTCGCTGATCGCAGGGACGCCCCACGATGGCGATCTTTTCGGAGTGAGCGCCGCCAAGCTTGGTGCGGAGATAATTCGCCGCTGTGTCGAGGCGGTCATAGTTGAAAACGAGGAACTGCGACAGGGGGAAGTCCTTGATGTCCCCGGCCTTGTCCACGGCTTTTGGAGAGATAGTCTGCCAATCCTTTTTGATTTCCGCGGAAACGACCTTGTCCACGACTTTCTCCTTCAGCAATGTCTGGAGGATCTTGTCGAAGTCTTTCGAGGGAATGAAGAATTCGCCGAGTTTGTTCACGCAAAAAGCCTACCTTGTCTTGTAATCTATAATTAAAATAACAGTCCCACAACTTTTAATTTTTTGTACAGTGGAGGCTTAAATGTCATGCACCTCATAAAATCAAAAATGACCTCCTTTACAGTTAGAAAAGTTGATAAAACTTTAGCCCCAAGCACTTGATAAATTCAGAATTTTGGGACGTGTTGATGCTATGAGTAAAAAAGCAAGAGCTCGAAAAGCTCCAAAAGCGGTGCCTGCGCCACTCGCTGAGGAGGAAGTGAAAACCAAGAAAGCTGATGACAGTAAGAAAGCTGATGATAGTAAGAAAGGGAAAAAAGAACCCAAGGCACAAGTGATCGGCACGATCTTTGTCGATTTTTGGGCGACCTCTCTGCATTTAGCAAAAATTGGTGTCATGCAAAATATGCGCTATCAGGCGGCTTCCCGCGCGTTCACCAAAGATTTTGCCATCAATGGCGCGATTCAAAGAGATGGTAAGGACTTCGGATTTTTCGGATATCGCAAGGATTCGTGGGACGATGTGGAACCTGCTAATCGTCGTCTCATTATGAAATTCTTCAAACAAGACCCGGACAAAGAGGAAAAGATCCAACACGAGGGAACCGTTGAATGGATGATGTTGGAGTCGGTGCGCGGATCGATCTCATCTGGTGATGAACTCCTAACATTTCGTATTTTAGTGCCGGGATCAAACGTGGTCTGTGACTTGAAACGAGAGTATACGCGCCTTATGAAGCACGGGGAAAATTTCTCGTTTATTACCCCCGTGACCGAGGATGAATATCAGGTTATTGAACTCGACGAGGATCGCTTTACCGTTGGTTCAGACTGGGAAGTAAAGGACCAAACGGGAAAAGTCATTGCCTACGTTGATGAATCAGTGTTCAATGTGGGTGGAAAGTTCAAAATCCAATTCTACGATGAGATCTGGTACAAGCGGACAGATTTCACCACGCGATTAATATTATTCGTCATAACTCTCAAGTACCACGATGCAATCAAGAGTGATGTCAAGAAAATCATCGAAGGTGTGCGGAAGGGCACGATGAAATTGAAGCCGACACATGACGAAAAGGCCCTCATGCTGAATCCACGGACGTGGGGTAGGAGAGCCTAAGCTTCTTTTTTTTATTGTTATTGATAGTAGCGGCAAATACTTAATTGGCGTGGAACTTTTATTTTATTTATACTATGAGCGTCTCCCCAGCCAAGAAAAAGAGTAAGGCGATGGAATTTTGCCCGAAATGCGAGGATCTTCTGCGCCCTGTAAAAGATGATGATGGTATTATCGTCCTGAAGTGCGATAGTTGCGGGTACAAGAGGGAAATCGGGAGTGAGGATGGTTTGGAAGGGTACCGGCACAAGGAAGTCATCAAGCACACGCCCAAGGACCATTTACTCATCATGGACGAGGAATATTACCAGAAAAAGATGCCGAACACTGCAGTCACCGATTTTATATGTAGAAAATGCGGTTACGAAAAATGTTCTCTGGTTACAATGCAGACCCGGCGAGCAGATGAAGGGATGACTCACTTTCTCATCTGTGGCCGGTGTGGTCACAAGCTCAAAATTGGTTCTTAAAGCTTTTCAAAAAGAGGGAAAAGAAAGGTCTATTTAAATTCTGGATTTATTGCCGCTTTCTCGGCAGCTTGCTTTTTTGCAAGCTCCAATTTCTTGATCCGGTGGAGGTAAAGGATGATCCCTTGGATGAGGATCAGAATGCCCCCGCCATTGACAATGCACCCGATGATCCCGAGGATCAGGCATTTCTCTTCCGCGTTGAAGAAATTCCCCTTCACGAGGTCCTGTTTCACGTAATTGGTGTAGGCGAAGTACACAGCCGCGCCCAAGAAGATCTTGACGATAATCCACCCAGTCAAGAAGGGATCGAGTGCGAATTCAGCTGCTACAGAAATGGTAGTCAATGCCATGAGGGGAGCCCCGTACACGTTGACTTCTTGGTAAATGCGGGCTTCCCACTGCTCCGGGGTGAGTTTGGGGTATTCTTCCTTTTTCAGCGATGTGTAACCAAGCATCATCACACCCTTGATCAAGATCAGGAGACCCGCCCCACTAGCGAGGTTGCCCATTAACCCAACGAGGATCATGTCGATGCCTCGGGAGGAGTAGTTTTTCTTCCAGATCTTACCTTGGAACACCTGCTGGTCGCGATATGCCGCGAATATGCCAAACGGGACTGTAAAGATCGCTGCGAGGACGGGGTATGCATTTGCTTGTACTCCAGAATTGATGCCACCGGTCACAATGGAAAGGATAGTAAACACGATCGCCCAAGTCGTAGAAACACGGTTGAGGCTTAGAATACCATTTTCCAGGTTTTGCAATTGTTTCTGCCGTTTAGCCTCTTTAACGCTAATAACCTCGGGGATAATGGTCTTTGGGATGCCGGACCTAGTTTCAGCTATTTCGATAATGGGAACCTCCGTAGAGGGCAATTGCTTGGGTACGGGTACTTCCACGGGTTGTGGCACTTCTTTTCTCACCTGGGCGCCACACCCGGGACAGTAAATCCCTCGCTGTTCAAGCTTAGTTCCGCAAAGCTCGCAGAAATTCTGAACGACATACCGTTCTTCCGCTTCAATTGCTGAAGCTTCTTGTGCAACGCGAGGCGCAGGTACTAAAAGCGAAGCTTGGGCCTCGGCCATTTGTGCTTTTTTCTGTAAGACTTGCGTGGATTTCTGGGCTTTCTTCTTCCCTATGACCTTGCCTGCAGCGCTAAGGATCGCGCTCATGGCAAAGATGAAGATGAGATCCGGCCAGCTAGAGACTAGGAGAAACCAGAAGATGATGAAGGGAGCCAGCCAGGAGTTGTCGCCCAACGAGGTACCCCAGGTCCCGGCAACAGCACCTAAAACACCCCAAACGATAGCATAAGCGGCAAAATTGCCGAGGGTCAGCTTGGCGGCAAATTTCAACCCGACCCCAATGCCTGACTCGTCCTTTTTGGCATAGGTGCCCGCCCGGATCGCGCCCCACAGGAGCAGGAGCACGGGCAATATGAACACGTAAATATTCAACGCGTTCACAGTCAAATAATTCGCAATTCCCCCTGTTTGGGGATACGTCACGTTCAACCACCCTTCCGCGTCTGGCATCGCCTGTTGGAACAACTGTAGCGCGGGTACCGCCCCCGCCATACTCAGATTCTTGAGATTCGTCAGCGGGCGGGTCACCAGCATCATAGTGGTGAAGAGGTTCAGTAGGAGCGCGATGAGGAGCCCATCCCAACCGGCAGGCGGAGCTGTGGCAAGTAGGATAATCTGCGGCAAGAAGAGGATTAATATCACAAAGGAAAAGATCCCGTTGGTGATATTCTTTCCCCTTGTCGATGCAGATTTTTGATGTTCTGACATTATGATCTCGACAGCAAATTTGTATTTATTCCTGAATCACAACTATCCCATCATTATTATTTGTTGTTTAGGCCGCTTATTAGCGGGTTAGCTATTGTCAAAATATGATTTGCTTTATTTCGTTCACGACATCGAGGGAATAGGATTAAGCTGTGGGCTATTATGGAAAATAAAAACTCCTTCGAGACATACCGAATTGGTCTAAAAACGGGAAAAATAACGAGTAGAAAGACACTTAGCAAAGGATGGATGAATTTGTTATATTGAACCTTTGTATAAGTAAGTATTTAAATGAAAATTTTCATTTTATACCTATCGCTTACTTGAGATGCTATTAGCAGCGTGATTTCGAATGACTTCGTTGCACTCGCGAATTCCCAACGGGACGGTCTCGAATGGGGGTCTATTTAAGCAGAATAATTGCGAAAAATGCGGCGGCCCCCTTCAGTACCGGCAGATCATTGTGAACGGGAAAGCGTTGTGGATTTGGCAATGTAAAATCTGCCGTTTCCACCACCTCGCGACCGACTAATTTTAAAAAATAGCTAGCCTCTGATAGATCAGGATTGTCAACAGGGGCATTTTTTAGGGGAAGGGGGAAAGTATACAAGAGGTTTAACGATGCCACTCAACCGACTTTGGAATTATTTGCTCTCTCCGGAGAGATTAAGCAAAACCCTAGAGCCACAAGTTACAACATTTGCGAGCTGGTGGGTTAAGTACCAAGAACTTTCGCGAGATTGGAACCCCTTCGAGCGAGCGGTGATTGGGGGGAGCTTGTCGGATCGCATCGCTTTTGCCTTTGCCGGCGGTTATCAAGCGGCGCTCCGGCATATGGTTCAGTCTCTGGGAAATGACCAAGTAGCATCTATGGCCATCACCGAGGAAGGGGGAGGTCACCCGCGGGCAATCTGTGCAACCCTGACTCCCGTGGACAAGGGAGGGAAAGGAGGTTACCTCCTATCGGGGCACAAAAAGTGGATCACCCTGGCGTCCGAAGCAACCACGTTGCTCGTTGCGGCGTCAACGGGCAGGACCCCCGATGGCCTCAACCAAATCCGCTTGGTGCACATCCCCAGCGGCGCTACCGGGGTCTCGATCAATCCTATGAAGAATGTGCCCTTTGTGCCAGAGATCTCTCACGGCGAGGTTTATTTTGAGGGAGTGAAAGTCCCATCGGATGCAATCCTTCCGGGTGACGGTTACATCCAATACATTCGCCCGTTCCGCACCATCGAGGATATATTCCTGAGTACGGGTTTTCTCGGATTCTTTTTTCGTATCGCGACCGACTATCAGTGGCCTCAGGATATACTTGAGGAACTCACGTGCCTCATAGCTAGTTTGCACGCTATCGCTGCAGAAGATTCGAATGCTTCCGAAACCCACATTGCCTTGAGTGGATTTTTGACTCAAGAACGAGGTTTCGTGCAGAAAATTGACCCCTTGTGGGAGAAAGTGCCAGGAGAGGTACGCGAACGGTGGAACCGGGACAGATCCTTGCTGCAGGTGGCAGAAAAATTACGTAATGTGCGACTCAACACTGCCTGGAAAAAGATTCATGAGGGCCACGTTGGTTAGTACGGACAAACAAATATTATTTAGGTGACTCTGGATAAATTTTTTAAAAGGAAAAAAGCACTCTATTAGTGTATAGTTCCTGAAAGGTGGAAGTTCCCACCAGTTGGTCTTACCCGTTTAAAATAAGGACTGCCTTGAAGTAAAAAAAGTCCCAAATCATATGAGGTCCAACCATGCCACAGAAATATATTTATAAAATATTGGTAGCGGGTGAAGGCGGTGTTGGGAAGACCACACTTCTTTACAAATATGTGAACGGTACCTTCATTGCCGACACCTCTATGACCATTGGTGTGCAATTCCACGTGAAAAACATTGATATGAATGGCGTGGCGTTCTCTTTGCAGCTCTGGGACTTCGGCGGGCAGGATCGTTTCCGTTTTATGCTTCCCAGTTATACGCTCGGCGCAAAGGGCGCGCTCTTGCTTTATGACACGACCAGGATGTCCACTCTCGATAGCTTGGAGGAATGGGTGGGAATTTGCCGGACGCAAGACAAGAATTTGCCAGTCCTATTCTGCGGCACGAAAATTGACCTCGTGGGTGAGCGATCAGTTGCCGGTGATTACGCGAAAGGTTTCCTGCAACCGCTGGGGTTGTTCGACTACTTGGAAGTATCTGCAAAGACAGGTGAAAACGTGGAAAAATCATTCGAGACCATTGTCAAGAAAATTACGGACCGGCAAGAGAGGGAACAAGGAAAATAAATTCGTAAGACCAAATTTGGCAAGCATTCTCCGCTTTTTATCGAAACGTGCAGAGTGAACCTAGGAGCACGCCTCATGTCTAACACTATCGTGATTCTGGATGCGAACTTTTTCTTAATACCGGCTCAGTTCCACATCGACATCTACGCCGAACTGGAGCGGCAGATGCCTGGACCCTTCGAAGTGGTTTTACCGGATATTGCGGAGGGAGAGCTGGAAGCGAAAATGAAGCGTCACGCAGAAGACCATCGCGGGAGCCGGGGAACGCTCGGTCGGCAACTCATACTCGCCCGCCAGATCGCCAAGAAACACAATGTCCGACCCGTCCACGTTGAGCGGGTGGAAGGTCAATCCATCGACAATCTCTTGCTTTGCCTGGCCGCCGACTTGAAGGGCAGCGGATCGCTCGTTGTTATAGCAACGAATGATGCAATCCTCCGGCAAAAAGCTCGCGAAAAAGGATATGCGACCGCGTGGTTGCGAGCGAAAAAGGTCATTGAGGTATCAATTCGCTAAAAGATCCCTTC
>Ga0299912_10005629_pt1 | contig 10301 bp, 8 predicted proteins | sample RVTome_2_FD_207667 | JGI IMG/M metagenome (GOLD analysis project Ga0299912, IMG submission 207667) | Soil microbial communities from uranium-contaminated site in the Upper Colorado River Basin, Wyoming, United States - RVT95D214 (version 2) ... | reverse complement strand
TGCGCTACGACGCCTCCCGAAACTACTCCAACGGGCGATTCGTGGTGGTGGCGTGTTCCGGCATGGACATCCGGCATCGACTCTCCCTCTTCCGTGCATTGAAGAATGGCTCGCTCGCCGGCCTGCGGATGGTCAGGAGCTGGTCAACGCCTGCTGTGGAGATCGAGTCTCCGACGTCGTTTGTCCTTGAAATGGACGGTGAAACCGTGCAAGCTGACTGGGCTCGGTTCACCGTCGTGCCCCGAATCCTGAAGGTGTGTCCATGAAAACAGAGGTTAACGAGAACGCGCTTATCGCATCCCTCGCAGCATCACTTCCCCGTTCTCCCCTGCAGCTGAACAATCTGCAGGAGAGCGATGCCGAGTTCATCACTCTGCCCGGAAGCATAACCCTGGCGTTGACGACCGACACTATCGCCGAGGAAATCGCGAGCGGATTGTACGCGGATCCATGGCTCGCAGGCTGGATGGCCGTGATGGCAAACTTCAGCGATCTGGCCGCAGTTGGGGCGGACCCGCTCGGAATACTTCTTGCGGAAACGATCCCTCCCCTTTTCCCAGTCGAAGCCAGAATGAAACTCCAGCAGGGAATTCGAGAGGCCTGTGTCGCGTGCGCCAGTTACGTCCTGGGCGGGGACACAAACGCAGGCGATGCCCTCCAGATAACCGGGACGGCGGTCGGGTGTATCACGGATGGACGTCCGCTCACCCGCATCAGCATACATCCGGGTGACCTGCTCTTCACCACCGGACGTCTGGGCATAGGAAATGCCTTCGCAGCGGCCGGACTCATGGGGGATCGGTCATCATTTCCGGACTATCATCCGTGCGCGCGGCTCCGGCAGGGCCGGCGTCTTCGTTCTCTCGCCGCAGCCTGCATGGACACAAGTGACGGCGCCCTCGCAACATTGGATCAACTTGCTCGCCTTAATGGCGTGGGATTCACCCTCGTGCCAGACTGGGAGAATCTCCTTGACCCGGCATGCCGGGAGCTAGGGCCCGCTCTGGGCATTCCTCCCTGGGTATTCCTGGCAGGCCCTCACGGAGAGTTCGAGCTCTTCTTCACTCTCCCTGCCGAAACCTCGCGCGATCGCCTCGACGAGCTTTCCTCCCAGATCGAGGGATGCGTATTCGTCGGCCGGGCCACTGAGGGGGCGGGTATTCATTTGCCGGGCGTAGGCCGGTTTTCCCCCGATGATCTCGCCATCATCCGAAACCTTGATACGCCCCGGCGGGGTGAGGTGTCCCGATACCTTCAAAACCTGTTGGAAATCGGGCATCGGGCCGAAATAGGACACTGAATTGACAAATCCGTGACAGGCACGGGTCCCTGCTCTTCTATATTGCACACAGACGAGCAAGCGAAAGGGTAACGACCATGACAGGCGATCAGGAGTACCAGGGTGGAGAGAACTTCGATCTCCGGGGGATGCTGCTTCGCGGGCGTCACATGCGGCTGTCGGACCGGACGGAACTTTTCGGAGTATTCCTCGGGGAACTCGAGCAGAACAAGGAAATGCTCTGCCTCAGGTGCATAACATCGGCAGCTGACCGGGAAGTGGACGTGGCAGATCCCGACACCGGTGAGACTCGACCGATGCTGATGTTCGGTTCCAACAACTACCTCGGCCTGGCAACACATCCCCATTTGCGGGAACGTGCGCTGAAAGCACTGCATCAGTACGGTGCAGGAGTCGGCGGCCCGCCGCTGTTGAACGGGTACACCGCGCTGCACCGCGAGCTTGAGCAACGCATCGCGCGTCTCAAGGGAGCGGAAGACGCGCTCATCTTCTCCAGCGGCTATGCCGCAAATGTGGGATTGGTTACCGGATTGATGCAGAAGCATGATGTGGTGTTTTACGATGCGTACAGCCACGCATCGTTTTGCGACGGCCTCAAGTTGGCGGGAGTACCGGCGCGGCAGTTTGCCCACAACGACCTTGCCCAGCTCAAACGCATGCTGGATGCGCAGCGGGGCCTTGACGGTGGCGACATCTACGTGGCAGTCGAGGGAGTCTACTCCATGGATGGCGATCTGGCCCCGTTGGATGAACTGGTCGAACTCTGCAAGGCGTATGGAGCCATTCTGGTTGTGGATGATGCCCATGGCACCGGCGTTCTCGGCGCTCACGGGAGTGGCACAGCCGAGCATTTCGGTGTCGAATCACGGATCCCCATTTCCATGGGCACCTTCAGCAAGACATTCGCTGTAACAGGCGGTTTTATTGCGGGGTCCAAGCCGATTATTGACTACCTGAGGTTCTTCGCACGGTCGTACATGTTCTCCGCCTCCCTCTCGCCCGTATGTGTGGCGACGATTCTTGCCGGTCTGGATGTGCTTGAGCAGGAACCCGAACGGCTCTGGCATCTGCGTCAGAACGTCGCGTATGCGGCCTCCTGTCTCCGCCGGCTCGGCTTTGATGTGAACCCCAGGGCTGCGATCATACCGCTGCATGTTCCCAAAGGCATGGACATGCGCAAGGCGTCCCGTGAATTCCACGAACACGGGATCTTTGTGAACTCCGTCGAATATCCCGCGGTCCCTGTTGCGCAACAGAGGTTCCGCATCAGCATCATGGCAACACACACCGGAGCGGATATTGACCGGCTCGTTGAGGTAATCCGGGACGTGTGGACTCCGGTCCGGAGTCTGCCGGCGCCCGGCGCCGATGGAAAGGAGCATCTCCATGCAGCCTGAACGCAAGAAACTCCAGATCATCGTCCTCTTTCAGAATCTGGGCGAGGACAATCCGTACTACGCGCAGAGTCCGGCTCCTCCGCTCCCCGGCCTGCTGTTGGCCGCCCTCACGCCGCCCATCGTGGACGTTGAGGTGCTGCATGAGATGGTGCGTCCGATCAACTACGGCACGGATGCCGACTTCATTGCCCTGAGCTTCATGGACTATCTCTCGCCGCATGCGTATGCTGTCGCCGGCCGGTTCAGGTCACTGGGGAAGATTGTGATCGGCGGCGGCAAGTTTGCATCGACCTTTCCGGAAGAGGTCCAGCCCCATTTTGACTCGATTCTTGTGGGTGAAGCGCAGGAGGTGTGGCCGCGCATGGTGGAAGACCTGGTTTCGGGGCGGCTCCAGCCCCGGTACGACGCACCTCTGAACAGCTCGCTCGCCAACATCCCTCCTCCGCGGTATGACCTGGCGGAATCTGTCTACGCCACTCCCATCGTCACCGAGGCAACGCGCGGCTGCCCGCATCCCTGCACGTACTGCCAGCTCAATATCCGCAGGGCCCCGCACCGCACCCGGCCGATTCAAGATGTGATCCGGGATCTCTCGAACACCGGGGGCCTTCCATGGCACAAGAGGAAGATGGCCATGCTCCTGGACAACAACCTTGGCGGCGATGTAAAATACGCGAAGGAATTGCTCCGGGAGATCGCGAAGCTTAAGCTGTGGGGCCTGGGTGCACAGTTCAGCATCGATGCCCTCAGGGATAACGGCTTTGTCGATGCCCTTGCAGCCGCTCGATGCAGAATGGCATTCATCGGCATGGAATCACTGAATCCGAAGAGCCTGGAAGATGTGCAGAAGAGACAGAACAATGTCGCGGAGTACAAGGCAGCATTCGGGAAGCTTCACCGCCTGGGCATCCTTACGTTCACCGGTCTGATGTTCGCACTCGATGAAGACACGCCGGAGTACTATGAACAGCTCCCGTCGCTTCTGGACGAAGTGGGAACGACGGTCATCCTCCCGTCCATAGCAATTCCTCTGTACGGAACTCCGCTCCACCAGAAGGTGGTCGCAGAGGGACGCCTGGTAGATGAGGATTTGTCGCACTACGAGGGAGATCATCTTGTGTTCCGGCACAAGCACCTTACCGCGGGTCAAATTCGGGAAGCGTACAAGGCGGTCACGCTGGGGTTCTACGGATGGAGGAAAATCTGGAGACGGTGGTGGCGGTTCATGCGCGCACAACAGCGGACGGAATCCCTGCCGGCATTCCTTTTCCGCCTCTTCATCCTAACGTTCATCTACGTAAAGCTCTCCATCTTTCAACGGCACCATGCCCGGGTGCGCATCGCGGGGACCGGTCCGAACGCTGCAGAGACCGCTCAGGGGGAATTCCTTCGCGACGTCGCGTGACTACTCCAACGGACTACGACGCATCCTTTACAAACTTGTACCCTGCGGTGTGAACGGTGAGGATGTGTCTGGGAGTTGCATTCTCGCCTTCCAGTTTCTTGCGGAGGGCCAGGATGTAATTGTCCACGGTCCTCGTCGTGGGAAAATGTTCATATCCCCAGACTTCATTCAGGAGCATATCGCGGGTGACGACTTCCCCCTCGTGGAGGATGAGGAATTTCAGGACCGCATATTCCCGCACGGACAGCTTCACCGGTTTTCCCTTCCGGGTGGTTTCCTGCTTTCGAAAATCGATAACGATCTGACCGAACGCGTATTCATCCAGCTCTTTCTTGATGCCGTGGTCCCGCCTCAGCAGCGCGCGAATCCGTGCCAGCAGTTCGCGCACGCTGAACGGCTTCGTCATGTAGTCGTCGGCTCCCAGTTCAAGTCCGAGGACCTTGTCCATCTCCTGGCTTTTGCTGGTGAGCATCAGCAGGGGCGTCGGCACTCCCCCCGCCCGGAGCTGCTTGCATACTTCTTCCCCGTTCAGATCAGGCAGGCCGAGGTCCAGGATAATCAGATCAAGGTTCTCCTTTTTGCCGAGCATCAATCCCATGGTTCCCGTGGCAGCGGTCAGGACCCGATAGTGTTCGGCTGTGAGAACTTCTTCGAGTCCGCGTAGGATGGCGGGATCATCTTCTACGACGAGAATGGACTTCATGGTCTTCTCCTGCATGACGGGATTGGGAAGCGGGGAACCAGAGAATAAACTGCGACCCCTTTCCCGGTGCGCTCTTGACTTCGATCCTCCCCTGATGGGCATCCATGATATGTTTGACGACGGACAGGCCGATGCCGACCCCCTGGGTTTTTTGCGGCAGAGCGGGATCCCGGTAGAATTTCTCAAAGAGGTGAGGCAACACCTCTTTCCGGATACCCGTTCCCCGGTCGCGTACGCTGCAGAACACCCCGTTCATCCGCCGTCCGGCCGTCACGCCGAGCGTCCTGCTCACCCCTGAGTATTTCATGGCATTGGTCAACAGGTTGATGAGCGCCTCGCTCACTGCATCGGCATCAGCGCGGAAAGGCAGCCCCTTTTTGTCGCGCGGCAGGCGCACGTCGACCGTGAATCCTTCCTTGTGAAGTTGATAGTCCATGCGATCCAGGACGGTCTGGACGATTTCGACCATATTCGCATCCTTGATTACATACCGGATTGCGCCCTCTTCTATCCGTGCGGAATCCAGGATTGTCGTCACCATGCGATTGAGGCGGCCGGCTTCCCCCTCAATCACGGCGAGGTATCCCTTTGCTTTACGATCGCCTTTGGCGATGCGCGGGGCGAGGAGTTCTGCATACAGTTTGATCGAGGTCAGGGGAGTGCGCAGATCGTGGGAAACATACGAGACAAAGTCGGATTTGAGGGTATTCAGAAGTTGCAGTCTCTCCGCTTCTTCCTCTTTCAACAGCAGCTGCTGCATAAGCTGGATCCGTTCGAGCTCCATGCCAGCATTTGTGCCGACAGTAGAGAGCAGATCCATGTCTTCGCTGGTGAACCGGGTGCTAGACTTTTTCGGGCCAAGGAGAATGAGGCCCACAAGTCTCGCATCTTTGGCCAGGAGAGGGACGGCCAGCGCCAATCCCCACTCCTGAAACACGTGCCGGTCTCCCGGGACACAGGGCACACCCGGCTCGATGTATTCTTCAAGCGCAAGAGGGATCCGTTCACCGAGCCAGAGGTCATGAGCCCCGGAGGGGAAACTTGCATCCGGACTTTCCTTCGACACCTGTTGTGCGAACACTTCCAGCCGTTGGTTTTCCCCACGGACGACAAGAAAGCCGAGTTTGTCTGTGGGGATGATCGCGCCGAGACGATCGGTGCACTGGCGTGCAAGCGAGGATGTCGATGCCGCCTGTTTGATCTCTTCGAGAAGCTCCAATCCCACCTTTCGATAGTCATAGCGAACTCTGAAAAAGCGCCGGTCCACCGCGTGCTGCACGATTCGCCGGAGTGGTTCAAAGGCAAGCGCCATCAGGATTGCCGCCACTGCCGAGATCAGCACGGACACCCTGAACGTGAACGTTGCCACAATCGCCGCGGCACCTGCGACCACGCCCACATACAGCGTCACCAGAATTGCCATAACTACCGTGTAGACGACGCTCCGGTTCAGGATGAGGTCGATGTTCAGGATATGGTATTTGACGATGGAGATCCCAAACGCGACAGGGATCGCACCGGCGGCAAAGAGCATTACTTCTTCCGGCACAAGCGGATACGAGAGCACCATTGAGGGAATCACCCAGAGGGCAACGAAGGGCAGGAAGCCCGCGAACAATCCCCAGACGACCCACCGGAGCCGGCGGCGTTCGGGCTCATCACCTGCGCCGACATATGCCCGCCGTATCATATACAGGCCGGCGCAGACAAGCAGGACGAGGAACCACCGCGTCACGGTGAAGACCTCCAGATGCATGCGGAAGTCCGTCACGAGTCCTGAGTGTGCTGCATGGACGAATGTCGCGCCGTTGGCTGCTGCAAGAATCGTGGCGAAGAGATACAGCCCGGCGCGGTGGAATCCCCGGCCGCTTGCATTCCGCTCGCGGGGAAAGAGTTCCGTGAAGTGAAAGAACCAGACCGGGACGTAGGCATACATGGTGGAGAAGATCACGCGCAGGGAGATCCCCACAAACGCCGGAGACGTCGCGTACTGTCCCCACGTTGTCGAGAGCATCACCGCAGTTCCCACGGCTCCGAGGTGAAAAATGTGGGCCGCACGGTCCCCGGGACGGCGCAGGGAGACCAGCACTCCCACAAAGAAGAAGAGGCCGCTCACGAAGATGACGATGACGGCATACCAGACGCTGTAGTAACGGACAAGGGTGACAGGGACGGTTATGCTGATCCCATCGCGTTCAAGAGTGCACGGCACGGATTCGCCGATCTCCCGGCTGTCCAGGAGGAATTCCACTTCTTCCACGCGGAGCAGGAGTTGTCCCGCCAGCATGCTCAGCCGGTCGCCCGCCCGCAGAGCGGTGTTTGTCGACGGGTCATCGACTCCCGTGCAGGTGACGCGGCCGTTTTCGGACTTCAGATCTACGCCGAGACCGGCTTTTGATGAGATCTGAACGATACCTGCGCAACACAAAATGAACACGAGGATGTCGAGGGTCAGGGCGGCACGGTGGAGCGGATGAGGGATCGGCATGAGGGTCTTCCGTGATCGGTCGCAATATACATTTTCCCCCTGACCGATGCCAGAGCATTGCTTTTCCTATCGATTTTAAGTATACTTCCCGGGGCAAAAAATGACGGGACGATGGCACATCAGGAGGCGACCGACGAGAAAGTCGTCAGCACCAACCGCAAGGCTCGCCACGAGTACACGGTTCTGGAAACGTATGAGGCCGGAATCGTGCTCACCGGAACGGAAGTGAAGTCGCTTCGCCTTGGAAATGCCAACATCGCAGAGTCCTATGCGCAGGTAAAAAGCGGAGAGGTGTGGGTTCAGGGGATGCACATCAGCCCTTATGAGCAGGGGAGCTATGCAAATGTCGATCCGCTGCGCAAACGCAAACTCCTCCTGCATCGCAAGGAAATCCGGAAGATTACGGCACGGACCGGCGAACCCGGTATCACCCTTGTCCCGTTACGCGTCTATTTCCGCAAGAATATCGCAAAGGTTCTCCTGGGCGTCTGCCGCGGCAAACGGGCTTACGATCGAAGAGACGACATTGCACGCCGCGAGGCGGAGCGTGACATTAGAAGGAAATATGCACTGTAGATGACCGAGCAGTTTCCACCTCTTAACGAGCAAATGGATCTGATCCGGCGGGGAGCCGCCGAGATCATCCGCGAAGAAGACCTCGCCCGGAAGATTGAATCCTCTCTCCGGACACGCAAACCCCTCAGGATCAAACTCGGATGCGACCCCAGCCGTCCTGACCTCCACCTGGGCCATTCCGTGGTCCTTCGAAAACTCCGGCAGTTCCAGGACCTGGGACATCACGCAATCCTGATCGTCGGCGACTTCACCGGGATGATCGGCGATCCGTCCGGCCGCAGCAAGACCCGTCCGCCCCTGACCATCGAAGAGACACGGAAAAACGGGCAGTCCTACTTCGAGCAGGCAACGCGCATTCTCTCGACCAAGAAGATTCAGATGATGTACAATTCCGATTGGCTCGACAAGATGTCGTTTGCCGACGTCATTGCGCTTGGCGCCAAGTATACCGTCGCGCGCATGCTGGAGAGGGATGATTTCGAACGCCGGTACAAGGCCGGGGAACCGATCAGCATTCATGAGCTGCTCTACCCGCTCGCGCAGGCAATGGACTCCGTAGCAGTTGAGGCGGACGTGGAACTGGGCGGGACGGATCAGAAATTCAACCTTCTCGTCGGACGCGACATCCAGCGGGAATACGGGATGGATCCCCAGGTGACCCTGACCATGCCCATTCTCCCCGGCACCGATGGCGTGGAGAAAATGAGCAAGTCCCTCGACAACTACATTGGCATCAGCGAGCCGCCCCAGCAGATTTACGGGAAGACCCTGTCGATCCCGGACACCGTGATCTATGATTATCTCATTCTCACCACGACGCTGCCGGAGGCGGAGCTTGCCGCCGTCCGCCAACAGCTCGAGAAGGGAGCGGCGAATCCGCGCGATCTCAAACGGCGCCTTGCACGCGAGCTCGTGACCCTGTATCATGGCCCGGAATCGGCCGCCGCCGCTGAAGAGGAGTTCGACAGGATTTTTGTCCGCAAGGATCTTCCGGATGAGATTCCCGAAGCACGGATCCATACCAACGGTCTTCCCGTCGGCATTTTCCGCCTGCTGACGGAGACCGGCCTGGCGTCTTCCAACAGCGATGCGCGCCGGCTTATCGAACAGGGGGGAGTTTCCATTGACGGTCAGCGTCTGTCGGACCCGTCGGCGCTCGTCGACATCGGCCACGGCGTGATTATTAAGGTGGGCAAGCGCAAATTCATCCGGGCGCTGTCCGCGTGAACATGTCTTTTGTGCAACAACTCTGACGACAGAAAGGGAGATACGATCGTGTACGTTCCGGGAAGAATTTTCTTTACCAAAGGGGTAGGACGCCACAAAGACTACCTGCAGTCCTTTGAGCTGGCGCTGCGTGACGCCAAGATCGAAAAGTGCAACCTCGTCACGGTCTCCAGCATCTACCCGCCCGGCTGCAAGCGGATCCCTACAGATGACGGATTACAGGTTCTGCAGCCCGGCCAGATCACCTTTGCGGTGATGGCACGTAACGCGACAAATGAACCGAACCGGCTGGTTGCCGCTTCGATAGGCGTGGCGACTCCCGCAGACACGTCCCAGTACGGCTATCTCTCCGAGCACCATCCGTTCGGAGAGACCGACGAGAAGGCCGGCGAATACGCAGAAGATCTGGCCGCCACGATGCTCGCGAGCACGCTGGGTGTGGAATTTGACCCCGGGATGGCCTGGGACGAGCGGGAAAAAGTCTACAAGATGAGCGGGAAAATCGTCAAGACCTACAACGTGACGCAATCAGCCGAGGGTCACAAAGACGGGATCTGGACAACGGTCATCGCCTGCGCGATTCTCCTGCCTTAGCCTGCACGACGAGCTGTAGCATCGCTGACACGGCCGGGACCTTTCCGGCACAAAACACAGAGAGCGGAGATTCAAACAGAATCTCCGCTCTTCATTTGTTCGCTCGGCGCGCCGGCTCCGGCACTTCGTCCCACCATTGCGCGCGGTGCCCTCACGCACCCTGGGTCCGTCGAGACCCGCACCTGCAAACCGCACTCCGCCTCAGTTCAGCAGGAGTTGATACTCATCGTAGTTCGCCATCACCTTGTCCACGTACCGCACGGTCTCCTGGGGTTTCTTGAAGAACCCGGCTTTGGGCCGTTCCTGGTTCCACACGCTTTTGTGCAGAGTCTCATGGCGCGGCGAGAGCAGCGGCAACATGTCCTTGATCGCGTCCCACGCGAGCGGGTCCTCGCGGAGGTACGCGGCAAGTTCCTGTGCGTCGTAGATACGGCCGATGCCCGCGTTGTATGCCGCAAGCATGAGTTTCAGCCTGTCGGATTCCGAAGCCCCGTCAAACAGGTTGTAAAGCTGCCGGAGATAGTACACACCGCCACGGATGTTGTTGAGGGGGTGGCTCATGTCATCGACTGACAGCTCCTTCGCGATCTCCGCCCCCGTTCCTGGCATGA
>Ga0299912_10005628_pt1 | contig 10303 bp, 10 predicted proteins | sample RVTome_2_FD_207667 | JGI IMG/M metagenome (GOLD analysis project Ga0299912, IMG submission 207667) | Soil microbial communities from uranium-contaminated site in the Upper Colorado River Basin, Wyoming, United States - RVT95D214 (version 2) ... | reverse complement strand
GCACAAGCCGATCAATATGAAAGGAAAGGCGAACATAGGCGCGGCTGATTGGATCAAGCCATCTATTCATTTCCGTCGGTTTTCCCATTGGCCACCTCCATCGGTGGGAGTTGGGAGGCATACAACCTCCGTTTCAAGTAGTATTTGAAATCCTGTGGGATCAACGCCAGGAGTTTTCTGCGCAGGAAATTGAAACCTTCATTGGGGATCGCCAGCAGCCAGTAGAGGAGATACAGGTCGTAGCGGCGGTACTCGCGCAGGCGTTGAGGCAAGTCGGGATAGTAGTATTCCATTAAGCCCCCGCTAAGCCAGCCGAAAAAAACGAATCGCCTCCAGTTCATTGGATAAGGGAAATTAACAAACTTTTCCCTGGCTTCGAACAAATCCAACAAGACCGCCGCCTCCAGGCATTTCGCACAGCGATAGCAGGCTCTACCATCCGGGCTATGAGGGACGCCCATGCAGACCCTCAGATGCCTCTGCGCTTCTGCCCACTCGACCAATTGGAATAGCTTATGTGAGCGCGGCAGCGCAGGCTCGTCTACGACGATATCCATGGTCTCAGTGGATAGAATATCCATGAACAATGAGGGTGCTTTTATCCGGCCATTCATGATTTCACATGAGCCCGGCCTGTAAAACCGCTTCAGCAAGTTGCCCAACTCCAGCGCAGTTCCGACCAGCGGACCGGGGTAAGCGTAAATCCAGTCCAGCCTGAGCTGAGAAAACAGGTAGGCGTTCGTTCTGGCCTGCAACAGTGCCAATCCGAGGCGTTCAAACATTGCCGCGTATTGTCTGTAAAGCATCTGGTATTGGCTCTCATCGTGCAAGGGGATGTCAAAGCCGTGTACGAACAAGCCATGTGTCAACCGGGCTGCTGAGTCCGCCTGGTTTTGTCCGGTATGCGACCAGACGGTATAGCAGGAGTCTATTCCCCCCGAGAAAGCCGTCGCCACTCCACCCTGAACCGCCTGAGGAGACAAGGTGGCCAGGTGGTCGATACTAAGCTTGACTCGCTTAAACAGCTTTGGAAGCCAGTGATGGTAGATATCCTGGAGTCTTTCCACGTTTTGCGCCAACCTTGGAGAAACCGTACCGCGCACCTCCAGATCCTCGCCGAAGTACATGGCCATCAGGATCAGGCTAGCTAAAAATCCATCGCTGCGATCGGTAACGTAATCGCCATAATCCGCCGGAAATTTGAACCACAGCCGATCAGGGAGGTGGGGGATTGGCTTCCGCGGTTCCACCCTGGCTGAGACACACAGCTCATCGTTCTCAAGGGCAATTTCGGGCTGGTAAACAATCATTGTGCTTCTATTCCATTTTTATAGGTACCAACCTATTCTATGTAATATCTCACCCAATCTCGAAAGTTCTCATGAAAAGCCTCGATCCAGCGTTCTATAAAGGATCGCTGCTCAAATAAGGCCAGAAGATCTACGGCAAGGTCTTGCGGGCGGATGAGCTCGACCTTCTTTTTTAGCGTCTCAAAAGCACTGGCTATTTTGTAGGGCTTTTGACCATCCTGAGCCAATTTTTCCTCAAGCGGCTGGATGCGCTGTTGCATAAACCACAATAAGTCGTAGAAATCCCTTCCCTTTACCCTGGTAGCCGTCTGCCCCTTTTGAAATGAGCGCTCCAGGCAGGCAATCATCTTCGCAGCCATCATGGACTCCAAGGAAAAGTGGGCAGGGACGAAGCTGCGTCCGTAGTAAATTATTGGAGTCTGGCGTAACACAGCTACCTGCCGGTGGTGACTGATCTCCAATTTCAGGTGGAGCGCCTCGTTGCTTAAAGAAGAGAGTCCTAATTCAAGCAGCACCGGAAGTTTTAGCGTGATCCGCAGGATACCTTGCTGACTTTTTTGTCCCTTGATAGAGGCACCACGATAATCCAGCACCTTGTGGACGTAGCCTAACAGGTCGTCCATAAGACCAGACAGCTCGATACCCCCCTGATTATCCAGGTCGATGTCCTCCGACAACCGGTTTAACCCATAAACCACACGCAGGCAGGCGCCGCCATACAAGTTTAGCGAGCGATAATGATTGTGGTTATACAGGAAGTCCAGCATAAACGCCTGCAACGCTTCTTTTAATAATAGACGCCTGGTCTCGTTTGCTAACAATAGGTCTTTCGAAGCCAGCACGTTTTGCAATAATTGGATCAGGGTCGCCATACATTTCTCCGCAAATTCTCCAGGATAAAAGTCATTTTCTGCGAGGCGCTAGCTGTAATATACATCTGAAATTCATCTCTGGATTCCTCTGAAAATTCGTCAAGGTTCAGCCGCAAATCTTCAGCCAGGTTGAAGTCATAACTTCGAAGCTCGCGTGGCAGTGGACGAAAGTAAAAGTAATCAAAAAGCGCTTTAGCCACAGAAGCAAGGTAAAAAATCACTCCGCAATAAGCCTGCTGGCTGAAGCCCGTGTAGAGCACCGCTTTGATATGCCGGTAGACAAACGATCCAATGGTATTATCAATGGTGTGCGTATTTTTTACGGTTATCGCGCTGACCGGATAAGTGGCTTCGGTCAGCACGCCCGATCGCTGCAAGATATACTCCTGCGAAAGGTAGCTCTGTGGGACCAAGATGGCGCTGACCGCAGATGCAAAATCGACATCGTGGCGGTGAAGCTCATAGAAGCGGCGGGTCATATAAACGCCTCGCTTAAGCGCAATGATGCGCCCCGCTAACTTCCAATTGGAAAGCAATTCACGAAAGCTTTGATCCCCACCCATATCCCTGCCCAGGGTTTGTTTAAAGCCCTGTAAGGTAAAATAAGGGATCCTTTCAAATGGTTTCAATAGACTGGTTTTCATGCATTATACAATTTATATCGGATAATAGGTATTTTATGCCTATTATCCGATATAAATGACATCCTGTCAACCGGATTAGCCCCTTTTAATGTTGCTGGGCGACCCTGAGATAGGATCGCCCATAGCAACAAAAGGAGGAAGGAGAGACAGCAGCGAGCTTTATAGATAATTTATTTCTCGCACAGATAGGCGTCGATCCCGGTTGCGGCTCTGCGCCCGGCTACCACGGCGGTGACCACCAGGTCTGGGCCGGTGACCACATCTCCGCCAGCGAACACGCCCGGGCGGCTGGTGGCGCCGGTCAGCGGATCAACCACGATCAGACCATAGTTGCGGGTTTCCAGACCAGGGGTAGTATCGCCGATCACTGGGTCGGGCCAGTAACCCAGAGCCAGGATGGCGGTATCGGCATCAACAATGAAATTAGAACCTTCGATGGGCACAGGCTTGCGGCGGCCTTTGGCGTCCGGCTCGCCCAGCTCCATGCGGATACATTCGATCTTTTCCAGCCAGCCGTTTCCGCCAGCGATAAACTTCACCGGTTGGGTGAGGAACTGGTAGGTAGCGCCCTCTTCGCGGGCCAGCTTGCGGTCCTTGCGCCCACCAGGCATTTCCTTCTCGGTGCGACGGTAGAGGCAGAAAACCTTTTCTGCGCCCATGCGCAGGGCGGTGCGCAAACAATCCGAGGCAGTATCGCCGCCACCGATCACGGCAACCTTAGCGCCGATTGTGGGGCGCTCGCGCATCTCGGGTGGCAGTTGCTCCATGTCCACGTTGGCGCGGATCAGGAACTCAGTCGCCTTGTACACACCAGGCAAATCCTCGCCGGGCACTTCCATAGGGGCGTCGACCAGCGTGCCCACCCCAACATACACGGCCTCGAAGCCCTCGGTGAACAGGTCGTCGATGGTTTTATCTTTGCCGATGTAGGTGTTCGGGACGAATTCAACCCCGGCTCGTTCCAGGTCGCCCCAGCGGGCAGACACCACATCCTTGGGCAGCTTGAAATTGGGGATGCCGTATACCAGCAACCCGCCGGGAGCAGGTTTTGATTCGAATATGGTGACCTGGTGGCCTTTTTGCACCAGTTGCTCTGCCACCGCCAAGCCAGACGGCCCGGCGCCAACCAAGGCTACCTTCTTTCCGGTTGGCGTTCCAACCGGAATCTCCACACCCGCCACCCTGCGTTCGTAATCCATCACGAAGGCTTCAAGAGCGCCGGTATGCACGTGTTCGTGGTACTTGGTGCGGGCGCACGAGCCCTGGCAGAGCTGCTCGTGAGGGCACACCCGCCCGCAAATTTCCGGTAAGGAGCTGGTTTGCCGGTAAAGCTTGGCAGCTTCCAAAAATTCTCCCTGCTCGATCAGCCACATGGCTGAAGGGATATCGTTGTGCACCGGGCAGGCAATCACGCACATCGCTGGGTCTGGACAGTGGACGCAGCGTGAGGCCTCGAACCTGGCCCATTCCTCGTCCATCGCAATGACAACGTCATCAAAATCGTTGACCCGCTCCTTCGGATCTCTCAACAGAATATCTTCAAAAGGAATCCGGGCGCGAAACTTTCGATCAATCGCTAAGAAATCACTCGGAATCGCTTGCGGCATAGATACCTCTCCTTGTTGCACTGTGATAAGATAATAACGACAAAAGATGTAAAATTTCAGTCTCAGATGTCACATCTTTTTGTGACGGTTGTCACACGGCCTGCTATCCTGGAATAGACCAATCCCATGACGGTTGTCACTGGTTTAGAAGGTTTACAGGATTTAGATGTTTTTAGGATTAGAATTAGCCACCTGACGCAATGACACTATCATCAGAAATTTCTTTACAGTTTGCGAATTTTTCCCAAACTGGCTGGTGGCTAGGAATTAGACAAATTTTACAAAAGGGATAACTATTCATGAAGAATAAGAAAGTCATCATAGCTTTGATCGTCGTAGCCCTTCTGGCCGGCGGCTGGATTTTCCTGCGCCTATCCGGGCAGCGAGCGCAAGCCAGGGCGCTGAGCGAGTTGCAGACCGTACAGGCGGAGCGCGGCAGCCTCACCGCTACCGTCGGCGGAACGGGGACCGTGCGCGCCAATCAGACCGGCGTCCTGAACTGGCAGACTTCAGGATTAGTTGACCAGATCAACGTAAAGGTCGGAGACCAGGTCGAGCCTGACCAAGTGCTGGCTACCCTGGCCAAAACCTCCCTGCCCCAAAACGTGATTCTGGCCCAGGCCGATATTACCGACGCCCAAAAGGCGCTGGACGACCTGGTCACCAACGCCGAGACCGCCAAAGCCAACGCCTTGCAGTCCATCGCCACATACGCCCAGCAGGTGCGCGACGCCCAATACCAGTTGGATAACCTGACCATCCTCACCAACCAGGCCGATATGGAAGCCATGGAATCCCTGGAGGTGATGGAAAACAGGCTCAACCAGGCCAGGGATGCCTTCGAGCCGTTTAAATTCAAGCCCTCGGGCGATTCGACCCGCCAGGACTTCAAGGAGAAACTGGACGAAGCCCAAAGCGACTACAATGCTGCCGTCCGGCGGGTGGAGTACGAGTACCAGTTGCAAGTTTCCAAAGCCAACCTTGAAAAGGCGAAACGGGACTACGCAAAATGGAAAGATGGGCCTGACCCAAATGACGTCGCCGCCGCCGAAACGCGGGTCGCGGCTGCCCAGGCCACCCTGGACCTGGCGCGCCTGGCGGCCCCCTTCGTCGGGACCATCACCGAGGTCCAGATCAAGCCCGGCGACCAGGTCGTCGCCGGAAAGATAGCCTTTCGCCTGGATGATCTCTCCCATCTGCTGGTCGACGTGCAGATTTCCGAAGTGGATATCAATCGTATCCAGGTCGGCCAGAAGGTCAACCTGACCTTCGATGCCATCTTGAACAAAGAATATCATGGAGTGGTCAGTGAAGTGGCTCAGGTTGGAAGCGCCGAGCAGGGTATAGTGGATTTCACCGTTACCGTCGAGCTGAATGACCCTGACCAGGATGTCAAACCGGGCATGACGGCAGCCGTGAACGTCGTGGTCAGCCAGCTCGAAGACGTACTGGTCGTGCCTAATCGCGCCGTGCGCCTGCTGGAAGGCAAGCGTGTGGTCTACGTGCTGCGCAATGGCAAGCCCGAGCCGGTCGAGGTGACCCTGGGAGCATCCTCCGATACGATGAGCGAGGTACAGGCTGGCGATCTCAAGGTAGGTGACCCAGTCGTGCTCAACCCGCCGACGGTCTTCCAGCAAAATGGACCGCCGCCCTTTGTGCACCAATAAAAGTTGAAGGTGGACGGGCTTACCATGCGAAAGAAAAACGTCGTTGAAAACTGGGTTATCGAAGCAAAGAATCTGACCAAGGTCTATAAGATGGGCGAGGTGGAAGTGTGTGCTTTGTGCGGGATCTCCATAAAAATCGCCCGCGGCGAAGTGGTCGCCATTATGGGGCCTTCCGGCTCAGGCAAATCTACTTTAATGAATATCATTGGCTGCCTGGACCAAGCCACCACGGGCGAATACGTCCTGGATGGTGAGCGCGTGTCGGTCCTCGAGGATGACCAACTGGCAAACATCCGCAACCGCAAAGTGGGCTTTGTTTTCCAGACTTTCAATTTATTGCCACGCGCCACAGCCCTGGCCAATGTCGAGCTGCCGATGCGCTATGCCGGAATTCGTCAGGGCAGAAAAGAACAGGCACGCACTGTACTGGAATCGGTCGGACTGGGAGATCGCATTCATCATCGTCCCAGCGAACTCTCGGGCGGCCAACAGCAGCGGGTGGCTATCGCCCGCGCCCTGATCAACGAGCCAGCTATCATCCTGGCCGATGAACCCACCGGCAACCTGGATTCGAAATCGGGGGAGGAGATCATGAACATCCTTATCTCATTGAATAAAGAACGCGGCACGACCCTGATCATCGTGACCCATGCCCCTGAGGTAGCCTCCCGCGCCCAGCGCATCATTCACCTGCGAGATGGTCTCATCGAGGAGGACAAATGAACGTCTGGTCTTCATTCCTCGAAGCGCTGGAAAGCCTGGCATCCAATAAACTGCGCTCTGGGCTGACAATCCTGGGCATTGTGATCGGCGTAGCGGCGGTGATCGCTATGGTTTCCATCGGCCGGGGCGCTGAGAACACCATCACCGGCTCGATCCAGGGCATCGGCACCAACCTGATTTTCGTCTTTCAGGGTGGGACGGAAGAAGTCAGGAATCCCAAACCCATTACCCTGGGAGACGCCAATGCTGTGGGCGATCATTTTCAGGCGCCCTCTGTATCCGGCGTGGCTCCCGTACTGATGGGCGATGGCAAGGTGTCCTTTGCGGGTGAAAGCGCGGTCACTTCCATCGAGGGTGTAACGCCAGAGTCTGGCCCGATTCGTAACCTGGTTGTTAGCGAGGGCGAGTTTATCGGTGAGGAACACCTCCTGGGGATAGCTTCGGTTGTATTGCTGGGGTCAGATGTGGCAGATAAGCTTTTCGGGCGCACCGAGGGCTTGACCGGTGAGACGGTGCGCATCGAAGGGCAGCCCTTTCGGGTGCTCGGCGTGCTGGAATCCAAAGGTGGTTCATCGTTCTCTAACCAGGACGACCGGGTGTTAATACCCCTGACCACCGCCCAAACGCGCCTGATACGGCGCACCACGCGTGACCGGATCGACCTGCTGGTCGTGCAGGCCGTCACCGCTCAAGCCGTGGAACAGGCAAGGCAGGAGATTTCCGATATACTGCGTACCCGTCATCGCACCGCCGTCGGCGCCGACGATTTCACGATCCTCACCCAGCAAGACTTCCTCGACACCGCCCGCACCATCACCAGCGTCCTGACCATCTTCTTAGGAGGGGTCGCGGCCATCTCGCTGCTGGTAGGAGGGATCGGCATCATGAACATCATGCTGGTCTCGGTCACCGAGCGCACGCGTGAGATCGGCCTGCGCAAGGCGCTGGGCGCCCGCAAGATCGACATCCTGATCCAGTTCCTGACCGAATCCTCCGTGCTCAGCATGTTCGGAGGCATGATCGGAATCGGCCTGGGATGGACGATCTCCTATATCGTGGGACGGATTGCCGCCGCCAACGACACCGCCATCAACCCGGCCATCGGTCTGGACACCATCCTGTTAGCCACTTTATTCTCTACGGCAGTGGGGCTGTTCTTCGGACTCTACCCGGCTAATCGCGCCGCTAATTTGGAACCCGTAGAGGCGCTCAGGTACGAGTAATTTTGGGAGTGATTAAGATAGCGATTGAGTAAGTTGAGAGTATGATCCAGGACTTCAAGGCGACTTAGATAAGATCGTCGAACCGCCTCTTGCTGTTATTCACCAAGCAATAATGTAGAGACGTTCATTGTGTCTGGCTAAGGTTCCTCAACCGCTCAATTTCGATCTCCATATCTGTGATACCGGTCACGGCCATCTCCCAATCAAAGTAATCTTGTTCTGTTTCAGAAGAAGGCTGGGACTGGATTACGTTCTGACGAAAGGATTCAAAATCCTGCCTATACTTCCCCTGAAATTGGCGCGCCATCGCCTGATATTTAATCAGATTCTTTTGAGCGCGCTCTAAAAGCAAGGCAGCCATTGCCTGTTCGAGGCTGAGATTCGGGAATAACCTCCGAAAACTAGATTCGAGACTTGCCAAGACGCTCATCATCTGCCTCCAATACGTAACGGCGAAAAAATCCTACAAAAATCTGAACTAAGGAAATTATAGCATGGGGCCAGCAGATAATGGTTCCCTATGAAAAAAACGCTTTTTTGATTCTACCCAGCGCTTCTGCCAACACAGATCTCGGGCAGCCAAAATTCAGCCGGACGAAGCCCTCTCCCCCGGCGCCGAAGGTCAGGCCGTCGTTGAAAGCTACCCGCCCCTTTTGCAGGAAAAATTCGTAGGGATTGCCCTCTGTACCTGCCTGGCGGCAATCCAGCCAGGCCAGGTAGGTGCCTTCCGGTCTGACCATTTGGATGCCAGGTAACTCGTTACGGATATAGTCGTACAGGTAATCCCGGTTGGCTGCCAGGTACCGCATCAACTGCTCGTACCACTCCTGGCCCTCGCAGTAGGCTGCCATGGCGGCCACCCAGCCCATCACATTGATCCAACCCACCAGCCCCTTGCCGGCGTGCTGGTACTTTTTTCTGAGCTCGGCGTTCTGGATAATCGCAAAGGAGAACTTTAATCCCGGCATGTTAAAGGTCTTGCTGGGCGCCATCAGGGTAATGGTGTTCTGGGCAATTTCCGGGTCCAGTGAAGCGAGTGGGATGTGGCGGTGACCGTCATAGACAAGGTCACAATGAATTTCATCCGAGCAAATCACTACTCCCTTGCGCAGGCAGGCTTCTGCCAAACGCTCCAGCTCTTCTAGCCGGAAGACTCTTCCAACGGGGTTATGCGGGTTGCACAGGATGAACAGGCGCGTCTGATCCGTGACCGCGGCTTCAAAGGCCTGCTCGTCGATGTAGTAACCACCTTCACCGTCCTGGTTTAGTTTCGCTTCCTGGCGGGCCATCTTCGCCAGCTTCGGAGCCATCAGGATCGGGGGGTAAACCGGGGTCTGCACCAGCACGCCACCATCCGGCGTCGCCACGGCGTGGCAGGCCAGGTTAAAGCCTGTAGCCACGCCTGGCACAAAGACGATGTCTTGCGGGGCATTGCTCCAGCCGTAAAGCCTCTCCAGCCGCTCGACGATGACCTGGCGCATCTCGGCTCCTTCTTCCGGCTTGCCATACAGGGCGTTGGGATAACCGAACACGCCGTGCTCCACCCGCTCGCACAAGGCGCGAATAACCGGCTCCGGAGACTTGAAATCCATATCCGCTACCCACAAGGGCAAAACGTCGCGGTCATACATGCGCCATTTGAAGCTGTCGGTTTCCCAGCGAGGCGGCAGCTCGTCGAAGTTATATTGCATGGTCTGCCCCTTCCGTTCCAGTTAAATCAATACACTCAAAAGGAATTCTGACTCCCCGTTTTCCACAACCGAACCCGGGCAAGAAAATTTTAACACGATCTTCAAAGAAAAACTTCACTTGATCTATCTTTTGAAATTGTAACTATATCTGTTATAATGTGGTCACACTTCACAGGAGTTAATCTATTATGAGCGAAATCACGGTTGGGATACGAGATCTGAAAGCTCGCTTGAGTGAATATATGCATCAGGTAATGAACGGCCAGATGATCAACATCACCTTCCACGGTCGAGTGGTAGGCCGTATCGTGCCTGTCGAGAACTCGCTCAACCAGAAAATGCATGCTCTTTCGGAAGCCGGGCTGGTTGCGTGGAACGGTGAGAAACTCGACCCCCTGCAGCCACCAGCCATCAATCGGAGCCACAGACAAGTTTCTGAGCTCCTGGTTGAGATGCGCCAATGATCCTCTACATGGATGCCAGCGCCCTGGTCAAGCGTTACATTGCCGAGAGTGGTAGCGAAGATGTAAATGCCTGGATTTCCACTGCTGAGGCGACGGTCACCA
>Ga0299912_10005626_pt1 | contig 10304 bp, 6 predicted proteins | sample RVTome_2_FD_207667 | JGI IMG/M metagenome (GOLD analysis project Ga0299912, IMG submission 207667) | Soil microbial communities from uranium-contaminated site in the Upper Colorado River Basin, Wyoming, United States - RVT95D214 (version 2) ... | reverse complement strand
CTATGGGGTGAGCGAGGGGCTGCGCTCGAAGGTTCAGGCCTCCATCGCCAAGCTCGGCTATCGGCCGCATGCGGCGGCGCGCGGCATGAGGGGGCAGACCTACACCTTGGGACTTCTGCTCCCCGACCTGCACAACCCCTTCTTCGCCGACATCTTGGCCGGCATAAACGTGGCGCTGGAGCGGACGCAGTACCAGACACTCATCGGTGTCAGCGAATCGGCAACATCGATCGAGGTCGCGCTGATCGACGCAATGATCGACAGGCAGATGGACGGAGTCATGCTGATCGGCCCGCGCATGCTCACCAATGACGTGACGCGGGTGGCCTCACGCATCCCGACGGTCATTATCGGTCATCACGCCGTTCCGGGCGCCAACTTCGACACGGTGAACAATGACGATCGGCTGGGAGCGACGCTGGTGGTCCAGCATCTTGCCGCCGCCGGCTACCGTCGCATCGCCTACATGAGCCAGGAATTGCACGACGTCGAACAGACCCTGGTCACTACACAGCGGGAAGCCGGCTTTCGCGCGGCGATGCGCGAAGCCGGTCTGACGCGCCAAATGCAGGTTGTCCACTCGCGCCAGACGTCACGCGAGATCCAGGGCGTGGCGCGACATCTCCTGCAGTCGCGCAACCGGCCGGATGCGCTGTTCTGCTGGACCGACTTCATCGCCCTCGAGGTCCTGAGCGTCGCACACGAACTCGGCCTCGACGTCCCGGGCGATCTGGCGGTGGTCGGGTACGACAATACCTGGTACTGCGACCTCGCGCAGAACGCGCTGACCAGCATCGACCAGTCCGGCCAGGTGCTGGGCCTGCAGGCGGCGCGCCTCTTGATCGAGCGCATCAAGGGCCGAAGCGCCGCCGAGCACTTCGTGGTCACGCCCCGGCTCGTGGCGCGGGGGAGTTCGCGACCCAAGTCGCCCGACCGATCAGCGGATTGAGCGGCCGCGCCCCGACGGCCGGAGGCTACCGCACACCCTCCCAGAGCGCGCGTTCGCGGACCAGGGGATCGTCCACCACCTTTGACTCCAGGTCGAAGTGCATAGTCGCCCTGCGGCCGGTATCGAACTTCGGCCAGCCGGGATCGCCCGTTGTTGCGAACGCCACCCAGGCCTTGTGCATGGCATCGGCAAGTCCCTGCGGCGGGTTCTCGCCGTGCGTGGGGCCGGTCTGGTGGCCGAGCGTGTCGAAGGCGAAGGCAATCTCCAGCGAGTGACCGGCGCCGAGGCGACCCCCGAACTGGGGCGAGCGCCAGGCGAACTCGTACATGTAGGTCGGCGAGGCGGTTGCCTTCTCCGCATGCGCCTCGGCGAGCCGCAGCGCCGGAATCCGCCAGTACCAGTCGGTCTGGACCGCGGAAAACAGGTCGCCGACGGAGGCGCCCGGGTGCAGCTCGCGGTAGGCGGCCAGCGTCGGCTCGACGGCGAGGCCATAGGCGGCGATGCTGCCCGCCAGCGCCTCGGGCGGGATCTGGTCGATGGCGCCGCCGGGGACGAGGAACAGCCGGGTTTCCTCGGTGTTCGAGCCGACCAGAAGGTCGACGTCCGCACCGGCCCCCGCCTGGATCAGCTCGAAAGGCGCAGCGGGAATCGTGTCGCCGTCCACCGTCGGCTCCCAGGGCAGGCTGTTGAGCAGCACCTCGCCCCAGAAGGCCGGGTCGGGTTGCTGCGTCATCATCTCCTCGCGAAGTGCGATCTGGGCCGCAAGCAGGCTCTCGAGCGGCGCTGCCGCGATCGCCTCGCGGGTCGGCTCGACACCCATCTTCTCCGCCAGCCGCCGGCCGATGCGCAATGAGGTCTCGGGGGAGGTCACGTGGCGTGAACCGCCGCTCTGGACGATGGCGCGGCGGAACAACCCCTTGGCGCGCGGCATGGCCAGCAGCGTGCCGATGCTCAGTGCGCCGGCGGATTCGCCGAAGATGGTGATGTTGCCGGGGTCGCCGCCGAAGCCGGCGATGTTGTCGCGCACCCATTCGAGCGCCGCGATCTGGTCGAGCAGGCCGAGATTGGCGATGCCGTCGCCGAGGTAGAGAAAGCCTTCGGCGCCGACGCGGTAGTTGATGGTCACGCAGATGACGCCGTCGCGGGCGAAGGCGGTGCCGTCGTACCAGGGGCAGGCGCCGGTGCCGTGGTACTCGTACATGCCGCCGGGAATCCACACCATAACCGGCAGCGCGGCATCGCCCGGGTCCTTCGACCAGATGTTGAGGGTAAGGCAGTCCTCGCCGGGGCCGGCCAGTTCAGGGAGGAGTTCGGCAACAAAGGGCGGATATGGCCCCTGAGGCGGTTTCGGCCCGAAACTCAGGGCGTCGAGGACGCCGTTCCACGGCTCTCGGGTCTGCGGGGGGCGGAGCCGGTTGGCGCCGACCGGGGGCGCCGCAAAGGGGATGCCCTTGAAGGCATGGATGCCGTCGGCGATGCTGCCGCGCACATTGCCCTTCCCGGTCTTGACCACCAGGCCGGCGTCAGTCGCGCCGTGCGCGGGGGCGTCGGCCGCGGCCAGCGCAAGAGCGCCGAGGGATCCTATAAGCAGATCGCGTCGTTGCGAACCGGTGTCCGCCGCCTGAATTCGGCAGGTGCTGGCTCGCGTGACCCTAACTTCGCCGGCGTCGCCGCGGTTGACCTCGATCAATTGTCCCGACCAGATGAATCCAGGGCCAGCGTCATTGTCCTGCCGTTCTGCCCCGATCGTCCTGCAGGTACTTGCCATAGGCCCAGCCCCGGGTGCCCTGATAGGTCAATTCGCACCACTCGAAGGCATAGCCCGACGCCGGCCGGCACGCGATCAGGCGGAGGCCCGAGGCGTTGTAGGCAATCCCGCCGATGATGTCGTAATCGGTTCCGGGCCCCCGGCGCAGGTTGAGCACTTCGTTCGGACCATGTCCGACCACATGGTAGAGGCGCACGGGCTGGTCGCTGATGTACTTGCTCGATACGTAGCCCCGCACGCAGCCATAGGTGATCTCGCACCAGCCCTTGTTGCACGAGATGACCGACAGCCCTGTGGCATCGAAAGCCAGGGCGGCGATCCTGGCAAAGCTCGTGCCGGGACCAGAGCGCACGTTGAGCGGCTCGTTCGACGGGACGTCGTAGACCCGCCATGGGCCGTCGGCGGCCGGGCAGGTGGGTGTCACAGGCTCAATGGCAGGGGGGCGGACAGCCGGTGATTCCAACGCCGCCATGGCGGCCTTCGCCAGGTCCGCGTAGTAGCCCGCGGGGTGGTGCTGCAGGAATGCCGCCCACGCTTCGACTGTGTTGATCGACTGTGCTGCGGCGAAATCCTGGGCGTCCGAGCCGCCGCCGGGAGGGCGCGTCGTGTCGGGTGTAACGCCGGGTGGCGCGGCCGCGTCGACGAAGAAGAAGTCCTGGCTCAGTTCGTCATAGTAGGCAGGTTGCTGCTCGTGCCCAACCTCGCTGGCGAGGGCCGACACCCGGGTACGGACGGTTTTGGCCAGATCGGTGAGGGAGAGGCCGGGCTGCCCGAGGGCATCGATCAGAACGCGCGTGTAGACCGACGTCGCCTGTGGGTCCTCCGGACCGAGCGTGTCGAGCGCCGTCTGTCCCTTGCCGGCGGAGTAGAGGATGAAACTTCCCTTGGTCGGCGGGACGACGGCGAGCCCCCTGGTGCCGCCCAGGCCGCGCGTACCGGCCTGGGCGAACGGGTTGTCGCGGCAGGCGTCGATGACGAATATCTGCGTGGCTGCGCCGCTCCCGGCAATCCGCAGCATGAGGTCGGAAAGGCCGATCGCCTCGTTGAGCAGGAAGTCGGTGTCTCCCTCTGCCGGCACCGGGATATCGGCGGGGAGCAGCAGATTGTTGCCGTCGATCTCGACGCCGTGGCCGGAGAAATGCACCAGGGCATCGTCACCCGGCCGCAGCGACTTGCGGAAATTCGTTATTGCGAGGTTGAGCGTTCTGCGGTCAGCGTCCAGTACCTTGGTCACCGCGAATCCAAGCGTGGCGAGCTTGGCTGCCATCGCCTCGGCATCGCCTACCGCCCGTTCGAGCTGGGGGACGTTCTGGTAGGCGTCGATGCCGATAACGAGAGCCTTGCGCGCCGCCAGCGCCGGCCCGGGCAGGAGCGCCAGGGTGACGATGAAGAATGCCGCAAGGACCATGGCGGGCAAAACGGACAGCGCTCCACCGAAGCCGGCGGCCCACAGTCTCGGCAAGAAGCAGGATCGCGGATCGGTCATCGATACTCGTCCTCCTCAACGGAAGGCCTGGGTCTTGATCCCGCCGGCGGTCAGGGGGCGTCCTCCATCGGCTTGATCAGCAGGAACCGCAAGTCTTGGTCGGGCTGGAAGTACTCGGCCTCGAACACCAGCCCGTGTTCGCCGGCAGGCGTCAGCCCCTGCCAGCACGTGGCGATCTTGTTGTCCGCCTCGCCCTTCTCGATCCTCAGCGAAAAGTGCCCGATGGGGCCAAGCCAGTTCTCCGAGGTGCTCAGGACATAGCCGATCTCTGCCCCCTCCATCACCTTCATCTCGGTGGTCCCGATGCGGGAGGCGATGTCCTGGCGCTGCGCCGCGTCGATGCAGAAGGCGTCCTTCACGTAGCTCTCGTCGAGTGCCTCCGGCGTGACGAACGAGTAGCCCGCAACTGGACGGTAGCGGTGCTCGACATGCAGGGTCTTGCCGGCCGGAAAAGTCTGGAACCAGTAGAAGGCGATGTGCGAGGTCCAGTGCATGGTGGGGTAGGGCACGCCCTCTGCGCCCCATTGCGACGTCCAGTCGACGACCCCGTAGCGCAGCAGTTCCGCCTTGGCCTCGGGGGGAAGGGCGTTGAGCCGCGCGTCCAGCGCATCGATCCGCTCGCCGCTGAGCAGGGTGATGGGAATGTCGTAGCGCTCGAGCACGTCGGTCACATCCACGCCGAGGTTGGTGGCGCGGGCCTCGACCTGCGGCACGGTCTCCTCGCCGTCGACCCAGACCTTGAAGCCGATCCAGTTGATCGGGTCCTCCGTCTCGATGGCGTAGTTCCAGTCACCGTCGAAATCGAGGTCGGGCAGGGGGAAGGCCACCAGGGTGGAGATGTCTTCCGTGCCGGTGTTGAGAAAGTCGTAGCTGACATGGACCTCGTCTTCGCCGATGACCAAAGTCTCCCGCTGGATCTCGATCAGGCTGCTGGTCGTATAGATGAGGCCGCCCGCTCCCATCGAGGCGGTGGAGTCGTTCGCCGCCGCGGGCGATGCTACGAACACCGCCGCCGCGAGAAGCCATGCCTTGCGCATCGTTCGGATTCCCTCGGTGCTCATGGCAGCCCGGTCGGTTGTTCCGGCGTGCGCTCGCCACCGAAGATCTCGTTGCGGGTCAGCACATCGATGTCGATCGAGATCCGGTCGACGCCGAAGAACGGGACCGTGAACAGCACGGAGCGCTGGTCGCGGGCCGAGGCGACGTCGAGCAGGTCGTCGGGGCCCGCCCAGCCCTTCACCACGAACTTCTCTGCGCGCAGCCAGTAGGTGCCCGGCTCCATGTCCGTGATGCTGAGGGTGTAGCGGCCATCCTTGCCGCTGGTCACCGACTTCTCGCCGCCTTCCGAGCCGATGCGGTTCGCCTTGACGGTGACGCCCGCCACGCCTTGGTCGTGATAGAGGACGCGACCCGAAACGGCATCCGGGCGGGCGTCGTAGTCCGGCCCGATCAGCGCGATCTCGGCATTGGCCGTTGCGGGATCCCAATTGCCTCTCGATGTGGGGACCGATTCCCAATTCCCGATCCACGGACCGTTCGGCTGCTTGAGCCGGTAGCCCGGTGGGAAAGGGGTGGCCGTGAAGCCGGTCACGTACGGGGTGTAGGTGCCCGCCGGCAACCGGTCGAACCGGTAGAAGCCGTCAGGCCCGGTGGTCACGATCTGCAAGGCGGCGTTGCTGCCGCTGGTGGAGGATCGCAGTTCCACCGTGGCCCGCAGCGGCCGCCGCGGCTCGCCCCGGTATTTCGGATAGTCGTAGATGAAATAGACGAAGCCGCCGAGGCTCCCCAGTCGCGCGCTGGTGACATGGACGACGCCTTCGCCGTTGAACACCTTGGTGAGCGACAACGCGACCCGCACACTGAAGCCCAGCCTGTCTCCGTCCTTGGCGTTCGAGGACGCCACGAATTGGTTGCCCTCGACCGAAAGTCCGCGCTCCGTGTTCCAGGTGATCGCCTCGGGCACCACGCGCACCGTATCCGCCGTGTCGCCGAGGATCGCGTAGACCTGCGGCAGATCGGCCTTGGCGCCGGCAGCCATCAGCACCTCCGCAGGCAGGATGATGATGCCGGTTATCCGGTCGGGGTCGATGTCTGCCGTCGTCTGATCCTGGGTGCCGGTGGTCTCGGTTTCCGGCTTGCCGCCGGTGTCCCCGCCGGGACCCACCGGCGGCTGGCCTTCGGTCCCTGGCTCATCGGTCCCCGATGTTCCACCGGTGTCGGCGGTCGGCGTCTCCGGCGGAGGGGTACCCGCGGCCGTCGCGTAGGTCCGGTCGGTCGGCGGGAAGTCCCAGCCGTAGCGCCCGTTCTTGCCGGTGATGCGCAGGTGCAGCACGGGCGGCTTGAGGGCCTCCTCCTTGCGGAAGAACTTGAGCGTGCCCTCGTTGGGCGCGTCGGTACCGCAGAAGTGCTCGGTGCCGCTCCACGTCCCGTCGATCGAGGCGTCCTTGCTTTCCCATGTGCCCGAGAGCTGCGCGGTGAAGGTCAGGTCGGCGCCGCCCAGATGGATGTTGGGCTCGCACACGCTCTGGATGGTGATGGTCCCGGAGATGCTGCCGTCGGGCGCGATCGAAAAGCTCACCCGTGCCCGGCGCTCGTCGGCGGCGGCATGGCCGTCATATGCGAGCTCGACGCCCTTCGCCGCCGGAGCCGGCGCCAGGCCGCCGTTGCCCGCTGCGGGTTGCTGGAACTGGGTATCGCCGCCGTCCCGGGGCACGATTTCGAACCCGGAATCGCCGCCCTGCTTGAACAGGTCTCCGGCCGCGGGACCGGCCTCCTGGGAGTCGCCTCCGCCCCCGGTCAGCCCGAAATTCTCGGCAGCCACCGGAAGGCTGGCCGCGGCAATGAGCCAGGCCGCCATGAACAGGGAACGGAGGATCGCGGGCATTTGACGCCTCACTGCGCTGGGTTGAGGGCGAAGGCGTCGGCGAGATCGTCGACGTAGCGCGGACTCTGCCGCCCGTCGGTCGCCGCCTCGACCTCGGTGCGGATGCGCCGGTGCATGATGGAAATGTCGAGCCCGGGCTCTTCGAGCTGCTTGAGCAGCGCCAGGGTGTAGACGCTGACTTCGCCCGTTCCCGTCTCGGCGGTCTTGCCCGGTTCGGCGGCAAAGCCGACGAACTGGCCCGCGTTCAGGCTCTCCCGCTGGACCACGGCAAGGCCCTTGGTCACGCTGGTGCCCTTGAGCAGGGACGAGGCCAAGCTCTTTTCCAGGATCGGATTGTCGCGGCAGGCGTCGACGAAGACGACGCTGATCCGCGCGGTCGACGAGACCGCGACGAACTTCTGCAGGTCGAATGCCTGGGCGTCGACATCGAGGAAGGAGGCCTGGTTGGTGAATACCGCATCGATCGGGAGCAGGTAGTTGCGGCCCTCGATCTGCATGCCGTGACCGGAGAAGTAGAACAGCGCGACGGCTGCGCCTGGCGCCTTGGCATAGAACTGGGCCAGCAGCTCCGCCATCTCCCGGCGGTTCTTGTCGACGCCCAGCATGACCTCGTAGCCCAGGCTCGCCAGCCGTTGGCCCAGCGCTCTTGCGTCGTTGGCCGGCGTCGTCAGCGGGGTGACCGCCGTATAGGCGGAATTGCCGATCACCAGGGCGACGCGGGGTCCCTCCGGCATGGTGGCGGTGCCGCCGGGCGTGCCCGGTCCGACGGTAGTGCCGCCGGCCTGCTGCTGCTCGAGCTGCAGTTTCTCCAGCCGCAGTCGTTCGATCTCGGCCTGGAGGCGCAGGCGCTCGAGATCGGCCTCGGTGGTACCGCCAGGGGTGGTGGTTTCGCCGCCCCCGGCCGTTGCCGTCGCCGGCGGGCTCTTGGCGGCTGCAAGGGTCGCGGCGACGCGGCCGACGATGCCTTCGAACGGCTCCTTGAGTTTTCTTGGGTAGCTCAGGTCTACCATCGTGATGGCGGAGCCGTCCGGCGACAGCAGCGCCTTCCTGTAGAACAGGCGGTCGTCCACGCTTCCCGTAACAACATACCCGTTGGCCAGAGGCCGTGCTTCAATGATCGTCTCGCCGGAAGAGATCATCCCGTCGCGAAGATCGGGCGCGTCGAGCCCGCTCTCGTTCGACCGCATGCCGATCTGCATCGTGGCGTTGACTGAGGATTTGGTGGTGAAGGTCACGCCGATCGCACCGCTCCCGACCGCGGACACTTCTCCCGGCGTGAACAGATCGGAGGGATACTCCACTGCGGCGCCGGCCTCGCCCTGCCAGCTGTCCCAGCGCTTGCCGAATGCCACCTTGGGCACCAGCTGCAGCTCGGTCTCCGGCTCCGCTTCCGGCTCGTAGCCGGGCGGAAAGCCGCTCTTGATATAGCGTCCGGAGGCCCAGCCCTCGGTGCCATCCTCGAGTTCGATACGCCGCCAGGTTCCCTGGCTCTCGAGGACGGTGACGATGGTGTTGGGCCCCATGCGGAGGATTTCCCGGTAGCCCGTGCCCGGGCCGGTACGCAGCGACAGATAATTGTCGCCTTGCGGGTTGAGGCCGCCGACATAGTCGGCCTGGGCGGGCCAACTGCCGGCCACAAGGAGCAGCATCACTGCCGTGAATGCGGCCCGGAGCCACTGCGCGATTGCGCGTCTGCATGCCCCTGAACTTGTCCCGCCGATCATCAATTCCTCCGAGCAGGCAGATGGATATGCCCCCCGGCGCAGGCAGCGCCGGAGGGCAGGTTGTCGCTAGCGATTCTGGGGAGGCGCGATCTTGTCGATCTCGAAGCGGTTGCCGGTCATGGCGAGCCGCCCCTGGATCCCCATCTGGTCGAGCATCAGCCGCAGGTTACGGTTCAGCCGGGCAACGTCGGAGCAGGTCTCGTACCAGTACTCGGTGACGCTCCCCATGGCCCGCAGCGGGCGATGGTGGTCGTAGCCGCTGAAGGCCACAAGATACTCCTCGATGATGCTGATCTCCGTCGGGTCGAAGCCACGCAAGGAGACGACATAGGCCGATGTCATCCCGGTGCAGGCAGGGCCGCTCATGCCGCCGCCGCTGATGACGACGCCGCCGCCGTTGGCCGGTGGCTGGGTGATCACGACGGCACCGCCGCCGCCCTGGTCGCCGGTCGGCGAAATGAAGTCGAGCTGCTGCGCCAGGATGGCGCCCAGGTCCTGGGCGATGCGGCGGGCCTGGCCGCCGACGAACTCGAACAGGCAGTCCTGGTCAACCCGTGCCGCGTTGAGGCAGTTTGGCGGCACAGGCGGCAGGGTTCCCACCGGGTAGTCGACTTCGAACGAGTCGAGGAAGCGACCGGTCGGAACATGCAGCATGCGACCCGGGATGCGGATGCCGAGGTCCCAGATGTCGGCGTTGATGTTCTGCTGGACGTTCACGTAGATCGAGAACACCGCAACGACATCGATCGGGGGCACCTGGATGCGCTTGGCGATAGTGATGAGCTCGGCGTCGGTGCGGCGGATGCGGCCCTGGCGGGTCACATCGAGCGACACGGCGGTCTCGTCGAACACCTGGAAGCCGAGCTGGCCCATTTCGGTCTGCAGCGCCTGGATGACGCGGTCGAAGACGCGATGGCTGCGCGGTACGGTGTCGGGATCGTCATCCTCGCCCATCACCAGGACGTTTGGCTGTTCGCCCGCCTGCACCGTCGACGCCATTCCTGGTAGCAGGAAGAGCGCGGCGGCCAGGAGCAGCGCCGAGAGTCTGAGTTTTGACATGCTGTTTCTCCTTCCTAAGACGGCGGATTGACCGCCAGTTGCGTTCGCGGGCGCTTGCCCCCGTTTGGTCACTCGATGATCACGTCGCCCTCGGGCGTGATGCGGACTTTCGAGCCCTCGGCCGGCATGCAATCGATGCCCGGCCTCGGTCCGAAATCGTCAAGGTCTGCAGTGGGGTCGCGCGGGTCGCCCAGCCGGCCCACCGGGCACGGCGGCAAGCCGCTGACATCGTCAAGTTGTTCTTCCACCGCCGGCTCTTCGATGCCCTCCGGCATGGGCTGGCCAGGCGCGGGGGTGATCCGGATGGTGAGGCCCTGGTCATCGGATCGCCGCGGCGGGCGGATATCGATATCGGGCGGCAGGATCAGCGTGACTTCGACCCGGCGGTTCTCTGCGGCATAGGGATGGCGCGGCAGCTTCAGCCGGCTCTCGCC
>Ga0299912_10005625_pt1 | contig 10304 bp, 13 predicted proteins | sample RVTome_2_FD_207667 | JGI IMG/M metagenome (GOLD analysis project Ga0299912, IMG submission 207667) | Soil microbial communities from uranium-contaminated site in the Upper Colorado River Basin, Wyoming, United States - RVT95D214 (version 2) ... | reverse complement strand
AAAGGAGAGACTTTTCACGGGCAGAGTTCTTTTCCGCTCACTGTACGTGGGAGTCATCACCGCCATCTTCGCTTTGTACGGCTGTTTAAGCGCATGGACGGCTGGGGGCTGGCAACTCGGCATGCCCCTGGCAGCTAACGACCCTGTCTACCTTAAGGGCGTGACTATGACGTTCGCGGGCATAATCGTGGCTCAAGCTGGCAACGTCTTAGCCTGCCGAACAAACAAACAATCCATCTTCAAAACAAGCCTAAGAACTAACAAGTGGATAATTGTGGGCATCATAACGCAGCTTTCTATACTGTCACTTCTGATTTACGTTCCTTTTCTCCAGAAAGCCTTCAGCACCACCGCGCTCGGGGCAGCGGACTGGGCGTTTCTGGCGCTGCTTCCATTGGTGGTGGTCGCTGCCGAGGAAATCCGCAAGTTCTTTGCCAGACGCCTGTCTAAGAAAGCTTAGCTGGGCGTTCCCGTTTGTGGCGCGTTGGGTTTAGGAAAGCTTTAATGTGAACAGCTGACAATGAGTTTTCGGGTGAGTCTTTATGATTGTTGTCGGCGTCTGCGGTAGCCGAGGCAGCAAGGCACCACAAGTATGTTCAAAGATGGCAGCAGAAGTTTTATATTCTGGAATATCCAGATAACCTTGGTAATCCGTATTGGCAACAATCCTCATGAAAAACGTGCCTGAAGACGTTCTGAAAGAACTGAAGAGGCTGAAAGTGGAACTAGGCTGCAGAACATGGGCTGACCTGCTCTCTGAACTTATGACGAGAAATGGAAGGGTTTTTCTGACCAAGGAAGAGGAAAAACGGATGGAGAAGGGAGTTAAAGGATTCTTGAGTCTTAGGCACGATGTTTCAAACAATTGGAAGGGACATCCGACAGTGCTTGAGGAAACACGCAGGTCCAGACATCACGACGATGCTTAGCCGTGTATGGCATGACTGCATCCAACGAGATTCAACAGTTCCAAACTAAGACTCCTGGTCACAGCAATTTCCACCCAACAGGAAGCCTTCATGAAAAGCGTGTATTGACTTTGGATTCAAATGTGTTTATCGCCGCCTTGAAAACAGACGAACATACGCGAGAAGAATGCTCCAGAATTCTAGCTAAAGTGCCTAAGCAATTCGCGTTGGCAGAGCCTAGTATAGTCTATCAGGAAGTCTGCGGAACTCTGGCAAGAAAAATGAGCTTGAAGGTAGCCAACACAGCCAGGGAACAACTTGATCTCATGATTGACCCAAAGTTAATCGAAAACTGCGACAGGAAACTCTGCCTATCCGCCTTTGCTCTCTGTTCAGAATACAGCATTTATGCTATCGACGCACTCTACTTGCAGGTTGCTATAGCTAATCGTGCTATTTTTGTTTCGCTGGACAAAGAAGATTTCATCGACAAATTGAAAAACAACAAGCCGCCGATAGAAGCTTACACGGTCTCTGAATTTCCCTACTAACAATTATTCAGTTCTGCGCTTCAAGCGTTCAACGTTTCTCGTAAACATTTGACAGCATCCTGACAGACTGCGAAAGTTTAAAGTTCACACGTGTGTAAAGAATTCCTTGTGAATCTTATGATTGTTGTCGGCGTCTGCGGTAGCCCGAGGCAGCAAGCCACCGAGCATGTCTTAACGGAAGCCCTTCAAATGCTGAAAGAAAAAGGGTTTGAAACGCGCTTGTGGACAATCCGTGGAAAGGACATTGGGTACTGCACACACTGCGATTACTGCCTCGAAAACAAAGCCTGTGTGCTCCAAGACGACGTGCAAGACCTGTACGTGCTGCTAACCGAGGCAAAGGGCATGGTTCTTGCGACACCCGTGTACAATGGAGGCGTAAGTGCCCAAATCAAGGCGATAATGGACAGATGCCGAGCGCTTGTCGCCGCAGACAAGAATGCTCTTAGAGGAAAAATCGGCATGGGCATAGCGGTTGGCGGCGACAGAGCCGGAGGGCAAGAGCTTGCGCTGATGCAGATTCACACCTTCTTCATCCTGAATGGGATGATGCCGGTGAGCGGCGGATTTTTCGGTGCCAATTTAGGCGCCACATTCTGGAGCAAAGACACGCTTGAAGGCGCGAAGCAGGATGAGGATGGGTTCCGAAGTCTGAAGAAGACGGTGAAGCGATTCGCCGAGGCGTTGAAGGAAAGCGAAGAATGAGGTTGGAGAAAACGGAAATGACCATGGAAAAGGCCGTAGCCAAAAAGAGGAAGGTGGCTTGGGGAATCAGCGGTGCAGGCGACAAAATCGAAGAGTTCATCCAGGTCATGAAGGAGACGAAGCGGCGATTCGAGGATGCGGTGGAGATTCAGGTTTTCCTCTCCAAGGCGGCGGAAACAGTGCTGAAGTACTACAAGCTTGAGGACGGGGTGAAAAGCAACTTCGCAAAAGTGACGGTTGAAGTCAACTCAAACTCGCCATTCCTTGCTGCTTGGATGGAAATGCACAAGTACGAGTTCCTCCTCATAGCGCCTGCAACGTCGAACACGGTGGCGAAAATCGCCCACGGCATCGGCGACACCATGCTCACCAACGCCGCCAGCATGAGCCTGAAAGCCTTCGCGCCCGTGTACGTGGTGCCCACGGACTTCGAGGAGAAAACAGTTTACACCAAACTGCCCGACGGCAAAGAGCTGAAGCTGAGAATCAGGCGGGAAGACGCGGAGAACACGCGGAAACTGGAGCGCATGGACGGAGTGACCGTTCTGGACGGTCCGCAGAAGATTCCTGACGTTTTCGAGAAGTGGTTCGGAAAGCCTACAAAGTAGTGCAGTCGCGGTTTTGGAGACGAAGGCGGAGGAAATGCGGTGGCTGACCCGTTAACCCTGGTTTATCTCACGGTTCCCTTGGTAGTTGGGGTAGTCTCGGGTTATCTGGTGCGCAACAGGCGGCAGGTTAAGCTTGAAAAGCCGATCGTGGCGATTGTCGTGGTCCTGATTTTTTCTTTGGGTTTCAGCATAGGTTCAAACAGCGAGTTGCTTGCCGCTCTGCCTCAGGTTGGTCTCCAAGCGCTGGTTATCGCGGTTTTGGCGATTGTTTTCAGCGTAGCTTTCGTCATGGCGGGGAGGAAGCTGGTGAAGGCTTGAAATGATAAAGTACATCGTGTCCGCCCTGGTCTTCGGCGCTGTCGCAGGTTATCTTGTCAACAATTTCCTGAGTGGTTTTCCCACCACGCTGATTGCAGACCAGCTGTTCAGCGTGGCGTTGATTGTGGCGTTGTTCGTTTTCGGGTTCTCGTTTGGATGTGACAGGGAAGCCATCCGGAAAATGAGGCAGACAGGAGCGAGAATTGTGGTGTTTCCTGTCTTGGTAGCTTTGGGCAGCATTGTAGGCGGCTTGGTTGCGGGCTTGATTCTGCAGCTTAACGTAGCCGGCGCCACGGCAGTGGGTTCAGGCATCGGGTGGTACACGCTCTCCGGACCGCTGATGGAGCAACTTCTCGGCGCTGAATGGGGAACACTGGCATTCTCCGCCAACTTTCTCAGAGAACTCCTGACCATTGTCACCATTCCTCTGATGGTTAAGCTGGACAAGTACGCGCCCATTGCCTCGGGAGGAGGAACCACCATGGACACGACGTTGCCGCTGATAGTGCGTTACTGCGGCAAAGACACGCTGATTACGGCGTTTTCGAACGGGCTGGTTCTGTCGCTGATAGCGCCTTTCGCCGTGACCGCTTTTGCTTCGCTAGTTTGACGCATGCAGTCTCTACAAAAGCCGCCTAAAAGGGCAGGGAAATGCCCACTATCCCGCCGAACAACAGGTAAGTTGACACTAGATAGCCGAGTATGGCACCTGGGCAGAGGAACGGCAGCCCCGCCTGCGGTTTGCCCTTGAGGACGAACACCATGAGCAAGGCGAAGCCCACAAGCGTGCCGGCAATCACTGACAAGGCGACTGTGAACCCATGGCTTGGCAGGGTGTGAAAGGCGGCGGCAGCCAGAATTCCGGGCATGACTATGTCGCCTGCGCCCATGAAGAACGCGTCCCGCTTCTCGCCCTCCTTCAGCTTCTCTTTCAGACTTTTCTTTTCTTTAATCAAGGAATATCCGGGTTCTTTGGGCACTACGAAGAGCACGGGCAGCTTCAGGTCGACTAGGGTGTCGGCGAGGTCCACCATGTGCTTTGTGCGGTAAACGGAAATGGCGTCGTAGACTGCCATGCCGATGAGCAAGACAATCACCAAGAAAACGCTTAGCGAGATGCCCAGCATGGCTGTGGCGCCCACGCCTGTGATGATGGCGCTCAGATTGATTATGTACCACTCGGGAAACTTGACGAGCAACACCAGCAGAATGCCAGCGAAGACTACGGATAAGCCCAGCGACAGCTCCCAAGGAAGGACAAGCGCAAGCAGCGGATAAAACACGTACAGGTCCAGAATCGCCGTGGCGCCCAGGATTATCGCCTGAACCACTTTTTTGCCGCCGTACTTGGCAATGAGCAGTATGATGGCGGTGAAGACCACCAGAATCACGAAGAAATACACCAAGTTCAAAGGCTCCTCCGGGTCCACAAACGCCACGGCGCCCGCGGCTTCGAAAGGTCCCGCCACCAGCAGCGCCAGCAGGTCAATGAGGACGAAGAGGCTGCCCATGACGACTATGGGTAAGAAGTCGATGGCTTCGGTTTTCTTGCTCATGAAAGCGTATGAAACTGGAACTTCCTATTTATGGATTAGCCCATTTCCACGAACATCTGAACGAAAAATGGGACCAAACTTCGCGGAGGCATTCACCTTGACTGACTGATTTTGGCGGCAACCTGCACACCGCAGCGGTCACAGAACAAGGCTTGTTTCCTGTCCGTGTCCACAATCGAGTTCGAGAAATGCATCACGCAGGAAGGACGCTTGCAATGCGGCAAACCCAGCGTGTGCCCAACCTCGTGAACAGCCTCCTTCACCGCCCGCTCCAGAAACAGCTCCGCGTCGGACGGTTCACCGTAGAATTCAGCTCTGAGCCTCCACAGGGAAATCAACGCGACGTTTCCAGGGCTGACAGCCTCTCCGAAGACGAAGTTCAATCCTGGAACGTAGATGTCCGCGTTCACCACTCCTAAGACTGCGTCAAGGTCTCTGCGCTTGGCTGCGAACCGTTCGATTTCGCCGAGAATCAGGCTTGAGCGGTACTGGCTTCTTTTTTGGTCGAAGGCTTCCTCAGGAAGAGGCATTGTTTCTTCGATGATTGTGCAGATTGTGTCGGGGAAAACGCTTGCCAAGCTCCGCTGAATTCGCTTTATCACATCGGAAGGCACCGAGCCAATGCGCAACAGCCCAAACTTCATGGAGTCGCCTAAACCTCAAAAGTTTCTCCCGTCTTCGGAGCCACAGCCTCCAAGCCCAGCTCCGTCTTAGCCCAGTTCGCGAGGAGTTCACAGTTGCCCTCGGCGCCGTGCACTGCGAAGAGCTTGGGTTTTCCGCCGAGTCTGCGCAGGGACTCTTTGAGCTGGCCAGCGCCGCAGTGGCTGGAGAAGTCAAAGTGTTCAACCTTGGCTTTGATCTTGCGCACTTTGCCGTCGATGGTGCACATGCCCTTATCCAAAAGTTCCTTCCCAGGGGTTCCGGGAATCTGGTAGCTGACCAGGAAGACGGCGTTGCCTGCTTTCTTGCCAATTTTACTTATGTAGAACATGGCCGGTCCGCCCTTCAGCATCCCCGCAGGCGAGACTATGACGCAGGGACTCTTGAGGGCGCGGCGGCGGTCTCTCCATCCTTCCACCCACTCCACCGAGTGCATCGCGTCCGCGAAGAGCTTGGGATCTCGGAGAAACTCCTTGTCGTTCAATATTACCCTGCTGGCTTCCCGCGCCATGCCGTCCAGGATTATGGGGAACTCGAAGTGGTGACCCGCCAAAACGCAGGCGATTTCCTGAGATCTTCCCACGCCGAAAGCGGGCACCAGAACCGTTCCGCCCTTCTCAACAACATCGTTGCACGCTTCCACGAAGCGCTTTTCCAGTTCAGGGCGGCTGGTGTGGTCCTCGTTGGCGTACGTGCTCTCCATGACCACCGCGTCCAAGTCTCCGTAGTCCATGCTGGCGCCTGGCAGCAGCTTGGTTTCTTCGAGGTTGAAGTCGCCTGTATACAGCACTTTTTTGCCTTCGCCTTCCACCAGCACCGAGGCGCTTCCAGGCGTGTGCCCAGCGTTCAAGAGCTGAAACTCCATGTCGCCCACCTTCTCCTTGACGCCGTAATCCAGGTGCTTGTTGCTGCGCATCATAGTCCTCAGCTCCAGATACTCAAACGGCAGGTAGTAGCCTGAAAGGTGGATGAAATCCTGGATGAGCAGCTGCGTCAACTCCAAGTTCAGCTTGTTTGTGAAAAGCGGTCTTTTGCCGTCGATGTAGAAGATGGGCACGGCGCCCGAGTGGTCCAGGTGGCTGTGCGTCAGTATCACCGCGTCCACCTCTTTCGGAGGCACGTGCATGGGGAAGCCTGGTTGATGGTCAAGCATTACTCCGTAGTCGAGCAGAAACTGGGTTTTCTCAGATTTCACGGATACGCCTATTCTGCCTACTTCGCGTGCTCCGCCTAAAAATCCAAGTCGCAATCAGAACCAATCCTTTGTGTGGAAGCTAACGGGATAATCAAGATTAGTCGCTCTTTTAAAAACGTATTGACCCAGCAGCCTGCGAAACCAAGACTTTACCCCTCTTTATTGCGCTCAGAATCTCATCCACGTACATGCCCGCTTGGACTTCGGTGTAGACTGTGTAAAGTTCTGACGGCTTGTGGGAGTCGCTTCCTCCTATTCCGGGCAACCCCATGGACGCTGCCAGTTCGCTGGCCTGCTTGTTGGCTGCGGGCGTTGAAGCGCCGTTCAAGACTTCTATGGCGTCAACTCCGCTGTCCCGCGTCAATTCGCCCAGCCCCCATTCGCGGAAAGGATGCGCTGCCACGGAGACGAAGTTGCAATCTCTGGCGAAGTCCACGACGCTTTTCACCGTCCAGGGTTTGGGCGGAAGCTCTTCGGCGCCCAGGATTATTATGTCGCCGTCTGGGGTGCTGATTTCCACGCCTGGAATTATGAGGATGTCCGAGTACGCCGAAGCGAGCTGCCGTATTGGCTGGATGCCTTTTACGGTGTCGTGGTCGGTTACGGCTGCCGCTTTGACCGTGGGATGCGCCATGAGCTGTTCCACGAGGGCTTTGGGCGTGGTTTCCGAATCGTCTGAAAACGTGGTGTGGATGTGTAGGTCTGCTTTAATCAAGGTTGTTCGCTCAGGTTTTTCTTCAGAATCATCTCTAAACGGGTTAAAAGGGTTTTGGCTGCCTCTCCACGGACACTCACGAACTCAAACGCGATGCCTTTCTTTGCGCACGCGCTTCTGCACCTATTTTTGACGTGGTTGCCCCAGTTCTCCGGGTCGTGAACCAGCATCATCGCCTTGTAGCCTGTGCGCCCAATGTAGTCTGCAGCCTGCTCTGCCACGTACTCAGCAACCTCCTCGTCAAACGGCAGCGCTATCTCGTGTTGAGACAGTGGGTAAACCTCATCAAGTTCCAGCGGCGTCACGCCGAAGGGTGCAGCGTAGAAGCAAACGTGGACGCGCTTCGAGGGCTCCTCGCCTAGCCGCTGAATGACCTTTTGCACTTCTTTGAATTCCTGCGCCTTGTGGAACGGCTTGGTGCGAGTCTGCGGCATGAGCAGGAGAATTCTCGCTTGCGCAGGTGGACGGTAACGAGCTTGCAGGCGTTTTCGGTAGTGGACAACCTCTGGTCTGGCGAGCCCAACGTGGTCGAAAAAGAAGAGCCCGCTCTGCTTAACAACTGGGCTACACTTTTCCACGAAGTCCTCGTAGTTCTTCACTCGCTTCAACGCCGTCAGCAGTGCCGGATGCCCGTGAGCCCTCATTTCCACGTGCTCCCAGAGCCTGCCGTCCCGGATGGCTTGCTTCACCCGCTTCAGCTCAGCCACGCACGCATGCAGATTATGCTCAGCCAGAAAAACCTCGCGCTCGCTCTTGGGCATTTCGAGAACCGCCTTGGGCGTGGCGCCAGCGCACTTGGGGCATTGGCAGGGGAAATAGTCCAGCTCGGTGAGCCGCCAAGTGCCATTCTCGGTCATGTAACGGTTTTCTCTGGCGTACAGCGCGTACGCGGCGCTGTCGAAGAGGTCGCAGCCCAAAGCCACAGCCAAAGCGAACATGGCGGGATGCCCCGCGCCGAAGAGGTGCAGCGGGCGCTCGATGGGCAAGTTCATCTTAGCGGTCATAATCATGTCGACGAGCGTGTCGAAGCGGTAGCCCTCCATCACCTCCGTTGGGCTGCCCAAGGCGTGGATTTGGAAAGGGAGCTTGCCGGTGGCCACGGCGGATTTCGCCACGAGATCCAGGTGCCTTCCGCCCTGCACCGGTCCGACCCAGAGGACGTCTTCGCGGGTTTTCTGCTTGAAGAAAGCTTTGGCGCGCTTCAGCGTTTCCGCCACCGTTTCTGCGGCGCGTTCTTTTGGCACATGCCAGCCTGTGGGGATGTCCAGTATGGTGGCGATGTCGCTGCCGATGCGTTCCTGGTAATCCACGATTTCTTTCTGGTTGACTTCCACGCCGCCGTAGACGAGGATTTGGTAGGCGCCTGAATCGGTCATCACCGCGCCATCGAAATCTAGGAACCTGTGCAATCCCTGCTCAACTGGGCGCATGCCATAGCGTTTCCTGAGTATGTACGCATTGGTGATGACAGCTTCGAAGCCAAACTGCTCCTTCAAGCGCCTCGGTGTCACAGGCTGGATGCTGGGGTTGACCACGGGAAAAAGCAGCGGAGTCTCCACGGTGCCGCTTTTGGTTTTGAGTTTGCCGATTCGGGCGAGGAGGTCTTTTTCTTTTGTTTCGAAGCTCATCATGAACCTACACAAATCAGTTAACGCGCTTATAAAAAACACTAGCCCGCTTTCGAAAGCGGTAAGGCTTCGTCTGGGTTCGGTTAAGGCTCAGGAATCAGCATCGAATAAATCGAACTTGCCGCGTTTGTTGGCACAAATCCTAAAAAGCGAAACCGACGTGTATAGCGTGGGATGAGCTTGCAGAAAAAAGGAGTAAGCGAAAGGAACGAAGGCTTCTCGCTGCGCGTCAAAATCGGCGAGTACGAGGTGGAACTCAGCGGAACCCACGCCGAAGTCATGAACACCGTTGAAAGCCTTCCAGAATTGATTACCAACATCAGCAAGGCTTTTGAAAACGTAAAGCCCAGGACCGTGGCAACGTTGACCGTGAAAACCGCGGAAGACACCAAAACCTCCAAGACACCAGAGGTTTCTGTGCAGAATTACCCAAAAATAGCCGCCACAGAAGAGCCTGAGAAAGCCGTTTTAAGGCTTCTGGAGAGCGACTGGGGCAAATGGCGACCCCGAACGACGGAGGAGCTGAAAGAAGCCATAAAAGCCAACGACCTCAAATATCCGAGCCGAACACTAACTTCAAGTCTTGAAGCACTAGCAGAAAAGGGGCTGGTGCGGCGGTGGAACACCAACGCCGGCTCCGTCTATATCCTAGCTGACGAAAAACCCACAGCCTCAGGAGGGGAATAGCAGATGAAGCGGATTATGGCGCACATCAAAACTCCATTTGGCGACGTCACCATCGAAGGCGACACGCCGCAGGAAATTCTCAACATGCTTGAAAGCATACCTGAAAACTTCGTGGAAAAACTTTCTGACTTCGTCTCCAACAGACTTGTGCCTTCGGGCGCGCAGTTGAAAGGCATTGTTGAACTCACCACTGAAGGTCCAGTCGTAGTGACGCGGGAGAACCTCACCCACTACGAGGCTGTGGGGCTAGTCCTTTACGCTTCAGAAGAGCGCAAGAACACGGCGGCGCAGGTGCAGAAGCTTCTGGAGAGCAGCGGCATAAAGAGCATGGTTCCGGCGCGGCTGAACGAGATGACCAAGCGCGGGCAAGTGTTCAAGCCTGACCCGAACAAGCCAGAGTTCAAGCTGACAGTTCAAGGCGAAAAGTGGGTGGAAGACGAGGTTCTATCAAAGCTTAGAGGAAAGATGAGTTGACAGAAAAACCCGAAAAAGTCACCGTTCACGTTAAGTACAGAAATGCGGAGGAAACTTTTCAGGGCACCGCTGAGGAAACGTGGCTTCTGCTAAACAAGTTCTTTAGCAAGTTCATCCCTTCTTTCGAGATTGCCCAGAAGCTCTGGCTCAGCGTGGACTTGCAGCAGCTGGCAAAGGACTGCGAAGGTTTAATCGCGTTTTCACCAGAAGGCGCCAATGTGCTGGTTTCCAAGGCAAAGCTGACAGACAACGAAACCTTGGCGTTGTGGCTTCTCGCAAGTTACCTTGGAAACAAACTG
>Ga0299912_10005624_pt1 | contig 10304 bp, 8 predicted proteins | sample RVTome_2_FD_207667 | JGI IMG/M metagenome (GOLD analysis project Ga0299912, IMG submission 207667) | Soil microbial communities from uranium-contaminated site in the Upper Colorado River Basin, Wyoming, United States - RVT95D214 (version 2) ... | reverse complement strand
GCGGAGCTCGCCCTGCTCGGGCGCTTCCAGCACGTCCCCGAGTGTCTTGCCCACCGCACCAAGGGCTCGGGGGAAGAGCACCGCGACTACGCGGAGCTGCTCCGGCGCTACCACCCGACTCGTTCCCGGGAGCTGCCCGCAACGCCGTCGCGGATCTTCCGGTCGCTGCTCTCGATCATCCGAGCCGCGCCGCTCACCCGGCGGCAGCGGATTCACTGCCAGTGGGCCGCCTTCAAGCTCTACCTGAGGAGGGCGTACCATCGATTCCGGGAGGCGACCACCAGGTTCCGCCGCGCGACGCTCCGGCTGAATCGCGAGAATCTGAGAGCCCTCTTTCCCCGTTAGGAGCGCCGCCTGGCTAGACCCAGTCCGAGTCCCCGTGCGTGAGGTGGATCCGCGCGCGCGGATCCACCAGGAGCTCGAGCTCGCTCCGATCGAGGCTGAGCGTTCGGTACCTGCACCCGACGCTCCTCCTCGAATCGAAGAATCCGTACCTCCGCAGGATCCCGTTGAAGGGATGCCGCGAGACCATCCAGCAGGTGACGAGCTCGACGCTGGCCCCGCGGAAGTGGTGAAGCGCATCCTCGAGCAAGGACCGCACCACGTCGCTCCGTCCGGGCAAGGCCAGGAGATCGGCAATGGAGCCCTCTCCCTCCGCGACCTTGAGGACCAGATATCCGAGAAGCCTCCCCTGCTGCTCCGCAGCCCTCACCGTGAAACGGCCCGCGGCCGGGTCGCAGTAGCGCCAGTTCAGGTAGTCCCTGCTCCTCACCACGATGAAATCGAAGACCCGGGCGGCCTCGTCGAAGAATTCGCCGATCCGGTCGTCGAAGCGCTCCAGCGTGTGGATCGACCCCTTCCACCTTGGCCGGCGAAGATAGGGCGGATGCGCGAGCCGGTTCACCGCCTTCTCGAGCTCGATCCTGAGCACGGCGAGGGGCGCGGGCAGCCGCCCGCCGTACCTCTCCTGGCGCCGGGCCACGATCGCGCGTGCGTCGTACGGCTTCTGGAGCACCTGGATCGGGTTGCCGAACGGTTCGCCGTCCTCCGCCCTGCCCAGACGGCGCGTCTTCGGGTTGGTGCTGAACCAGAAGGTCAGACTGAACTCACGGTCCCGCGGACTCGCGAAGACATGGTCGAGGATTGCCCGGTAGAGACCTCTTCCCTGGTAGTCAGGATCGACCGCAGCGTCCACATCGTGTCGGGCGAGGTAGTCCCGCCCTCTCACTCGCACCCTGGGGAAGATCCTGAGGGCCATCGCAGCGATCCGCTGGTCGATCTCGGTCACCCACTGATGCCGCGCGGCGATCGGATCGCTCCGCAGCTTCCAGCGCAGGTGCTCGAGGGCGGGCACCGGGATCTCGAACTCCGGCCAGCGCCGGAACGCTCTCAGCAAGAGCTCGAGCATCTTCGGCTGGTCAGCCTCGCTCGCGTTGCGGATCGTCCCCCGATCCACCGCCTCAGCCATCGCGCTCTCCAGGCTCGACCCGCTCCCGCACCCCGGTGGAACCCGTTCCCAGATCCAGCCCTACACCCAATCCGAGTCTCCGTGCGTGAGATGGATCCGTGCGCGCGGATCCTCGAGGAACTCGAGCTCGCCAGCTGGGAGGCTCATCGGCTCGTACTTGAAGCCGACGTCCCTCCTCGTATCGATGAATCCGTACCTCCGCAGGATCCCGTTGTAGGGGTGCCGCGAGATCATCCAGCAGGTGACCTGCTCGACACCGGCCTCGCGGAAGTGGTGAAGCGCGTCCTCCAGCAAGGAGCGCACCACGTCGCTTCGCTCGGGGAGCGCCAGGAGGTCGGCGATGGTGCCCTCCCCCTCCGCAGCCTTGAAGACCAGGTATCCGAGAAGCCTTCCCTCGTGCTCCGCAGCCCGGATCGTGAAGCGCCCCGCCGCCGGGTCGCAGTAGCGCCAGTTCAGGTAGTCTTGGCTTCTGACCACGATGAAATCGAAGGGCCGGGCGGCCTCGTCGAAGAACTCCCCGATCCGGTCGTCGAAGCGCTCGAGCGTGCGGACCGACCAGCCGCATCTCGCCCGGCGGAAGTAGGGCGGATGGAGGAGCCGAGTCACCGCCCTCGCGAGATCGATCTTCAGAACGGCGAGCGGCGCCGGCAGCCGCCCGCCGTGCTTCTCCCGGCGCCGAGCGACGATGGCGCGCGCGTCGTACGGCTTCTCCAGCACCTGGATCGGGTTGGCGAGCAACCTCCACTTCTCCGGCTTGCTCCGTCGGCGGGTCCGCGGGTTGGTGCTGAACCAGAGGCTGAGATCGAAATCGGCAGCTCGCGGGCTCTCCTCGGCACAGTCGTCGATCGCCCCGAAGAGACCCCTCCCCTGGCAGCCTGGATCGACCGCGGCATCCACAAAATCGCGGCCCAGGCGGTCGCGTCCCCTCACCCGCACCCTGCGCACGATCCGGAGCATCATCGCGGCGATCCTTCCGTCGATCTCGGCGACGAAATGATCCCGCGCGGTGATCCCATCGCTTCGCATCTTCCAGCGCAGGTGATCGAGCGCGGGCGTCTCGATCGCGAAGGCCGGCCATCGAGGAAACACCTTGAGCAGGAGCTCCACCATCTGCGGCTCGTCGGCCTCGCTCGGATTGCGGATCGCCGCTCGATCCATCTCTTCACACATCTCCATCTCCAGCACCCGTCCGCCCTCCGTATCGGCCGAACCCGCTCCTAGATCCAGTCCGAGTCTCCGTGGGTGAGATGGATCCTTGCGCAGGGATCAACCAGGAACCCGAGGTCCAGCCTCTCGGGGTGGTACGCATAGCAGCTGAACCCCGTCTCTCTCCTCGAAACCAGGAATCCGTACCTGCGAAGGATCCCGTTGTAGGGGTGCCGCGAGATCATCCAGCAGGTGACCTGCTCGACACCGGCCTCGCGAAAGTGGCGAAGCGCATCCTCCACCAGGGACCGCACCACGTCGCTCCGCCCGGGAAGAGCCAGCAGGTCGGCGATGTAGCCGTCCCCCTCCGCGACCTTGAAGACCAGATATCCGAGGAGCTTCCCCTCCTGCTCCGCCGCCCCGATCGTGAAGCGCCCCGCGGCCGGGTCGCAGTAGCGCCAGTTCAGATAGTCCGCACTCCTGACCACGATGAAATCGAAGGGCCGGGCGGCCTCCTCGAAGAACCCGCCGACCCGCTCGTCGAAGCGCTCCAGCGCCGTGATCGACCCCTCCCACCTCGCCCGGCGCCCGTAGGGCGGATGCAGGAGCCGGTTCACGGCCCTCGCGAGCTCGATCTGCAGCGCGGCGAGCGGCGCCGGCAGCCGCCCGCCGTACTTCCCCCGGCGCCTCGCCACGATGGCGCCCGCGTGGTACGGCTTCTCGAGCACCTGGATCGGGTTGGCGAGCGGCTTTCGCCCCTTCCGTCTTCTCTGCTGCCACACTCTTGGATTGGTGGTGTACCCACAGCCGAGATCGAGCTCGGCCTCCCGGGCACTGCTCTCGACATGCTCCGCCAGTGAGCCGTACAATTTCAGCCCCTGGTAGCGGGGATCGACCGCCGCATCGACACCCTCCCGGGCGAGGTAGTCCCCTCCTCTCACCCGCATTCGGCGAACGATGGCGGGCAGCATCGCGACGATCCTGCCGTCGATCTCGCTGATCCACTGCTGCCGGCGCGCGATCGGATTGCTTTGCAGCTTCCAGCGGAGGTGCTCGACCGCAGGCACGTCGATCGGAAACGTCGGCCATCGATGGAAGGCTCGCAGCAAGAGCTCCACCATCTGCGGCTCATCGGCCTCGACGGCGTTGCGGATCCTCGCCCCGCGCACCGCCTCACTCAAGGCTTTCTCCCGGCGCGCACCGGAAACAGCCGTCGAGGAAAGCCGCAGCCGACTCGAGGCTCGTTTTCGATTTCCTCATCTCCGCCCCAGGAGCGCCCGAGGGAGGTCCGGATACGCGCCGCAGGTCTGCCACCGGAACCGGGTCATCTCCGGGCCTACCTCGATTCGCGGCATCGCGAACCGGTCGGTGCCGGGGCGGATCAGCGATCCCGGCTCTCCGACGACGGCGGAGCGCAGGGATGCAGCGGCGACCATCTCCTGGACGCGCGCGTTGCTCCTTCCGTACGGGTAGGAGAGATGCTTCACCTCGACTCCGAGCTCGCGGGTGACGTCGGCGATCGACGAGTCGAGCTCGGCTCGAGCCGCCTCCTCTCCACAGGACGTGAGGTCCGCGTGTCCACGGGTGTGAACGCCGATCTCGAATCCCGGGTAGCGCCGAAGCAGCTCCCTCACCTCGTCCCAGCTGAGCGTCAGCCTCGGGGCTCGCTCCCGCGGCCGAAGCTGAGCCTCGACCTCCGCGAGTAGCCTCTCCCGCTCGCTCCCGTCCGCCACCAGCAGCCGGCCCGCGATCGCATCGTATGCCTCGAAGAGGGCTTCCTCCGAGCCGAGGTCGAGAGGCGACTGATCCGGCCCATCGATGCGCAAGCGGTGGATGGTCCGGAGCTGGAAGATCGAGTAGAGCCGATCGATCCACTGATTCTCGCCCCGTGTCACGTTCCCAGTGGCGAGATACAGGATCGCGGGAAACCCGTGGCGCTCCAGGACCGGAGCGGCCAGCTCCAGCGTGTCCCGATATCCGTCGTCGAAGGTGAGCACAACCGTTCCGGGCTCAGCCGACTCGCCCCGCTCCAGCGCCACCATCAGGTCGCTCATGCCGGCGACCTTCCGGCGTCGAGCGAGAAACTCCATCTGCGCCTCGAAGATCTCGAGCGGAACCGCGTAGCGAGGATCGATCCAACGCCGGATCGATGAATCCGGTACGCTGTGGTATCCGAGGATCGCGGCGCCGCGCGGACGAAAGGACCCCACGTAGAGGGCTCCGGCTCCCGTCCAGTAGAGGCCTGCCTCGATCGCGTGCAGAATCCTCCGGCGAAGTCCCGTCGGCCGGATCGGGAAAGCCGGCTTGAAGCCCACTCCTAGACCCAATCCGAGTCTCCCTGGGTGAGGTGGATCCGTGCCCGGGGGTCGTCCAGGAACTCGACCTCGCTCTCCTCGAGGTGCATCGCGCGGTACCTGAATCCGACGTCCCTTCTCGAATCGAAGAATCCGTATCTGCGAAGGATCCCGTTGTACGGGTGGCGCGAGATCATCCAGCAGGTGACGAGCTCGACGCCGGCCTCCCTGAAGGTGCGAAGCGCATCCTCGATCAGGGACCTCACCACGTCGCTCCGCCCGGGGAGCGCCAGGAGGTCGGCGATCGACCCCTCCCCCTCGGCGATCTTCAGCACCAGGTACCCGAAAAGCCTCCCGTCCTGCTCGGCGACCCTAACCCTGAACCGTCCCGCCGCCGGGTCGCAGTAGCGCCAGTTCATGTAATCCTTGCTCCTGACCACGATCAAGTCGAAGGGCCGGGCGGCCTCGTCGAAGAACCCGCCGATCCGGTCGTCGAAGCGCTCCAGCGTGGTGATCGACCAGCCGCGCCTCGCCCGGCGCCCGTAGGGCGGATGCAGGAACCGGTTCACGGCCTTCCCGAGCTCGATCCGCGCGACGGCGAGCAGGGCGGGCAGACGCCCACCGTGCCTCCTCCGGCGTCGAGCGACGATGGCGCGCGCGCGATACGGCTTCTCGAGCACCTGGATCGGATTGGCGAGCGCCTTGAAGCCCCGCCGTGCGCTCCGATGCCGGATCTTCGGGTTGCTGCTGTAGGACATCCTGAAATCGAACACGGAGTCCGCCGGGCTCTCCCGGACGTGATCGACGATCGCGGTGTAGAGCCGCTGATCCTCGAAGCGCGGATCGATCGCAGCGTCCACACCTTCTCGCGCGAGGCAGTCCCGCCCCTTCACTCGGATCCTGCGAACCACCCGGAGGATGATCCCGGCGATCCGCCCCTCGACCTCCCCGACCCACTGGTGCTGACATGAGATGGGATCGCTTCGCATCTTCCAGCGCAGGTGCTCGACGGCGGGCACCTGGACCTCGAAGGCCGGCCAGCGCTGGAAGGCCCGGAGCAGGAGGTCCAGCATCTCCGGCTCTTCACCCTCGCTGGCGGTGCGGACCGTCAACCGATGCACCGCTTCGCTCGCGCCCGGCTCCCGGCGCGGGGCTGGAACCGGAGGGTGCGGGAAGCGGAAGATCGGTGCTCGCAGGCGCGCAAGGGGCGGCGACGGGTTCCGCCCGCCCAGCCACCGCGCGAGAGCTCGCACCGCTGAGCCCAGCACATCCGCCGACTCCGCCGCGACGGCCGACGCCCATCCGTGATGCTTCACCAGGTAGTAGAACCGGCTTCGAAAGAATTCGTCCGCGATCGCGTAGTTGATCAGCTTCCGTCCTGAAGCGCGCGCGCTCGCCGCGCCCAAGTGGTGGCCGACCGCCTCTCCGACGGCCCAGAGCTCCCAGCCGGACTCGCGGGCGCGCATCTCGAGGTCGGTCTCCTCGAAGTACATGAAGAAGCGCGGATCGAACCCTCCGAGCTCGCGCAGAAGCCTCGTCCTCACCAGCTGCACCGCACCGCTCAGCCAGGCGGTCCCGAAGGGAGCGCCTCCCGGCTCGATTCGCCTGCGCTCCTCGACCGGCAGGCGCAGCGCTTCGCGGATGATCCGCCTCGCGGTGATCAGCCCACCGGCGAGATGCGGCTTCCCGGTCGAGCCGAGCAGAGCCGGCGCCGCGATCCCCGCCCGCGGCCGCTCCTCCATGAAATCGACCAGGATCTCGAGCGCCTGCGGCTCGAGCACGGCATCCGGGTTCAGGAAGAGCGCGTACGGCGTCGTCGCCCGCACCCACCCCCGATTGCAGCCGTTGCCGTAGCCGACGTTCCTCCTCCCTTCGATGAGCTCCAGCCAGCTCGCTTCCCGGCGCAGGATCTCGACGGTGCCGTCGGTGCTGCAGTTGTCCACGACGACACACCTGAGAAGACCCTGCAGGCACGGCTGGCGAAGCGGCGCGAGCGTTCTCTCCACCGTCCCCGACGACTGGTAGGTGACGACGACGACGGTCACATGGGGCCCCGCCGGCCCACCTCCCACCTGGCTCTCTTCGGGCTTCACCTGCATCTCTCGGTGGCGGTCGCAATCTCGGCGGCGATCTTAGGATAGGCGGGGCGGGCTCGAAACCTGAAGCCATGAATGCCCTGCGTGACCGGAAGCCCCTCATCGCTCCATCGCCGGACGCTGACGGGATTCGACACGCCGTCCTCCTATGCTAGGATGCACGCAGCTCGCGATGCCCTTACAGGAATTCTCGCATTCTTCCGGCCGCCCGAAGCCTTGACATGCCCAACTCGAACGACGACATGATCAAGGAGCCCATCTTCCTGGTTGGATCGGAACGCTCTGGCACAACTCTTCTTCGCCTCATGCTCGACCATCACCCGAGTATCGCGTTTCACTTCGAATTCGAGTTTGCGGTCGAGATGATCGCGGATGATGGCACACTCCCCCCCGTCGAGGCATATCGAGACTGGCTGGTATCGAATCGGATCTTCCGCGGCTCGGCCGCCAACCTCTATACCTCGCTGGATTATCGGCACCTGGTGAACAGCGTTCTCGAGCAAAAGCGAAGACGCGACAAGAAGCAGCTAGTGGGTGCGACTGTCCACACCCACTTCGACCGCTTGCTCCATGTCTGGCCCGATGCCCGCTACATCCACCTCCTTCGGGACGGGAGAGATGTGGCCCGCTCGTGTATCCAGATGGGCTGGGCCGGAAACGCATGGACGGGTGCCGATCGCTGGATCGAAGCGGAAAGGCTGTGGGCTACCCTTCGCAATCGGCTGCCCCGCTCGCGCTATTGCGAGGTCACGTATGAAGCGCTCGTTGAACGTCCTCAGGACACCCTCGGGTCGATCTGCGTGTTCCTAGGGGTTCCGTTCCATGAATCGATGTTGTCGTACCCCGACGACTCCACATACGAGCTACCCAAGGCGACAGCCGGCTACCAATGGAAGCGCACCGCGTCCGAGGAGGAAATTCGGCTGGCAGAGGCGAGGATTGGCGACCTGCTCGTGGAAAGGGGATACGCGTTGAGCGGCCTGCCGAAGCTGGACCTTTCTCCTTGGCAGGTAAGAAAGCTGCGCCTCCAGGATCGTTGGACTCGTCGCCTCTTCCGGGTGAGGCGCTACGGACTCTTCCTCTGCGTCCTGGAGGTGATCTCGCGCAAGACGCGGTCTTCCTGGCTCGCCCGATACGTCGCGCCACAGGTGGAGGCGATTGGGCGCCAATACATGAAGTGACGGCTTCGGGGCGATCGGGGGCCGTCTCTCGGGCACCGTGGAGTTCAAGTTGAGCATCCCTTCTCTCGTGGCATCGAGCCACTCAAGGAGGTCCGACATGTCTTTCCCGAAGTCACCGCGATCCGTGCTGGCAACCGTCGCATTGGCTCTGACCGTGTCGGCTCAGGTGCTCTGGGCGGAGGACAGCGCACCGCGGGATGGGGTGTTCGTGCACGTGAGTCACGGCGTGGAGGATCCGCACCGCGTGCTGATGGCCCTGAACATGGCGCAGCTGATGGCCGAGAGCCGCGACGTGCTGGTGTATTTCGACGTCCAGGGAGTCGAGGTGGTGCTCCAGAGCGCCCCGGATCTCACCTTCAGCCACTTTCCCGCCTCCAAGGCGCAGCTCCAGAAGCTGATCGCGATGGGCGTCGGGGTCTACGCGTGCCCGGGCTGCCTGAAGGCCGCGGGGAAGACGCCGGCGGATCTGATGCCCGGAGTGAAGGTCGCCGACAAGGATGCGTTCTTTTCCTTCACCAAGGGGCGCATCCTGACGCTCGACTACTGATCCCGCTTCGCGCGGTTCGCCCTAGCGGTTCCTCCAGTCGATTCCGGAGAGCGAAGCGAGGGCGAGGTGGAGGGCCTGGGTCCCGTCGCGCCCGTGTCCCTGGGCCATCAGCGCCAGGTACAGCTGATGCGCCAGCGCGAGTCCCGGCATCGAGAGCCCCATGCGCTTCGCCTCCTCCAGCGCGATCCCCATGTCCTTGACGAAGTGCTCGACGAAGAACCCCGGATCGAAGTCGTTCGCCATGATCCGCCTCCCCAGATTGGAGAGCGACCAGCTCCCCGCCGCACCGGAGCCGACCGACTCCATCACCCTTTCGAGATCCAGGCCGGCCCTGTGGGCGTAGATCAATCCCTCGCAGACCCCGATCATGTTGGTGGCGATGACGATCTGATTGACCATCTTGGCGTGTTGACCGGAGCCCGCGCCGCCCTGGTGGACGATCGTCCTGCCCATGGCGCGCCAGCAGGGCATCAGGGCCAGGGCCGCCTCCTCGTCCCCGCCGATCATGATCGAGAGTCTCGCCTCGCGGGCCCCGACGTCGCCGCCGGAGACGGGAGCGTCGATGGCGATCGCGCCGAGCTCCGCGGCCGCCTCGGCGATCCGTGCCGCGAGGGATGGCTGGCTCGTGGTCATGTCGACGACCACGTCTCCCTCGCCGCAGCCGGAGAGCACGCCCTGCTCGCCCAGCATCGCGTTCTCCACGTCGCTCGGGTACCCCACTATGGTGAAGACCACCTGGGACGCCTCTGCGACGGCCCTGGGCGTCGCAGCCCACTCGGCTCCGCGCTCGAGCAGACTCTCGGCCTTGCCGCGCGTCCGGTTGTGGACGGTGATCGCGAAGCCGGCCTCCAACAGGTGGCCGCACATGCTCGCTCCCATCACCCCGGTCCCGATCCAACCGATCCGGGTCCTTCCCGGCTCGACCTCCGGCACTCTCATCACTCGACCCTCCCGCCTGCTCGGCTACCCCGTTCCCGTGCTCGGATTCCGCCCCGAGGCCGGCTCAGTAGGAGACCGAGGGGAGGAAGCAGCCGCGCGGCTCGAGATAGCGACCCATCGCCATCAGCGTCATCGGCTTCACGATCCGGAGACCCCTCGCGAGGCACCAGCGGAAGAGGCCCGCCTGGCGGATCGGAAGCAGGAACGACACCGGTCCCCGGCTCTCGAGCGCGGCTGCTGAGATCAAGGCCTCGAGGTCGCGCTCGCTCTCGGCGACGGCGTGAGCGGCGGCCCATAGCTGGAGGGTGGTGGCGTAGCCGGTCACTCGCCCCTCGCGCTCCGCCACCAGCGGGCGGAATCGCTCCAGCGCCAGGCGCAGCTCGCTCGACCGCGTGATCCCGTGGACGCGCCTGCAAAGCGCGCTGCAGGCCTCGAGGTCAGCGGGCGCAAGCGAGCGGACCTCGACCTCCCCCGCGGGCGCGCCCCGCGGCACCCCCTCCAGGACCACGAGCGGCTCCTTCACCTCGAAGCCCAGCGACGCGTAGAGGGACATCGACACCTCGTTGAAGGCGTCCTGCACCAGCCGGATCCCCTCCCATCCGCGGCCGTAGTCGATCGCGGCCTGCATCAAGC
>Ga0299912_10005622_pt1 | contig 10307 bp, 6 predicted proteins | sample RVTome_2_FD_207667 | JGI IMG/M metagenome (GOLD analysis project Ga0299912, IMG submission 207667) | Soil microbial communities from uranium-contaminated site in the Upper Colorado River Basin, Wyoming, United States - RVT95D214 (version 2) ... | reverse complement strand
CGAGCTCAGGCGTCGCCTCCGGGGTGAACTCGAATTTTTTCGCTTCCTTCGGCCCAAGGGTCACTTCCCGGGAGAAACGCAGGCCTTCGATCCGACCTTCGAGGGTGCCCGAGACGTCCGCGTCGGCGTGATTCACGAGCTCCGCCGAGACCGTGAGCCGGGCTTCCTTGAATCCCTCGAGGTCGAGCTTGGTGACGACGAAAGGATTCTCGATGGAGACTCGGCCGGTGGCCCTGACGCGGACCTCCCGGAAGAGGCCCATGTTGTTGTCCGGGGCCGCCGGATTCCAGTCGACGAAGCCGATCGTCGGCTCGCCCTTCTTCGGCGGGATGACCTCGACGGCCAGGACGTTCTTCTCCGTCGTCTTGACGTCCGCGGTGACGTCGATCGAGAAGCGCCGGAAGGCGCCGTAGGTCGTCGCCGCATCGGCCACTTTTTTCCCGTTGAGCCAGATATTGGCCCGGTAGTTGATGCCGTCGAACTCGAGCCTCGTCTGGACGAGACCGGGTCCCAGCGGCACAGTGAACTCCTTGCGGTACCACCAGGAGACGGCGAAGGGCGCTGTGGGGACGGCCTCGAGGTTCTTCCCGAAGAAGAGGTCCGGATAGACGTTGTTCTGGACGAGCGTCCCGAGGACGGTCGAGGGGACGATGGCCGGATACCACGAATCGATCTTGAAGCCGGGCTTGGAGATCTCCTCCCCGGCCCCCTTGGCCTTCTCGGAGGATTGGACGTACCAGAGGTCGCTGAGGCTGACGGCGCGCTCGAAGGGCACCCCGGGCTTGGCCTTGGGCTCGGGCCTGTCCTGCATCGAGGACCGGTATTGGGCCGCGCCGGCGAGAGGGAACGCGGCCAACATGGCCAACAGGCTGAAGGCCGCGGCGCTCCCGGCGAGCGTTCTAGACGAAGGAGAATGGTCGGTGATCATGACGCCTCCCGTGTCGAGGATACGTCCATTATATCGGAAGAATTCAGGTTGGCCAAACGCCTCGGGCTCGGGGCGCGCCACCCCGTCGGCCGCTCTGAGGGGCCTCGGGGATAGCCGGACGGAATCCACCCATTATCGCTCGGGGTATTCCCGCCGTCGGCCGCGTCCCGGCCCGGCGAGCCGGGACGCTTCGGATCCGGGCTCCGCTCTGAAGATTGGGGACATGCACCTGGGGTACGTGTCCCCAATCTTCATCCGTGCCCGCTCCGCCCTCCCACGGCCTCCGCATTTGCGGCCTCCTATGCGCAGGGTGTACTCGGGGACTTGAACGCGTGCTTGTCCCCATTCCCTGGCAGAAGTCAGCGGTCGATGCGGAGGGTCAGGATGCACCTCGATGGGGCCGGGAAGTTTTCAGCTTGAAGACCCAGGCGTCGCGGCCGGGCGGCTTTTCGACGGCCCTCCGGGGGAGCGTTAAGAGGACGCCGTCGCCGGCCCGTTCCCAACGGACCGGCTCCCGGACGCCGAGCATCCGGACGGCGCTCCCCTTTTCGGGGGCGAGCGCGGCGAGCGCGAGCTTCGGCGGCGGGGCCGACTCGCCCTCGCCGGCGAGATAGACGGCGTAGACCGTCCCGTCGGGAAGGGAGGTGAAGCAGACCCGGCCTTCCTTGTAGGGAGCGACCGGCCGGGTCCCGTAGATGGCCTCGGCGTTGACCTTCATCCAATCGCCGATGCCGCGGAGCCGGTCGAGGGCTTCGAGCGGCAGCTCTCCCTCGGGGCTGGGTCCGACGTTGAGCAGGAAATTGCCGCCCTTGGAGACGACGTCGACGAGCAGGTGGACGAGCCGGCGGGTCGTCTTGTAGTTGTCGCCGGGCTTATAGGACCACTGGTCGCCCATGGTCATGCAGGTCTCCCAAGGATACGGCAGGGGTCTGTCGGGGATCTCCTGCTCGGGCGTCCGGTAGTTCTCGTAGAGGCCCGTGACCGTCCGGTCGACGATGAGGAGCCCCGGCTGGAGGCGCCGGGCCATGGCCGCGATCCTCGGCATGTCGATGTCCATGTTCTTCGCATTCTTGACGAAATGCCCCGGCGCGACCTCGAACTCGGGCCGGGGCCGGACCCAGCCGCCGTCTAGCCAGAGGATGTCGAGCGGACCGTAGCCGCCGACGAGCTCCTCGATCTGCCGGTAGGTGAAGTCGCGGAAGCGCTGCCAGCGGGCGGGATATCTCTCGATGCTGTAGTTGACGTTCCGGTCGGGCGTCGCCCATTGGGGCGCCCAGAAGTCGGGGTGGTGCCAGTCGGGCTTGGAGAAGTAGGCGCCGGTGCCGAAGCCCTGCGCCCTGAAAGCATCGAAGACGGCCTTGGCGATGTCCGCCTTCGGATCCGCGTGGAAGGGGACATCGGGGGAGGTGACGCGATAGTCCGTCTGTCGCGTGTCGAACATCGAAAAACCGTCGTGGTGCTTGGTCGTGAAGACGACATAGCGCATGCCCGCCGCCTTGGCCGCGGCGGCCCACGCGGCCGGGTCGAACTTGGCCGGATTGAACGTGCGCGGCAGGGCTTCGTAGGCCTTCTTGTACTCGACGTAGTTGTCCATGGTGCGGCGGCACCAGGGCTCGTCCTCGGAGCAGAGCGTCCAGGACTCGACGACGCCCCACTGGCTGTAGGGGCCCCAGTGCATCATGAGGCCGAACTTCCAGTCCTGCCAGCGCTCGAGCTTTTGGAGAACGAGCGGGTCGGTCTCGCGGTCCTCGGCCGAGGCGACCCGGGAGGCCGGCCAGCCCGCGGCGGCCAAGACGATGAGGATACAGACAGGGATGGCGATGGAACGGGTTTTCATGGGCTCCCCCTCACGGGTCGCAGGAGCCTATCGTATCCGAAACGCCGTCACCCTTCAAACGGAGAAAAGGGCCCCATCCCACGAGGCTGGGGTATTATCTCGGAGGAAAGGAGGCAAGGAGGGCCTGGAGAGGAATCCCCGTCTCCTGCCCCGTTATTTCGCAATAGCCTTGAATGAAGCCCTCCTTGCGATGGCCTGATTTTCCCAGGGCGCGGCGGGTCGGTCAATCGCCGTCCCCGGCTATTGAGGAGGTGATTTTCCCGCCCCGCGCCTCATCGCCCAAGAGGGGGAAAGAAGGGGTCAAACCTTAATTCTTATACTATTTAATTCTTGTGCTTTTTAACCGTGATCACTTGGTAACCTGCAGGCGGCATCCCGAGAAAAGTATAAGAATTAAGGTTTGACCCCTTCTTTTGAAACGAGTATGATGAGGCGAAACGACAGAGGGAGGCCCGCATGAACGTCAAGAAATTCGTCGAAACCCAGCTCGAGGAGATCAAAAAAACGATCGGCGGGGGCAAGGCCATCTCGGCCCTGTCCGGCGGCGTCGATAGCTCCGCTTGCACCGTCCTGGCCCACCGCGCCCTCGGCTCCCAGCTAAAGTCGGTCTTCATCGATCATGGGCTGATGCGCGCCGGCGAGCCCCAGGAGATCGCCAAGATCTTCGCCGGCCTGGGCATCGCCGTCGACATCGCCGACAAGAAGAAGGAATATTTCGCCGCCCTCAAGGGCAAGTCCGATCCCGAGGAGAAGCGCAAGGCCTTCCGCTACGCCTTCTACAGTTCCTTCGGCAAGGAGGTCGTCAAGAGCAAGGCCCGCTTCCTCATCCAGGGGACGATCGCGGCCGACATCATCGAGACCCAGAAGGGCGTCAAGACCCAGCACAACATCCTCGAGCAGATCGGCATCGACCCTGAGGAGGGCTTCGGCTTCAAGGTCGTCGAGCCCCTCAAGGAGCTCTTCAAGCACGAGGTCCGCCTCGTGGCCAAGGAGCTCGGCCTGCCCGAGTCGATCTGGAACCGCATGCCGTTCCCCGGTCCGGCCCTGGCCACCCGGATCATCGGCGAGGTCACGCCCGAGCGCGTCGCCCTCGTCCGGGCGGCCACGGTCATCGTCGAGGAGGAAGTCACGGCCCACAAGCCTTTTCAGGCCTTCGCCGTCCTCCTCGAGGACAAGGGGACCGGCATCGTCGGCGGCAAGCGCCACTTCGGCAACATCGTCATCGTCCGTTCCGTCGAGAGCAAGGACGCCATGACCGCCGAGCCGTCGCCCCTGCCGTGGGCGACGCTGATGAAGATCTCGAAGAGGATCACGGCCGAGCTCCCCGAGGTCACCCGCGTCGCCTACGAGCTGACGTCGAAGCCGCCGGCCACCATCGAATACATCTGAATCCGTATCTCACGGAGGAGCCATGCCCTACGCGGGAAAGAAAAAACCCGGAGCGCCCACCCTAGGCGTCTTCGTCCCCTGCGACCCGCGCATCGACGAGGAATCGAGGAGGCGGGCCTTCAACATCGGCCAAATGACGGCCGCCCTGCTGGCCAAGCGCCTGCGCCTGCCCGACGGCGGCGCCCCCAACGTCTTCACCTGCTCCCGTCTCGTCGACGGCGAGCGCGCGGCCGACGCCGGGGCCCGGGAGATGAAAGAAGCGGGCGTCGGCGGCATCATCATCGTCCCCGACACCTGGTTCTTCCCGGGGAAAACGGCCATGGCCCTGACGGCCCACTTCTCGCCGTCCCTTCCCATCGCCTGCGTCGGCGGCAACAACGCGCCCAAGCCCGGCGTCGTCGGCATCGACGCCCTGGTCGGCGCCTACGCCCAGACGGGACGTCTCTGTCCCATGGTCATCGGTTCGATGCCCGAAACCGGGCTCAAACCCGAGTTCGACGCGAGGACGAAAGAAGAGGTCGTCGACCTGGCCTACGCCATGCTGACGCGCGTCGCCCTCCAGGGCAAGCGCTTCCTGGCCGTCGACACCGACTCCATGCAGATGGAGACCGCCCTCAACCACGTCCACGCCGCCCGCCGCTTCTTCGGCTTGGAGAGCACGCGCGAGTCGATGAAACTCTTCGCCGACATGCTCCGAAAGCATGGCGGCTACAGAGCCGCCGAGCTCAAGGCCCTGCGCGAATGGGTCGTCGACGTCAAGTTCAAAGACCGCATCTTCACCAACTCCGAGGACATCAAGAAGTTGGGCCTGGCGATACTCACCGGGAAAGGCGTCAAAGCCCCCCCGCTTTCCGCCGCGGATATGCAGAAGCTCGACGAGGGCCTGGCCCTCTACCTCATCATCCGCAACTACATGCGCGACGTCAACGCCGTCGGCGGCGGCTGGACGAGCCAGCTCGCCTGGGGCTCGGACCGGCGCGGCATCCCGCTCGCCACGGCCGACATCGCCGAATCCCTCTTCAACTCGACCGAGGACCACACCGGAAAAAAAACGGTCGTCCCTTTCGCCACCGAGAACGACATCCAGGCCCTGCTGACGATGATCGCCTACTGCTATCTCTCCGGAGGCAAACCCACTCTTTTCATGGACTTCCGCAAGGTCTACGAGCCCTGGGAGATCGAGAAGAACGCCAAGGCCCTCGGCCTCGACCTCAGGATATTCAAGGCCGAACCGTGGATGGAGCGGGGCTTCATCGACGGCGACAACTCCGGCTCCGGCTCGCTCGACTACGGCGAGAAGTGGTTCCTGTTCAAGGCCGTCGAGTATTACTTCCCCGGCCTGGGCTTTTCGGTGAGCTACCTTTCGCCCAAGGGCATCAAGGGTGTCGCCGGCCGGATCGCCTACTCCGACCTCGGCGGCCTGTTCACCATGGTCCAGGACGAGGCCCAGAGCGTCGAGCTGCCCGCCCCGCTGGCCGAGAGGGTCTGCCACGCCTCCGACTACACTTGGCCGCACACGTTCCTGACTTTCGACCACGTCCCGGCGAGCCAGGCCAAGATGGGCATGCCGGCCAATCACTTCCACATGGTCACCGGCCTGCCGCGGCGGCGCTGGCAGCATTTCTCCGACTACGCCAATATCCTGAATTACCGCTGGGAGAACGCTCCGGAGTATATCGAGGGCCTGGACCGGCCCCTGCCCATGCTCTACCGCATCAACGGCGGTGAGGCGGCCGCCAAGATGATGCTCGCCGGACGACGGTAGGGGAGCGGACCGGGCGGAGTGCCGCGCCGCTCAGAACGGCTCCTCGTCGATCTTCTTGCCGGCGAGGACGTCGAGGAAGCGGCCGATCGAAAGCGGCGCACTGCCCTCGAAGTGGTTGTTTAAATTGAGATAGGTCAAGACCCTCTTCTTGGCGTTCGCCCGGACGATCTTCGCGGCGGACTTGATGCCTCCGGGCTTGGGGGCGACGATCCTATTCCAAACTTCCCCCGTTTCCCCTTCGATCTCGAGCCTGTCGCCGCCGTGGAGACGGATGACCTGGAACGAGGCCGTCTCCGGCTTGAACTTTTCGAAGACCTGACCGATCGGCGGCATGTAGTAGCCGTCGAGGTAGACGAAGCCGAGCTTATGGCCCCTTAGGAAGTCGAAAAATTCCGGCGAGAGGTAGTTCGGGTTGCGGATCTCGACCGCGAATTGATAGCCCTTGGGCGCCGCGCCGATGAATTTGCCGAAGCGCTCGAAGAAGACCTCCTTCGTCGGCATCTTCTGTTTGTTGAGGTATTCGAACTGGAACATGACCGGCCCGAGCTTCGACTCGAGAGGGGAGAGGGCGTCGAGAAAACGGCAGAGGAGGTCGTGGTCGAGGAATGCGGGATTCGGCTTGCCGGCGAAGGCGGCGTTCTGCGGCGTTTGCTTTGAATAATAATGCGTCAGGGTCAGCGAGTTGGGCGCCTTGACGGTGAAGACGAAGTCGTCAGGGACGCTTTTCGCATAGAGGCGCACGGCCGCCGGGCCGGGGAGGCGCAGGCCCCCCGGGAAAAGGCTCCAGAACCACTGGTCGACCTCGACCGAATCAAGCTTCTTGGCGTAGTCGACGAGATAATCATCGGGCCGGTAGGTTTTCAGCGGCTCGTAGATCAGCCCCTTCCACGTATCGTACTTCCAGGAGCACGTCCCGAGCCGCAGGAGGCCCCGGAATTCCCGCGGAACGCTGAAATCGAGGGCCATGATGCCGCCTCTCCTTCCAGATTAGGCCTGGTCGGCCCGGCTGTCAAACGGCCCCCGATGCCCGGAGTGCTATCCAGGTTTCTCTCCCCTGAGCGCCGGTTGACAGTCTCGGGGGATTCTGCTATTTTTGTTGCCCCCTTACGGCGCTATCGTCTAGGGGTCAGGACAGGTGGTTCTCAGCCATCAGACCGGGGTTCGAATCCCCGTAGCGCTGCCAATATCCGTTCCTCGGAATCGACGCCCATCACCAAGCAGCCCCATTTCTGGTATGATGAGCCTATGATCAAGCGCCTCGCGACCTGCTTGGCCCTGTTGAGCGTCATCGCAGCATCCTTGCCGGCCATCCCGGAGCCGCCGGTCACGATCAAACTGGGACCGCCGCTCGAGATCGGCCGGGCGGAGCTCCTTTTCGGCTCCGTCGCCTCGGTCTGCGAAGACGATGCCGCCAATTTTTACGTGCTCGACCAGCGGGAGCAGAAGGTTCTCAAGTTCTCGCCCGACGGTCGGCTGCTGTTGACTTTCGGCCGGAAGGGCCAGGGTCCCGGCGATTTCCAATCCCCGGGCCAGATCGTTTTCACCTCCGGGGGAGACCTGGCCGTCCTCGAGGACATTAATTATGTCTCTTTCCACAAGACGGACGGCGCCTTCGTCCGGCGTCTGGACCTCAACGGGCGCCTCGGGCTCGGATTCGTCGGGCTCGACCGCTACTACGCCTGGGATTGGCGGCCCGAGGACCGGCAGCAGCTTTTGGTCGATGCCAAGAACACCGTTCTCAAGACCTTCCACTCCATTGCGCGGGACCGGTTTTCGGCGCTCCTGCCCGACGAGTCGGGCCGGAGCGTGATGTTCAATTACAGCCACGAAGCCTATGTTCCGCAATTCCTCTACGCCCACGGCGGCGGGCTTTCCGCCATCGGGATCAGCGACCGCTATGAGATCGCGCTTCTCGACGAGAAGGGTCAAACCCTTGAGCCGATCCGGCGTGATGTGAAGCCCGGGAAGCTCAGCGCCAAGGAAAGGGACTTTCTCGAGCGAGGTCTCCGGGACTTCGTCAAGTCCAAGAACTGGCCCGACCGCGTCTCCCGCGAGCTCGGCAAGAAGATCCCGGCCTTCAAAAACATCATCAGCGCGGTCCTCATCTCGCCGACGCGCGTCCTCATTTTCCGTTTTCCCCCCGATATCACGGCCGAGCCGTCCCGCTTGCCCGTCGACGTCTTCACCCGGGGAGGCGCCTTCCTGGGCGCGGCCGAACTCCCCGAAGTACCTCTGTTCATCTCCGGAAGCGCCATGTATTTCTCGCGCGCCGCCGCGGACGGGAACGTCTATCTGATCAAGCGATCCTATTCGTTCCCGCCTTGACGATCTCCGCCCGAAGACCCGGATCCTTGGCGGATCTTGAATGAGCCTCTCCCGGCTATCCCCCGGCGTTTGACTTCGCGCAGTCAATGACTTATCCTTCCGGAAAAAGAGGGGACGCGCCATGACCTGCCGACGATGTCGCACCGAGAATCCGGACACTTCGCGATACTGCTCGGCCTGCGGGGCGCTTCTGACGAGAGCCCTGGCCAAACCGAAAAAGACCGTCCCCTGGTTCGTCTTCGCCGGCGCGGCGGCCCTGACCGTCCTCGTCGCGGCCTATTTCCTCATACCCGGGCTCAGGCCGCCGTCGCGGCGCGCGGAGCCCGCGGCGTCCCAACCGGACGCGCCGAGCGCCGCGCCATCCGGCCCCGTCGAATCCAATCCGACCCCGTCGAGCTTCACCCTCGCAGCCGGGCGATTCGCCCTCGAAAGCCTGTGGCAAGGCGCCCCGGCCTCCCTCGAAAGCGCTCTGTTCGACGGCTTCTGGGCGGCCCTGCCGCTCTGGGCCTTTCTCGGGACGGGCGCGCCGCGCCTCGACAGCCCCAGACAGACCGGCGTCCGCCCGGCCTGGGTCGATTGGAGATCAACGAATCCCCTCGTCCTCTGCCGTTTCGAACTCGCCGAGAGCCTGCGGACGCCCGAGCTCGCTCCCTACGACGACACGGCGGTCCTTGAGTGGCGGCCCCTCAGAGGCGAAAGAATTTCCTTCGCCATAGAAACCGGCCCGCTCCGGACCGCCGGTTCGTTCAGGACCTTCGCCCTGTTCAGCGAGATCGCCGCGCCGGGCGTCCTCATTCAAAACGGCCGTATCGTCGGTTGGACGTTCGGCCAAGGCGTCGCCAGGGGATATCTATGGGCCCCGGCCGCCGGCGCCGGACCCAAGCCCATGCTCGCGACGGCCGATCTCGCCGGCTCCCTGCGCGGCGCGGGCACGCGGGAAGCCGCGTTCGTTCAGGCCATGTCCATGGCCGACGAAGTCGCGGCCGACCGCAAGCTGGAGGCATTCGCCGCCGGCTTCCGCAGGGAAGCCCTGCTTTCGCCGGAGGACCTCCCATTCTCTCTTAAGCCGCCCTCCATCGCGGCGCGAATGTCCTCTCTGGCCACGGCCTTGATCGAGCGGGGGATGGCCCCCGAAGTTTCCCGCATCCTCGATCCGGGCCTCCTTGCCGCGGCCTCGGACCTTGCGCTCATCAAGGCCGCGGCCCGCGCTTATAACGATGCCCGCGGCTTCGACGCCGCCCATCGGCTCCTGGCCGACCTCCGTCGCCTGCCCGCGATCCAAGGCGCTCCCGTTTCCAAAGAACTCGACGCCGCAGAAATCGATCTGGCCAAATCGGCCCTTCACAAGATCCTCAATGAGCGCGGCTACGGCGGCCTGGAGATCTTCGACGAAGCGAGCCGCCTCGCCCCCGACGATCTCGAGCTCCATCTCCTCGGGGTCGAGGTCGCCGTACTGGAAAAGAATTTTGGCCGGGCCTCAGACCTCCTCGCCTCCAGGCAATATCCGACGGCCCTTTCCGACAAGGCCCGGACCCTCGAGCGACTCGCCGAAGAGGGCCGGCGCGACGAGGACTCGGTCACGATCCGCTTCAATCCCGGCGACAAGCTCATCCCCGTCTACGCCGTCATCAATAAGAAGCACCGCCAGAAGTTCTTCATCGACACGGGCGCGACGACGACCATCATCCCCACGGCGGCCGTGACGGCGCTGGGGATCAGGATCGACGATTCGACGCCCGTCGTCGGCATCCAAGGCGTCGCGGGCGGGGACCTGGCCTACCAGGTCCGCCTCGAGTCGATCGAGATCGGAGGGCAGAAGGTCTTCGACGTCCGGGCCATCGTCTACGACCTGGGAACGGACGAGGAGGCCGGTCTTCTCGGCAACGATTTCCTGCAATACTTCCAGGTCGATCTCGACAGCATCAAGGGCGTCCTCAAGCTCAGGAAGAAATAGAATTCGCTGTGATTGACTTTTTTAGATTGAGTTGATAATTCTTCCCCTCCGGCGGCGTCTGATGATAATATCCGGCCTTAAGGAGAGACTATGAACCCGCTGGTCCCCG
>Ga0299912_10005621_pt1 | contig 10308 bp, 2 predicted proteins | sample RVTome_2_FD_207667 | JGI IMG/M metagenome (GOLD analysis project Ga0299912, IMG submission 207667) | Soil microbial communities from uranium-contaminated site in the Upper Colorado River Basin, Wyoming, United States - RVT95D214 (version 2) ... | reverse complement strand
GCCGACCCGGCTGCTGCTCACCGGCGTGGTGGTGGCCGCCGCCTGGGGCGCCCTGATCAGCTTCCTGCTGGCGGTGGCGCCGGAGCACAACCTGCGCGGCATGCTGTTCTGGCTGATGGGCGATCTGTCCCACGGCGGCGAATGGCGCGCGCCGCTGGCCCTGCTGGGCCTCGGCCTGCTGTTGCTGTTTCCCTTTGCCCGCGAACTGAACCTGCTGGCGCGCGGCGAGATCACCGCCGGCAGCCTCGGCGTCCAGGTCGGCCGCCTGCGCCTTCTCATCTACTTCGCCGCCTCCCTGCTCACCGCCGCCGCCGTCACCACCGCCGGCAGCGTCGGCTTCGTCGGCCTGGTGGTGCCGCACATCCTGCGCCTCGCCGCCGGCTCTGATCACCGCCTGCTGCTGCCCGCCAGCGCCCTGCTCGGCGGCAGTCTGCTGATGCTGGCCGACACCCTGGCGCGCAGCGTCATCGCCCCGCAGCAGCTGCCGGTGGGTGTGCTCACCGCGCTGCTCGGCGCGCCGGTGTTCCTCTATCTGTTACGGCGGGAGGCCGCCCGCTGATGGAGCTGCTGCGCGCCGCCTCCCTCGACGTGGCCGTCGCCGGCCGCCGCCTGCTGCACGGCCTCAACATCGCGGTGCAGGCCGGCCAGTGCTGGGCCCTGCTCGGCGCCAACGGCAGCGGCAAGACCACCCTGCTGCACACCCTCGCCGGCCTGCGCCCGCCCCAGGGCGGCAGCCTCTGGCTGCGCGGTTCCCCCCTCGCCCGCCTGCCGCGCCGGCGCGTGGCGCAGCTGCTCGGCCTGCTGCCGCAGGACAGCAGCGACAGCTTCCCCGCCACGGTGCTGGAGACCGCGCTCATCGGCCGCCATCCCCACCTCGGCCGCTGGCGCAGCGAGGACGCCGCGGACATCGACAAGGCGCGCCGCGCCCTGGCCCGGGTCGAACTGACTGCGCTGGAGTCGCGCCCCAGCCACACCCTGTCCGGCGGCGAACGCCGCCGCCTGGCCCTGGCCACCCTGCTCACCCAGGAGCCGCAACTGCTGCTGCTGGACGAGCCCACCAACCACCTCGATGTCAGTCACCAGATGGCCGCGCTGCACCACCTGCGCGCCCTGGCCGACAGCGGCGAACACGCGGTTCTCATGGCACTGCACGACGTCAACCTCGCTGCACGCTACTGCGACCACGTGCTGCTGCTGTTCGGCGACGGCAGCTGGCAGGCGGGGACCGCCGCCGAACTGCTCAACGAAGCCGCGCTGTCCCGTCTCTACGGCCACCCGGTGGCGCAGCTAACCGGGCCTGACGGGCAACGGGCGTTCCTGCCCCGCTAGGAATCAGGCTCCGCAGCCACAACCGAGCATGTGGGTCGGGCTTCAGCCAGTCCATTTCTTCTTCCCGTGTCCTTGCCCGTGCGTTTTCAGGTACAGTTATCTCATACAAGGAGAGGGGCCAATGCAGCTCTGGGAAAGGAGGGAATACCTGAAGTTTTTGCTGCTGGCGCTGGCGCTGGTAATGCTGGTGGCCACGCTGCAATCGCTCTTCTTCGTGGCGCGTCCCGACTGGCGTTTCTTCGTCATGCCCAGCATCGTTGCCACTCTGTTCGGGCTGCTGCTCGGCCACGTCGCGGTACTGAAGCGGCGGCTGGAACTGGCCCGGGCCGAGCAGGAACAACTGGTTGCCGAACGGGCCTGGAAGCTGGCGCTGCAAAACACCGTCCTCGACCAGATCAGCCACCGCCGGCCCCTCACTGAAATCCTCACCAACCTGATCGAGCGCTTCGAGCAGCGCCATCCCGAACTGCTGTGCGCCTTGCTGCTGCTGGACCGCGACGGCCGCCGCATCGGCGCCACCGTGGCCCCCAGCCTGCCGCCGCTGATCCCGCGCCCGCTGCACGAAGCAGACTTCAGCGCGCCGGAGTTGCAAGGTTTTCTCACCGTTTCCCGCATCGTGGAAGATATGCGCAGCGCCGATGTTCCGGCGCCGTTGCGCGATTTCGCCGCCGGCGCCGGCATGAACGCCTGCTGGTCCCAGCCCCTGTGGGGCCACGACGGACCGCCGCTGGGACTGTTCCTGCTCTGCCGCCGCACGCCCGATCTGCCCAGTTCCGAGGAGCAGGATCACTACGACATCGCCGCCCGCCTGGCCCTGCTCGCCATTGAACACGTGCGCGCCGATGAAAAAATCGTCGCCGTCAACGACCAGCTCACCGCCCTGATCGAGGCCATACCGGACGCCATATTTTTCAAGGACGGCACCGGGCGCTGGCTGGTCACCAATGAAGCCGCCAAGCAGCTGTTCCAGCTGCACGGCTGCAACTGGCAAGGCTATACCGACGCGGAGCTGGCGGCGGCACGGCCCGCCTTCCGCGCCGCCCATGAGGCCTGCCTGGACGACGACGAACGCGCCTGGCAGGCCGGCGAACTGATGCTGTTCGAAGAGCAGGTGGGGGAAGACGGCAGCCCGGCCACCTTCGAGGTGCGCAAGATGCCGCTGTTCCAGCCGGACGGCAAGCGCAAGGCCATGGTGATCATCGGCCGCGACATCAGCGCGCGGCGGCAGAGCGAACAGGAACTGCGCATCGCCGCCATCACCTTCGAATCGCAGGAAGGCATGCTGGTGGCCGACGCCGACGGCATCATCCTGCGCGTCAACGCCGCCTTCACCGAGCAGACCGGCTACGGCGCCGACGAGGTCATCGGCCTCAAGGTGGGCCTGCTCAAGTCAGGGCGCCACGACGCCGCGTATTACCGCACCATGTGGGACGCCTTGAACGACGACGGCTACTGGCAGGGGGAAATCTGGAACCGGCGCAAGAGCGGCGAAATCTACCCGGTGTGGCTCACCATCACCGCCGTCACCGACAGCGAGGGCCGGCTCACCCACTACGTCGGCACCTACTCCGACATCACCGACCGCAAGGAGGCGGAGGAGCGCATCCGCCACCTGGCGTTTTACGATCCGCTCACCGGCCTGCCCAACCGCCGCCTGCTGCTGGACCGCCTGCAGCAAGCGCTGGCCGGCAGCAACCGCAGCGGACGCCACGGCGCCCTGCTGTTCATCGACCTGGACAACTTCAAGACCCTCAACGACACCCAGGGCCACGTGGTCGGCGACATGCTGCTGACGGAAGTGGCGCAGCGGCTGCAAAGCTGCGTGCGGGAAGACGATACCGTGGCCCGGCTGGGCGGCGACGAATTCGTGGTGCTGCTGGAGGACCTGAACCACGAACTGTCGCACTCCGCCGCCCAGGCCGAGGCCGTTGGCGAAAAGATCTTCGCCGCCGTCAATCAGCCCTATCTGCTGCGCGAGCGCGAACACCACAGCACGCCCAGCATCGGCGTCAGCCTGTTTCTCGGCCACCGGGAAAGCAGCGAGGAACTGCTCAAGCGCGCCGACCTCGCCATGTACCAGGCCAAATCCGCCGGGCGCAACACCATCCGCTTCTTCGATCCGGCCATGCAGGCGGCGGTGGAACAACGCGCCGAAATGGAAGTCGATCTGCGCCATGCCCTGGAACAGCAGCAGTTCGCCCTGCACTACCAGATCCAGCTCGACAGCGACGGCCACGTTCGCGGCGCCGAGGCCCTGCTGCGCTGGACCCGCCCCAGGCGCGGCGCCATCGGGCCGTCCGAGTTCGTGCCGCTGGCGGAGGAAACCGGGCTGATCCTGCCCATCGGCCGGTGGGTACTGGAAACCGCCTGCGCCCAGCTCAAGCAGTGGGAAAGCCATCCCCAGAGCCGCGACCTGAAACTGGCCGTCAACATCAGCGCCCGCCAGTTCCGCCATCCCGACTTCACCGAACAGGTGCGCACCGTGCTGGCACGCAGCGGCGCCGATCCGAGCCGGCTGAAAATGGAGCTGACCGAAACCCTGGTACTGGACGACATCGACGACACCGTCCGCAAGATGGGCGACCTCAAGGCGCTGGGCTGCCGCTTCTCCCTCGACGACTTCGGCACCGGCTATTCGTCCCTCGCCTACCTGCGCCGCTTGCCGCTGGACGAACTGAAGATCGATCAGTCCTTCGTGCGCGACATCACCATCGACAGCAACGACGACGCCATCGTCCGCGCCATCATCGCCATGGCCCACAGCCTCGGCCTCGATACCGTCGCCGAGGGCGTGGAAACCGAGGTGCAGCGGCACTTCCTCCACCGCTACGGCTGCAACGCCTTCCAGGGTTACCTGTTCGGCCGGCCCGTGCCGCGCGATGAATTCGAGGCACGCTTGTCGCATACATCACGCTGACCCGCTGCTGCGAAAACATCATCTGCGAAAACGCTGCGTTTTGCCTTTCCACGCCCGGCGGCCTCACGCAAAAAAACACCCTGACAAGATCACAAGATGATGCAGGATGAACAGGATTTCTCTGGTCCTGTTCATCTTGAGCAATCTTGTCCATCTTGTCGGCGCAGCTGTTCACTGAACAGCCGGTGCACCGCGGCAGCCACTACATGGAGGAACCCTGCGGGTCGCGGTCGATGAGCACGGTGCCGCGGCCCTTGGACTAATTGACGGCCTCGCGTTGACGCCGCTCCTCATCATCATCGTCATCCGTCATCCGCTGATGGGCGGGCAACATAATCGCGACATCTTCGTGGTAGTAGTTGCGCACGTCGGTAAAGACCGCCTCATCCACATCCCCCAAAGATTCGACACCAATAAGCTGCTGACCCGAAAGCCCCATGATGCCCGAGAACACAACCAAGTCAGGTGTGCCGACGATTTTCTTTGGGTCCGCACCGTAATAAAACACATAACCCCTCGCGCCGACGAAGGTAAAGTTATCGTTCGCACGGATGCTCATGTACCGCCCGAGACTGCCGAGATCAGAGGCCTGGGTCTCCACGTAGAGATTCTGCCCAACTATATCAGGCGCCGACGTATGACTATGCGAGCCGTCTCCGGTTTTGGCGAAGACCGGATAGTTTTGCGTAGTCAAACGCACATCGCCGGCATACGTCTGGCCGGTACTGTAATCGCTGCCATTGGCATACAACCGATCGATGATCACAGTACCGTTGTTTGAGAGATCAATATCGCCCCGGTTTGTGATACTGACCAGCAGTTCCCGGCCGTTCTGCACATATACCCCGCCGCTGGTGTTGTTGATGGTCAGATCCGCCGTATGGGTGTGCAGCCGCGCGGCGGGGCTGCCGCCCACGCCCGCAACCGTAGTCAGCTCGACGGCCCCTGCCGTCAGGCTGCCACCGGCGATATTATTCGCATCGCGCAAGGTGACCTTGCCTGCGGCATTGATATCGATGATGTCGAAGTCATTGGCGGCATTGGCCAGATTGATGTCGCCGGTGGAGGTGAGAGTGCTTGTACCCCCCACTGCAACTGGGCCGTCGCCGATGATATTCCCGATTGCGTCCAGGGTAAGATTCTGCGCTGATACCGTTGCGAGCGTGGTCAGGCCGCCATTATCTAAGCTGATGTCATTGCCTGCCGCCAGCGTGAGCCGACCGCTCAATTGATGTGTCTGGCCGGACAAATCAATACTGCCGCCGGCGACTAGGTTAATCGCCGCGCTGGAAACCAGGTTTGCGCTGCTGTCGATACTGCCGCCGGCGGTGATATCCAACAGGTCTGTGGTGTCCAGACCGGCCAGCGTCAAGTCGTCTTGCTCCTGGATATAAATCGGGCCGCTGTTGACCACTTGCAGGCTGCCCACGTTCGTCATCAGCACATCAGGGGCTCCGGCATTTTGCAGCACAAGGGCGCCGGCATCGATGGTATGGGCATCAGGATTGAGCAGACTGCCTGTCGTCACCGTCAGCGTTCCCGGTAGACTCACATTGTCGACAAGTTGAACTATGCCGCCGCTTGGCGTGGTGACCGTGATATCGGCCTTGCTGCCGGGCGCATAGTTCACGCCCACCCTGATGCTGTTTTCTATTTCAAAGGTATTGTTGCCGAGCAGGACATTGTCGGCGGCGTTGCTGTTCTCCAGCAACAGATTGGCTACTACTACATTGTCGTCAACTCGGCCTAAGTCCCGGTAGTTCACGTCCAGGCCAGCCCCCACAGAGGTGTAGCCAAGTTGATCGAAGTTCCCAAGCAAGCCCGCGACAGTCTGATTGGTCCGGTATGTTTCACTGAATCCGTCCGCAGTACCGGTAATGGTTATGCTATCCCCTGCCTGGCTGCCGCCGTCATAGTTGATCCGACCGCCGCTCTGCGTCCGGCCCGCCAGATCGATATTGAGCGAGTCATCCCCTCCCCGGCCGCTGATCAGCCCGGTTATTGACCCGTTCCCGGAAACATTGAATATATCCGCATTATCGCCGCCGTTTAGGGTGGCAAATCCATTAAATGATGTGACATTTACCGAGCCTGAATTTGTCCCGACAATGTCCCAGGTATTCGTTGTGCCGTTTCTTGCGTTAAGGATGCCGTCGACGGCCGACACGTTTTCAACCTGCGTGGCACTGAAACCTGTGACCAATGCGAAATCACTCAAAGTCAGCTCAAATCCTGATTTGGAACTACTAAGCGTGTCGACACCGGCGCCGCCGTCCACATGCAGGGATGTAGCGGCTGCACCTATACTGATATTGTCATTGTCGTCGCCGCCATAAACGGCACCGTTTATGGCGCCTGCATTGACCACGAAGCTGTCATTTCCGGAGCCACCATAAACATTGCCTACGCTACCTCCATACGACATATTGAAGTAGTCATTGCCGTCACCCAGTTGAACAGCGCCCACATTTGCGCCCAAAAGAATATTTACACGATCATCACCACCACCCGCATCCAACAAGCCGGCGACAGTGCCGCTGACACGGAATATATCATCGCCCCCACCGCCATTCAGATTAGCGATATTCGCCGAAACAACAACAGTAAAGTCGTCACCAGAACCCCCGCCTGATATCGTATCGAAGTTTGAAAAGGCGGTTGTAATCAGATCATTCTCTACTGTTCCGTTACCGGAACCATTTATGTTCCAGATATTTGTTCCTGAATCGCTGTCACCGATGAGTTCATTACTGGCATTGGGATCAGGGTTGCCCGTAATGGATTCGACCTGAAACGCATTGATATTGTTATTGACCTGATTACCCAGTTCGATGACCGCCCCCTCAGCGGCGGCTATCCTCAGGACGTCCTCGCCAGCCCCGCCGTCGATAAGCCCGGCGAAATTACCGGCTAGGGTAAAGTCATCTATGGTCGCACCGCCAGTTACATCGTCAACGTTGTTGAATATTGTCGTCGTCGTTCCGTCGCTGACGGTGCCTTGACGCGGGCCGCTGAGCGTCCAAAAGTTGACGAAAGCATCGCTGTCACCTACGAGTCCGTTGCGAGTGGTGGTGTTGGCCGTGACGGATTCTACCCGATAGACATTGGTATTGGTGTTGACCCGATCGCCAAGTTCGATGACTCGATTGCCGGCGGAAGTTATCGCCAGGCTGTCCGAGCCAAGGCCACCATCGATGAGCCCGGCGAACCCCCCAGCCAAGGTAAAACTATCAGTATTTGCCCCGCCGGTCACGTCGTCGATGCCGGTGAAGGCGGTCGTGACGGTTCCATAGGCGACCGTGCCGTTGCGCGCGTCATCGAGCGTCCAGGTGTTTGCGACGTTATCGCCGATGAGTTCATTGCGGACGGCGGCGTTGGCCGTGAGGGTTTCCATCCGATGGATATTGGTATTGGTGTTGAACCGGTCACCCAGCTCGATGATGCGGTCTCCTCCGACGGCAATCGTCAGACTGTCCGTGCCGTCCCCGCCGTCGATGAGACCGGCGAAGTTGGCGTTCAGGGTGAAACCGTCCGTGGCCGTGCCGCCAGTCACGTCGTCGATGCGGGTGAAGATGGTCGTCACCGCTCCATCATAGACAGTGCCATTGCGGGTTCCATCGAGTGTCCAGGTGTTTGCGACGTTATCGCCGAGGAGTTCATTCCGAGTGGCGGCGTTGGCCGTGAGGGTTTCCATCCGATGGATATTGGTATTGGTGTTGAACCGGTCACCCAGCTCGATGATGCGGTCTCCTCCGACGGCAATCGTCAGGCTGTCCGTGCCGTCCCCGCCGTCGATAAGGCCGGCGAAGTTGGCGTTCAGGGTGAAACCGTCCGTGGCCGTGCCGCCAGTCACGTCGTCGATGCCGGTGAAGATGGTCGTCACCGCTCCATCATAGACAGTGCCATTGCGGGTTCCGTCGAGTGTCCAGGTGTTCGCGACGTTGTCGCCGATGAGTTTATTGCGGGTGGCGGCGTTGGCCGAGAGGGTTTCAACCTGATAAACATTCAGATTGGTGTTGACCCTGTCGCCTAATTCGATAGTCTGACTTCCGGCCGTGGTAATCGTCAGGCTGTCTGTGTCGCCACCCCCGTCGATCAGCCCGGCGACATTCCCACCCACGGCCAGGGTGAATTGATCCTGTCCCGCTCCGCCAGTAAGATTCTCTATGGCATTGAATGCGATAGTGGTGGTTCCGGATACATTTCCAAATGCCAACGTACCGATGTTTTCCCCATTGATGGTCCAGGTGTTTGCAGCATTTCCGCCACGGACCAGCAGATCATTTCCGCCGCCGCCGTTAACTGTGACCATCGAACCAGCCAGGGTGATATTGTCATTGAAGGTAAAGGTGTTATCAGATGCATTGCCGTTGAAGGTGATGGTATTGTTGGTCCCGGATATACTGCCCGTGCCGCCACGAGCAGTCATTGATGCCCCAACCCCCACCGAATCACTCACTGCTATCGTTATTGCGCCAGCGCCACCTCCCAAATCGCCACCGTATGCACCGCCGTTGCCGCCGTTCGCAGAAACTGTATCACCGATAACAATGGTGCCCGCCGTGGATTCGATCGAGATATTTCCGCCTGTGCCACCGTCATTGCCAGTGGCGCTTCCGCCCACCGCACTAACGGATGAATAGATATTCAGATTATTGCCGGCCAGCAGTGTTACATCACCTGCATTCCCGCCGTCATCATTGGACCCGCCACCGCCGTTGCCTCCATTCGAGGAAATTTGGTTGTTTATCAGCAGATTCCCTGTGGCCGCTTCAAGCCTCACATTGCCGCCCGCACCGCCATCATCACCTCCCTGCCCACCAACAGCACGTATTGCTCCGTGAGCGACGATATTTCCAGCAGCATTGACTATTGCGATATCTCCGGCGGACGCGGCATCGCCGCTTACAGACGTTTGGATCGAGGAATTCAGTGTTTGCAGGGTAAAATCACCTATATTGTCCGCGAGATTAACGGCGCCGCCGAACTCACCCGTTTGTATCGTGATATTCCCGCCGTTGGTGATGATGCTGGACGTGCCGACCATATTGAACACCGCCAGACCGGCGTCTCTGTGAGCATCTTGCGCGCCTTGGTGATTGACGGTGGCAGAGAACGCCCCGCCATCCAGTTCGATAGTGACGCCGCTCTCAATGGTGATCGAATGTCCGGCTTCGAGGGCGAGGTTATGAACCAAATCGCTGCCCGTCCCTTTGGTAACATCGGCCGCGAAAGTAATATCATTATTGGCCCTCAAAGTGACATCTGCGGTTATCAATTGAGCCGCAAGAACGGTGTTGTGCAATATTGTGGCTGCGTCCGGTATGTCACCGAACTCATCGAGATCATCAAAGGGAGTCGATGTTTCGCAACTAGTTGGTGCATCTGCACATATTGTAATATTCTTCGGGTCGAGCAACAGCGTCCCGCCACTTCCCGCCAAGGCGGACAGATCGGCATCGCCCTCAAACACCATCGCTTCCTTGCCCGACACCTCGGCAAAGCCGCCGTTGCCTTCCTGCGCCCCGCCGCGCGCACGGAGGCTGCCGTAGTAGCGGGTATATTCATCCGCCCACACGATGACCTGCCCGCCATCCCCCTGTTCCAGGGCGTCGGCATAGATCGTTGCATCCGGTGCGATGGTGGTGCGGCCAGCGTTGCGTACAGCGACATTGTTGCCCTGATAATCGCCGCCGATCAGCACCTGCCCGCCGCCATGGGCACCGGAGACATCGACCGTGGCCGCATCGAACAGCCCGACCTTGTCGCCCAGCACCTTGAGGGTGCCGCCTTTACCATCGCTTGCGGAACGCGCGGAGGTAAGGCTGTTCCCGGTCAACAGCGTCTTGTCCTGGGCATGCAGCTCAATTTCGCCCGCGTCGCCGCTGGCGGTATCGGCGCGCAGCGTGCCGCTGCTGGTGACGCTCTCTCCCAGCAAGCGTGTCCTGGCCCTCATGAAGTCGCCGCGTAACATCCCAGTTAACCCGGCGACATTCGGACTCAGGACAACTGTGCGCTTCGCGCGGCCCCGGCCGTCCTGCGTCCGCTTCGCTACCACAATG
>Ga0299912_10005620_pt1 | contig 10309 bp, 10 predicted proteins | sample RVTome_2_FD_207667 | JGI IMG/M metagenome (GOLD analysis project Ga0299912, IMG submission 207667) | Soil microbial communities from uranium-contaminated site in the Upper Colorado River Basin, Wyoming, United States - RVT95D214 (version 2) ... | reverse complement strand
AGCCTTTAGCGGCCCCGGTTTAAAACAGTCTAATAAACAGAAACAAGAAGGAGCTCTTTTAGGGGGAAGATGATGGCCCAGACAAATAAAAAAAAGATAGGGTGGTTCTGTTCCTTTGTTCCCGAAGAACTGATTATGGCCGCGGGTCTGGAACCGGTACGCCTCCAGGGTCAGGAGGACAGGATCAAGGAGGCGGACGGTTATGTCTGCTCCAATCTTTGTTCCTACTTGAAAAATCTTATGGAGTCCGGCCTTAATTCAAAGATGGCCGACATGGCCGGGGTTGTCTTTGTCAATTCCTGTGACGGAATGCGCCGAATGTATGATTTGTGGAGCCAATATGTTAATCCGAAGCAATTCATCTACTGGCTGGAAGTGCCCAAAAATCAAAATGAAACGGCAGTATCCTATTTTACACATCAACTCTCCTCCTGGTCCGACCGGCTGGAAAAGGATTTCGGAGTCGAGATCTCAGAAGAAGGTCTAAAGAGAGCCGTCACCGTGACGAACGAACACCGGCGGCTGATTGCTAAAATCTTGGAAGATCAGAAAGAATGCCCACCCCGTTATGCCGGGAGTGATCTCCTTCGGTTGCTTACTTTTGAGGCGACCGTACCCAAGCCCGAAGGTACGGGCAGGCTGAAAGAAGCCCTCCGCAGCTTTCCGGGCACCTCTTCCGCCCAAGTCAATCATCCTCGAATACTGGTCATGGGCAATGAAATCCATCGCCCGGCTTTATTCGAAATGGTGGAAAAGGCAAAAGGTTCTATTGTCCTCTTTGATACCTGCAACGGCCTAAAACAGTATGCCGATCTGGTCGATGAGACCGGGCCTGCCTTGAACTCCCTGGCCCGAAGATATTTGCTCAAACCCTCCTGCGCCCGCATGCCTGGTTTCGCAATGAGACTCGAACGGTTAAAAAAGCTTATTAGTGATTTCGGAATCCAGGGGGTGATTTACAGCAACATCAAATACTGCGACTACGGCCTGTTTGAAATCCCGCAGATAGAAAAGGCGATGAAGGACCGGGGGTTACCTTTTTTGATTTTGGAAAATGATTATGTCTGGAGCGATTTCGAGCGTCAGCGTATCAGGGTTGAGGCTTTTCTGGAAACAATCCGTCAAGAAATTTAATGGGCGATAAGGCCGTAAAAACAAAAATAACGTCCGGCCTTCTGCGAAAGCTGTCTTAAGGAGGATAAAAATGAAAAGCGAATTCCAAGAAATCCTGGCCGCATTGGAGCCAAGGGTCCAAACCAAACCACGCGGATTTGATCTATTCAGTAAAGAGATGTTTTCGAATTTGCTGCGAGCCTTTGATGAAGAGACCAAGACCGTCTATGTATCCGGCTATGCCTTTCCGGTGGAACTGCTGTGGGCCTTTGATGTTGTTCCCTTTGATTTCGAAATCGCCTGTAATAATCTGCCGGCGCCCACCATGGGGCAAGGTTCGACCATCATGAAAATTTCAGAAAATGCGGGATATGGACTGGATATCTGCTCATTTGACCGCCTGATCATCGGCTGTCAGCTCCGGGGAGAGTTACCCAAAGGGGATCTCTATCTGACTTCCAGTTATTATTGCCAAAGTAAATCCAAGGCCAACGAAATAGTCGCCCGGGCCGAGGGCAAGGAAAGCGTTCTTTTCGACGTCCCCAACGAGATCAATCCTGCCTCGAGACAATACGTTGTGACCCAGCTACAAGATATTGCCGTCCGACTTGAAGCTGTAACCGGACAAAAACTGGACCTCGATCGGCTAAAGGAGGTTATCCGCAGTTCCAACCGGGCCAGCGCTTCTCTTAAAGGCATAAACGAGCTAATGAAAAACAGACCATGTCCCTGGGACGGGGTCAGGGCTTGTCTGCTCAGTCTGGCCGGGGCGGTTTTCTGGGGTTCTCCGATCCAGGAACAGATCTATGCCTTACTATTCCAGGAATTAAAAAACCGGGTCGAGAAAGGGGCTGTTCATCCTGAAAACTTTCGCATCCTTTGGTCCCCCTGGGTTCCAATACAACCTACAAATATTTTCAACACTCTGAAGGAAAACCGGGTCAGCATTCCCATGACCGAGACGGCCCATATCTGGTGGTCTGAGATGGACGAAAATCATCCTTTCGAAGCCCTGGCCCAAAAGGCCCTGGAAAATTATATGGTGGGACCGGCGTCAAAAAGGGTCCAAAGCCTTCTCCGTTTGGCCGAAGAATATCGGGTGGACGGCGTGATCCATTTCTCCACCCCGGCCTGTCACCATGATAATGCCGCCTTTCGCTTAATCAGTGACGCCCTTAAGGCCAAAGGATATCCGGTTTTGAACCTCGACGGGGACATGACCGATGAACGAAATTATTCTCCTCAAAGGACCTTAAGTCAATTGACCCCATTCCTGGAAATGCTTGAAAGCAAGCGAAGTAATTAGATTATGCAAAAAGTGTGGATCGTCTCATATTTTTGGTTTCTTAAAATATGGAAAATAAGGAGGAATGAATATGAAAGTGCTCGGTATAATGGGTAGTCCCCGCATCGGGGGTAACAGCGATATTCTTTTGGATCAGGCTCTGGCCGGAGCAAAGAGCGCTGGAGCAGAAGTGGAAAAGATTATCCTCAATCAGAAGAAAATTTCAGGCTGCCAGGACTGCAAGAAATGTAATGAGACTGGTCTCTGCGCCCTAAAGGACGATATGGGGGGAATTCGCCAAAAAATCCTGGAAGCGGATGCCGTCATTCACAGTGTGCCCGTTTACTACTGGTCCATGACCGCTCAAATGAAGGCCTATTTGGACCGATGGACCGCCTTTTTTGACGCCGATTGGAGATGGCACAAGGCTTTCTATCCTCAAATGAAGGGGAAAGGCATTGGATTGATCACAGTTTGCGGCGACCCCAATGTGCACACGGCCGATCCTATCGTCCACAGCTTTAAATCCACGGCAGACTTTACCAAACTCCGTTGGCTTGGAACTGTTATGGCCTCGGCTATGGGAAAAGGGGAGATTGCCAAGAACGAAACCGCCAAGCAGGAGGCTTTTGAGCTCGGCCGCCAGGCAGCCACTTCTTGATTTACGGAAGAAGTATAACGAAATCACGAATTATAAGGAGGTAGAAAAATGAAAATCAGTGAAGAGATCTGGAATTTCTACCAGAAGCATTTAGGTTATAGTGATGAAGAGATAAAGAAATTTAAGGAAAATCCGAGAAATGAAGATGTCGTTTCCAAGGCCTCCGCATTAATGGAAAAAACCATCGTTGTTGAAGTCGTAAACGCACATGGCTGTAACAGTCAGCATAAGAGAGGCGATAAATTCTACTTTGACGGCTCCGGCAATCTCCTGACCAAACTATGCCCCAGTAGAATCTGTTTCGGGGCATTAAATTCCATGCCGCAGTTGATTGCTATGGCCCATGAACTCTTCTATGCCGGTGTCGACCCGAACGAAATGCGGTTTAAAAGGGCTAATTGCTCCGATGTGGGATTGGAATGCGGTGGGTGGGGACGTGTGGTTATGGAGATCAAGATTGAAGATCGCCGGAAAACCAAGGAGGTATGAATATGGAAGGATGGACCGAAGAAGAAATTATGAACAAGGAGTTAAGGGCCCCTTGCGGGATCTTTTGCGGCGCCTGTGCCATTTACATCTCTGCGAGGGATGAAAATGAGAAATTCAGGACTCTAATAAGTAGTGTCTGGGGAACAAAACCTGAAGAGACAAAATGTTTCGGATGTATGCAGCCTGATCCGCCAAAGCAGCTTTTTGGTTTTTGCCAAACCTGTGCCATAAGGAGCTGCATAAAATCAAAAGGGTTTTATTCCTGTCATCAATGTGAAATATGGCCTTGCGATAAGACAGAAAACAGCGAGTTAGCCGATGTTATTCCTTCCCAGGTTAGAAACTCGGTTTTAAGGGTAATGAAAAGATCCATTCCCATCTGGCGTGCTGAAGTGGCTGAGCATGGAGATGAGAAGGGCAGTGTCCAGTGGGCCCGGGGGGAATGTGAACGCTATCATTGTCCCTCCTGCGGGAAACCGCTGTACCGAAGCGCGCAACATTGCCGGGTTTGTAAAACCCCGGTAGCCGAAGAATTGGATGGTGTTATCTAAGTTTTTTAATTGGAAAAAATTCTTGGGCGACTGCCAGAAATTGGTGAACGATTGCCTCCGACTTCTCTCGTGGATAGTGCTTTAATAACAGCTCGGCAAACCCAAGGCGGCTGAGGGCCAGCTCCGGCCAGAACTTCATCCCGGTGAAGGGTGGATTAATAGGGACAGCCCTAAATCGTTAAATATCATTCAAGTATCCCTTTCTCCCCTTGCCTTTGGCCCCATTTTTCTCCTTGATCCTGTCTTTTCCTTGTTTTATACTTTTCCCACCAAAAGTAACCTCGTATCAATTTATCAATAGGTCCATCAGGAAATCTGAGTGAGAGCAAGAAATTTGAATATTGTGAACAACATCCCCTCGATGACTTTTATGAAAGGAGGCTTTTATGATTAGGACACCGGAGCAGTATATCAAGAGTTTAAATGATGGAAGGGTGATTTTTCTTGATGGGGAACAGATACCTGACATAACCAAACATCCGGCTATGAAGGGGGCCATCGCCCGGAGGGCCTTGAGTTATGTTTTGGCCAATGACCCTGAATGGCGGGATCTCTTTACCGTGGAAGAGGATGGGGAAAGAAGGATGTTTGTTTGGACCCAGCCCAAAACCGCTGAAGACCTGGTGCGGCGCAGGGAGATTTATATGACCGCTCATCGCATCGGGGCCAATATGAGCGGTATGGGCCCTGACGCCCTGGCGGCTACCGGGGTGGTGGCTGCCAGAATGGACAAGGAATTGGGCACCCACTATACGGATGCGCTGGAAGACTATCGCCGTCATCTTAAAAAAACCGATCCGGCCATTACCGGGGCGATCACCGATGTCAAAGGAAACCGAAGTCTTCGGCCGTCGGCCCAGGAACAACATAAGGACTTCTATGTCCGGGTGGTGGACCGGCAAAAAGACGGCATCATCGTCCGAGGGGCCAAGATGCACATCAGTACCACCCCCGATGCCAATGAGCTGATTGTTTCACCCTGCCGGGCCCATCGTGAAGAAGATAAGGACTATGCCGTAGTCTTCGCCACCCCGGTCAATGCCAAAGGGATTACGCTCATCACTACGCCGGGGAAGTATCCGGAAAGGGGTGAGGAAGCACAGTGGAATTGGCCTGACAGCGGGAAAGGGGCCAAAATCAGTGAATGCATGATTGTCTTTGACGATGTCTTTGTCCCCTGGAACCGGGTGTTTATGTGCGGCGAATACCAGTTTTCCCGGGATCAGGCCTGGCTGTTCGGCGTCTTCCATCGCCTTTACGGGGCTTCAGCCATAGCCGTGGAACGGGAGCTCAAACTGGGTACGGCGGCCCTGATGGCCGAATATAATGGAACAGACCGATACCCTCATATCCAGGAGAAACTGGCCTGGATGGCCATGGACACGGTGATTCTGGATGTTATGGCCAGAGCGGCCTGTGAACATCCCGATGTGTTTCCTGATATAGGGTTAGTCGCCCCCAATACGGTCTATACCAATATCGCCAAGTTCAGAAAGGCCGATGAATGCGCCGAGAATTCCAAATTATTGGCCGATATCACCGGAGGCCTTATTGCAACCGTCCCTTCCTACAAAGATTGGATGAACCCCAAAGAAAGGCCATTTATTGAGAAGTATCTGGCCGGCAAGGCCGGTATCCCTACCGAGCATCGGCTTCGGGCTATTCGACTGGCCAAGGACCTGACCAGTCATAATGTTGACCAGGCGCATATTCACGGCGAAGGCTCTCTGGCCGCGCAAAAGATGCATGTTTTCGCCAGTGCCGATTGGAAAAGATATAAAGCCATCGCTAAAAGAATTGCTCGAATCCCGGGGTGGGAGGAGCACCCTGACTTAAAGCATCTACCGGACTGGCCCTGGGATTACGAATTTTAGTATGAAAACAGGGGTCGAGGATTCAAGGGTTTTAATTTTCATCCCTTCCCCTTGAATCCACCTCCCAGGCCATTTGGTACCTAAAAACTTAGGGATTATCGAAACGAGACAATTCGATATGATCTCAAGAAAGACGCCTGGTCTTATTTTCTCATCACGATTTCGATAACCCGCGTTAGATCCTTGAAAAATTGCTTCTAAGCTTCCTTGGCCGGAGCCGGGGGGATATGGTCCGGTGGCCGAACCAGTTTCATGGACAAGGCCTGGGCCTCGCCGCACCCTATAACGCAAACACCACACCCGAAGCAGGCTTCCGGATCCACTTTGGCTTTTAGTTTTTTTGATTTTGTAACCCCTTCAGACTTAACCATCTCAATGGCGTCGAACTGGCAGCGATCCACACAGGTCTGGCAGCCGATACAGGCCTTTTCATCCACGGTGGCTATGAAGCGGCTTTTGGCCCACATCTTATCCAGGGGTTCTTTGATGATATCCATGGGAACCGTGTTCATGCAGCAATCCCGGCAGCACTGACAAGCGACGGTCATGCCGGTCAATGCGGAATTGTTCTGCCAGGTATGAAGGAGTCCGTCTTCTTCCACTTTATCCAGAACCGCTAAGGCTTCATCCAGACTCAATTCTTTTCCGGCTTCTCTGGCCATGGCATAGTCGGCCCCGCGGTTGAATTGGAGACAGTGCCAGACGTCCTCTTCCGCCGTATGGGCGCAGTGTTCGCCCACAGCGGTGGTGCGATATCTGCAGGAGCAGGGCACGACCGCGATGCGTCTCTGGGCTTTAAAGATTTCGCGGACATCTTCACAGGGCAGAATGTCCGGCAGATCTTTAATGGCCTTATAAGCCGGGATGATCCGGGCAAAGGGCTGCGAAGACTCGGCAAAGAGCCTTCCCCTGTCCGGATACCAGTCATTCATAACGAAATCGTGCCATAACCGGAAATATTCGCGGTCCTTGACCACATCGATTCCTTTGGGCGCCTGGCTGGCATCATGAAATTGTCCCACGGAACGGGCAAAGCGGAAATACTCCCGGTTAGAATAATCGCCCTTGGGAAAAATAACCCCGGCATAGAAAAGGGCATCCAGTTCTTTCTTGACCTTTTCCAGATCCAATCCTGTTTTCTCCGTCACTTCAACCGCTGTTCCGGGCAGGGCAGCGACCATTTGGGCCTGTTCAGGGGTTAATAAATATTCCAATAGGGCTCGCAGGCGAATGGAATTGGGATACTTTAAACTGTTCATTAAAATTTGATAGGAATCATTAGCCGTCATGTTTTTAGTTCCTCCTTGTTTGTTGGACAATGTTGATTAATAATTGTGTTATTTCTTCAACCTCCTCACTAGCTTTGGAATTATTCGGCGGTCTTCCTTCAAATCCCGCCTCCAGCACTTCCTGATCAAAATGAATGGTTCCCAGGGTCTGAACATTTCTTTTTTCAAGTTCCCTGATCATCTTTTCTTTGATTGCTTCAGAGGGAACTTTGTTCAGTATGGCACCCGCCCTGTCTATTCCCATGCCCTCGGCCATATAGACGATTTTTCCCGCCAGAGCCATGGATTCAAAAGAGGGCTCAACGATGGATAATACCAGATCGACGCTTCTTTCCACACCCCGGCCGAAGCTCTCGACTCCGGCTTCCATGTCAATCAGGATGATTTCATTTTCCATTAATGATAACCTTGAAACGAATCCCCTGGTGACATCAGCCATGGAGCAGGCACATCCCTGAAAGGGGTCTTCTATCTTTCCCACCATTAAAAATTTGATGCCGTTTTGCGTAGGCATATAGATCGGTGGGATATCCATGATTTTTATTTCAGGCAGCATGATCCAGTGGGTATCTTCTTCCGGCTGTTCCGTGTAGGAGAAACGGCTCATTAATGACTTGAGAGGCTTGGGTATTTTATCAAAACCCAGGGACCGGTATAGGCCCGGGTTGGATTCATCCGAATCCAACACCAGCACACTATAATTCAGCCTGACCAGGGCTTTGGCCATCAAGGTCACTATGGTACTTTTGCCCACCCCTCCTTTACCGCAAACAGCGAGCTTTTGTAACGGACCTCCCTGCCTGGCATGGGCTTTTAAATAGGCTCGAACCTTCTTTGAAGCCTCAACCATCTCTTCGGTTGTCGTTGCCACGCATAGGCCACAATCTATACACCCTTCGTCCTCGTAATGCGGGCAGCCAAAGGGACAATGAAAAATTCCCATCGATCATTCTTTCATAATTATTAATTCTCATCCGGTAATCGAAGATTTCCGGATGAAGCTTTGAACGGTCAGTATTCAGCACTAGGGGTAACGGTTTTTGCTGAAAGCTTAAAGCTGAGAGCTTCCCGCTCCTTTTCCCAGACATTTCCTTCCCGATGGAAAGAGTATATGGAAAGGAAAAGACAGGGTCAAGGAGAAAGATAGGGCGGAAGGTAAGGGGGGGGAGATGGGGCAGATCCGCGGAAGACTCGAAATTCCGGCCCAAGACTTCCCCTATAAAGGAAGCTGGGGATCCGATGAGTCAATCTGAAGTTTGGGGGATTTGAATTAAGGAATGAGGTCGGATTGATTTTCTTTTTGACGAAGCCCCCAAGAGACGTTACTATAGGAGTTGTTCATTCTTATTTAAATTTGAGAGGAGAAAAAAATGGCCATTAAAGGTATGGATCATATCGTTGTGCGTGTGAAAAATATTGATGAAGGGATAAGCACCTATAGGGATAAATTGGGAATGAAACTGGAGCGCACCTCCGAGTCCGAGGCTTTGGGTATCCGGCAGGCCTTTTTCCCCTTCCCTGATGGGGGGTTTTTAGAAGTAGTGGCCCCTTTGGGTCCTGATTCGGCGGTGGCTAAAGCCATCGAAAGCCGAGGAGAAGGAATTCACACCATCTCCCTGGCCGTGGATGACCTGGCGGCTACGGTAAAAGCCATGCAGGAAGCCGGGGTACAGCTCATTGGGGTAGGCAGCCCCCAGGTTTTTGTGCATCCCAAATCCACCCATGGTGTGTTGGTCCAACTCACCGAGAGAAAATAAAATGGTGTGGACGACCTCAAACAATCAAATAATGCAGGTATAAAGCCCACTGCGATCAGATATGCTTTCCCTCGCTAAATGAAAATAGCGGACACTCCGGGAATTGAGAGGTAGCGAGAAAAAAGGAGGAAACCAGATGACCCAGGAAATTAAAGCCATTGACTGTTTTGTCAATACCAGTGCCTTGCTGAAAAAAGAGGCGTTCGCCGGAACCCTTGGATACCTTTTCAAGGACCTGAGCAAAAAATTCAAACCTCACACCCAGGCTCAGTTGGTCAAAGAAATGGACGAAGCGGGTATCGAAAAGGCAGTGCTGGTGACAGACGAGACCGAACCTAAATGGGTACTCAAAGCCATAGAAAAGTATCCGGATAGGTTTATAGGGGGTCAATCCATCAACCCGCTTGAAGGAATGGAAGCAGTTCGGAAGCTTGAAAGAGCGGTGAAAGATTATGACTTCAAAGCCGTTAACATGGCTGCCTTCCGCGTACAGAAGCCTTACAATGACAAGGTCTATTACCCCATTTACGCCAAATGCATTGAACTGGGTGTCCCGGTAAGAATGACCGTGGGGATACCGGGTCCAAGGGTGCCGGGGGAGGTTCAGAACCCTATTTATCTGGATGAAGTATGCTGGTTTTTCCCCGAGTTAAAGATAGCCATGTCACACGGCGGCGAGCCCTGGGTATTCACCTGCGTAAAACTGATGCTCAAATGGCCCAATCTGTATTATATGACTTCCGCCTTTGCCCCCAGCCATTATCCTCAGGAGATCATGCATTATATGAACACCAGAGGGTCGGATAAAATCATGTTCGCGACGGCTTCCCTTATACCTCAAAAGAGAGCAATGGAAGAAATCAAGGACCTCCCTTTTAAAAATGATGAAATACGCCATAAGTTCCTGAGAGGGAACGCGCTTAAACTGTACGATTGGGGTGTAAAAAAGAAGTAAAATAGACCATAATAGAATAATCAACATAACAAAAAAGAAAGAACTGCATCGGGGCCCCCGAGGCGGGGCCTGACTATTCAATTTCAAAAGAAATTACCAAATAAATAGAGAGGCCTTATGGACTGGAAACCGGAAATTGATGAATTAAATTATCGCAAGGAGTTGGCCTCCCGTATGGGTGGGAGGGAAGGCATTGAACGGCAGCGCAAACGCGGGAAGCTTACCGTTCGTGAAAGGATTGCTAAACTGGCCGACCCCGGTTCCTTTATGGAGATAGGGGGACTGACCGGCACCGGTGTTTATGAAGGAGATAAATTGGTCGACTTTACACCGGC
>Ga0299912_10005619_pt1 | contig 10310 bp, 9 predicted proteins | sample RVTome_2_FD_207667 | JGI IMG/M metagenome (GOLD analysis project Ga0299912, IMG submission 207667) | Soil microbial communities from uranium-contaminated site in the Upper Colorado River Basin, Wyoming, United States - RVT95D214 (version 2) ... | reverse complement strand
CGACACCGACCTGCGCGCCCGCATCGCCGCCCACAAGATGGACCAGCACGCCTTCATGCTGACTGTCCGCCGGGCCGAGATCGAGGCCCGGGCCAGCAAGGGCCCCAGCGCCGCCACCTCGATCATCAAATACGCCGCCGCCAAGCTGAACCAGGAGCGCACCGAACTGACCATCGAGGCGCTCGGCCTGCAGGGCCTGGGCTGGGAGGGCGAGGGCTTCAAGCCCGGCGAGATCGGCGCCCTGCGTTCGATGCTGCGGGCCAAGGCCAACTCCATCGAGGGCGGCACCAGCGAGATCAACCTCAACGTCGTCGCCAAGCGGGTGCTGGGCTTGCTGGATCACCAGTGATGATCGAGTTCTGGTTCGAGTTCGCCTCGACCTACTCCTATCCCGCCGCCATGCGCATCGAGCGGCTGGCGGAGGCGGCGGGCGTGACCGTCGTCTGGCGGCCGTTCCTGCTCGGGCCGCTGTTCCATGCCCAGCAGGGGCTGACCGACAGCCCGTTCAACGCCTTCCCCGTCAAGGGTCGATACATGTGGCGCGACATGGAACGGGTCTGCGCGGAGGAAGGTTTAGCATTGAACCATCCCTCGAAATTCCCGCGCAACGGCCTGCTGGCCGCCCGCGTGGCCATCGCCGGGCTCGAGGATGGCTGGACGCCCGCCTTCAGCCAGAAGGTCTACGAGGCCAACTTCGTCGCCGACCAGGATATCTCCGACCCCGAGGTCCTCGCCCCCCTGATCGCCGAGGTCGGCGGAGCCCCGGACGCGGCGCTGGAGGCGGCCGGGTCGGAAGCGGTGAAGACGCGGCTGAAGGGCCACGTCTCCCAGGCCAGGGACCGGGGCGTCTTTGGCTCGCCCAGCTTCATCACCGCCGACGGCGAGCTCTTCTGGGGCAACGACCGTCTGGAACAGGCCCTGACCTGGGCCGCTCATCACGCGAAGGCGACGACATGAGCGTGCGTCCTTCGACACGGCCGCTAGCGCGGCCTGCTCAGGATGACGTGCATCCGGGCAATCCCATTTCGAACGTCATGGTGAACAGCGGGCGCCGCCCGCGTGTCGAACCACGCAACATGGCAACGACTCCGAGGAACTTCTGATGGCCGTCCTGACCGAAGAACAAACCATGCTGCGCGACGCGGCCAAGAGCTGGGCGCGGGACGCCTCGCCGATCACCAGGCTGCGGGCGTTGCGCGACAGCGGATCGGGCGCGAGCTTCGATCCCGCCGTCTGGGCCGAGATGGGCCAGATGGGCTGGGCCGGGGTGATCGTGCCCGAGGCGCACGGGGGCTCGGCCTTCGGCTACCTGGGCCTCGGCCTGATCCTCGAGGAGACCGGCCGCACGCTCACGGCCTCGCCGCTCATTTCCACCGCCCTGATCGCCGCCTCGGCCCTGATGCTGGGCGGCTCCGAGGCCCAGAAGACCGACTGGCTGCCGCGTATCGCCGCCGGCGAGATCGTCGCCACCCTGGCCGTCGACGAGAAGGCGCATCACGCCCCCGAGATGACCGCCCTGAAGGCAGACAAGGCCGGCGACGGCTGGCGCCTGACCGGCAAGAAGACCTTCGTGCTCGACGGCGAGGCGGCCGATCTGATCATCGTCGCCGCCCGCACCGCCGGCAAGCCGGGCGCTGCCGACGGGATCACCCTGTTCCTGGTCAAGGGGACGGCCGAGGGCCTGACCCGCAAACGCCTGGCCCTGGCCGACAGCCGCGGCGCGGCCGAGCTGACCTTCGCGGGCGTCACGGTCGGCGCGGACGCCGTGCTGGGCGAGGCCGGCAAGGGCTGGGCGGTGCTGGAGGCGACGCTCGACCGCGCCCGCGCCGGCCTGGCCGCCGAGATGCTGGGCAGCGCCCTGCAGGCCTTCGAGATCACCCTGGACTACCTCAAGACCCGCACCCAGTTCGGCCAGGTGATCGGCACGTTCCAGTCGCTGCAGCATCGCGCGGCGAAGATGTTCACCGACCTGGAGACCACCCGCTCCTGCGTCGAGGCGGCGCTGGAGGCCATCGACGCCGGCGGCGCCGACAACCGCGCCATCTGCTCCCTGGCCAAGGCCAAGGCCAGCGAACTGGCCCATCTGGTGTCCAACGAAATGGTCCAGATGCATGGCGGCATCGGCATGACCGACGTCCATGACGCCGGCCTGTTCCTCAAGCGCGCGCGGGTCGCCGAGGCGCTGTTCGGCGGGGCCGGCTACCACCGCGACCGCTACGCTCGCGCCATGGGCTTCTGACGATGGACGTCGCCGGAACCGTCGCTGTCATCACCGGCGGCGCCTCGGGGATCGGCTTTGGCATCGGCCGGGCGCTGGCCCGTCGCGGCGCCAGGGTGGTGCTGGCCGACATCGAGGCCGCCCGCGCCCTGGAGGCGGCCCAGCGCCTGCGCGACGAGGGCCTGGAGGCCACCGGTTGTTTCGTCGACGTCATCGACGAGGCCAGTTGGGAAACCCTGGCCGAGGTCGCCTTCAACCACTGGGACCAGCCGGTCAGCCTGTTGTTCAACAACGCCGGCGTCGGCGCCGGCGGCACCGTCCACGGCACGCCTCACCACACCTGGGACTGGGTCTATTCGGTCAACATCAAGGGCGTCTATCTGGGGGTGCGGACCTTCGCCCCCCGGATGCTGGAGGCGGGCCTGCCGGGCCGGATCATCAACACCGGTTCGGAGCATTCCCTGGGCCTGCCGCCCACCGCGCGCGGGGGCGTCGCCGCCGCCTATACCTCCGCCAAGCACGCGGTGATGGGCTACAGCCTGTGCATGCGCCGCGACTTCGAGGGCAGCAACCTGTCGGCGGCGATCATCTGCCCGGGTCTGGTCAGCAGCGACATCTGGAACGCCTTCCGCAACCGGCAACCGGCCTTCGGCGGCCCGCGCCAGGCGCCGCCCGGCGCCGGTTCGGTCAACGCCCAGGGTCTGCCGGCCGAGACCGCCGGCGAGCGCATCGCCGACCAGGTGGAGTCCGACGCCTTCTTCATCTTCACCAACGGGCCGGACGAGGCCGAGGTGCTGGACAGTTTCACCCGCGAGGCGGGGGCGGCGATGGCGGCGTTCCGGAATAGGTACGGGGTCTGACGCGGGCGGCGACGCCCGAAGCGTCGGCTATTTCGGCTTCACCAGCTTCAGGGTCATGCGATCGCTCTCGCCGATGGCGTCATAGGGGGCGTGGTCGAAGCCCGGCCTCGGCGGCTGGCCGCGCGGGGCCGACAGGCGCGTCGGCGGCAGGGTCCAGACGCCGAACGGATGATCACGCCTGTCCTTCGGATTGGCGTTGATCTCGCTGGCGGCTTCCAGCAGGAAACCCGCCTCCTTGGCCAGCTGGATGGCGAAGGCCTGCTGCACATAGCCGTCGGCCGCCAGGGCGTCCTGCACGCCGCCGGGCGCGGCGCGGTGTTCCTCGATCCCCAGCACCCCGCCGGGCTTCAGCGCGGCGAAGGCGTCGCGGAAGGCCTTGTCGGCGATGCCGGCGGCCATCCAGTTGTGCAGATTGCGCAGGAACAGCACCAGATCGGCGCTTCCGGCCGGCGCCACCGCGCCGCTGGTCGGACCAAAGGCGGTGACCTCCACGTCGCCGTAGAGCTTCGGCTTGGCGGCCAGCCGGGCCTTGTAGGCCTCGACCACCTGGACCGAGGTCGGGTCGGTCGGCTGTAGATTGGCCACGTAGAGCCTGCCGTCGGTGGCGTTGAGGAACGGCGCCACGATATCGGTATACCAGCCGGCCCCGGGCCAGAACTCGACCACCGTCATGCCGGGGCGCAGGCCCCAGAAGGTCAGGCTCTCGACCGGATGGCGCCAGGGGTCGCGGGCGCGGTCCTGCGGCGTGCGCCAGTCGCCGGCCACGGCTTCGGCCAGGGTCTGGGGGCCCTTGCGCCCGGGCTTGGCGGCCGCCTCCGTCGTCTCCGCGGCCCTGGGGCCGCAGGCCGCCAGACTGGTACAGAGCGTCCCGGCCAGGAACAGGCGTCGGGACGCGCGGTGCGATACAGGACTCATCACGCCTTCCGTCAACGTCGCCCCCCGCGCCGCCCCGGCGACTGGCTTACCCCGGCCACGGGGCGGGGTCAAAAGCCGTCATCGCGGCTTGACGAAGCGCAGGGTCATCCGGTCGCTCTCGCCGACGGCGTCGTAGGGACCGTGGTCGAAGAGCGGATTGGCCGGCGTCCCGCCAGGCGCGCTGCGTCGCACGGGCGGCAGCGTCCAGACGCCGAAGGGGTGATCCTTGTCGTCCTTCGGATTGGCGTTGATCTCCGACTGGCCATCCAGGCGGAAACCGGCCTTCTCGGCGGCGGCGATGACCGTGGCCGCGGCCACGTAGCCGTCGCGGGCGTCGCCGATCTGCGGCCGGGGGTCGGCCCGGTGCTCCTCGATGGCCAGAACCCCGCCTGGCTTGAGCACCGCGAAGGCGTCGGCCAGGACCTTGTCCAGCAGGCCGGGCGTCCACAGCCAGTTGTGGATGTTGCGGGCCGTCAGCACCATGTCGGCCGACCCCGGCGCGCCCAGCGGCCCCGACCTCGGGCCGAAGTTGGCGTAGGCGATGGTCCCGAAGCGGCTCTGGTCGGCGTAGCGGGCCTCGAAGTCGGCGCGGCCCTGACGGGCGCCGGCGGAAAGGTCGGGATTGGCCAGGTCGGCGACGCCGGCCACATAGGTCCCCCCGGTGGCCCTGGCGTAGGGGGCGAGGATCTCGGTCCAGTAGCCCGACCCCGGAACCAGTTCGACCACCGTCATCCCCGGCCGGAGGCCCCAGAAGGTCAGGCTCTCGCGAGGATGCCGCGCGCCGTCGCGGGCGCTGTTGGCGCCGCCCCGCTGGAGACCGGCGATCGCCGCCCGCAGGGCCGCGTCCTCGCCGCCCGCCAGGCTCGCCGAGCCGGCCGCCAGCGCCAGCCCCCCTGCCAGCGCACCCAACGCCAAACGCCTGCTGATCGTCATCGCCGCCTCCAAGTCTGAAGCCGGCGACCCTATCGCTTCGGCCAAGGCGTTCAACCCCGAGTCGCTCCCGAACGCGGGCCCAGACAACCAACGGCTGTCGATACTCGGGACATCTATCGCGATCAGCTTTCCCTAGGGGAAATACAGAACATCGGTATCTCGAATCACCCCACCGGCCCCCGATACTTGGGATTATTCTATCCTTAAAACTTACCCGTTCTGGTTATCACCGTTCACCATCCGGATTCGCAGGAGCCCGCCGGCATGTCGACCCCCAACACGCTCGGTGACCGGCTCGCCTTCATGAAGCTGGGCCCGGAGAGCCGGCAGAGCCTGCGCGGGGTCAGGGACATCGTCATGAAGGCCCTGCCGGGCGCGCTCGACGCCTTCTATGAGCAGGTCCGGGCCTTTCCCCACACCCGCGCCATGTTCTCCAACGAGGCTCACGTGGATTCGGCCAAGCGCCGCCAGCTGGATCACTGGGCCGCGCTGTCGGACGCCAGCCTGGACGAGACCTATGTGACGGCCGTCACCCGCATCGGCCAGACCCACGCGCGCATCGGGCTGGAGCCGCGCTGGTACATCGGGGGCTACGCCCAGGTCCTGGAAGGCCTGGTCGCCGCCGTGGTCGAGGCGCGCTGGCCGAAGAAGCGCATGGGCGGGCGGGAATCCGGCGCCAGGCAGGTGGCCGACGAGTTGGGCGCCCTGGTCAAGGCGACGCTGCTGGACATGGATCTGGCCATTTCCACCTACCTCGAGGCCGCCGAAGCCAAGCGCCATGAAGCCGAAGAGAAGGCGCTGGCCCAGGCCGCCACGGTCGTCGAGGCGGTTGGCGACGCCCTGGCCGCCCTCTCGCACGGCGACCTCGGCCACGAGATGTCCGACGACATCCCGGCTGAGTACGCGCGGCTGCGCGGTGATTTCAACACCACCACATCCCGGCTGAAAGAGACGATGCGGTCGATCTCGACGGCGACGGAGGGGCTGAAGAGCGGGGCTGACGAGATCGCCGCCGCCTCGGACGATCTCTCCAGGCGAACCGAGCAGCAGGCGGCCAGTCTGGAACAGACGGCGGCGGCCCTGGACCAGCTCACCGCGACGGTTCGCCAGAGCGCCCAGAGCGCGGGGGAGGCCGCCGCCAAGGCCGCCGACACCCGCGCCGAGGCCGCCCTCTCCGGCGAGGTGGTGCGTGACGCGGTCTCGGCCATGGGGGAGATCGAGGCCGGCGCCGGTCGCATCTCCCAGATCATCGGCGTCATCGACGAAATCGCCTTCCAGACCAACCTGCTGGCCCTCAACGCCGGGGTCGAGGCGGCCCGGGCCGGCGACGCCGGTCGCGGCTTCGCGGTGGTGGCCCAGGAAGTGCGGGCCCTGGCCCAGCGCTCGGCCGGGGCGGCCAAGGAGATCAAGGGCCTGATCACGGAAAGCTCCGCCCAGGTGGAGCGTGGCGTGCGGCTGGTCGGCGACACCGGCAGGGTGCTGGCCGGAATCGTGGCCAAGGTCGGCGAGATCGACGGGCTGATCGCCGGAATCGCCGCCTCGACCAGGGAGCAGGCCTCCGGGCTCCATGAGGTCAACACCGCGGTCAACCAGATGGACCAGGTGACCCAGCAGAACGCCGCCATGGTCGAGGAAGCGACGGCTGTCGCCACCGGCATGCGCGCGGAGTCGGCGGAACTCGAGCGGCTCGTGGCCTGGTTCAGGATCGAACCCGCCGCGCGCCAGAACGACGGCTGGCCCGGGTCGGCGACGGTCTCCGTGCGATACGCCGCCAGCGGGTCTTGAACCGGCCCGGCCGCTCACCACCTGAATGAGCGAAGGCGCCGGATGCCCGGGCCTTCCGGATCATGGCGTGGCTGATGGCGCGCCGGTGATCCGCGACCCGAGGCAACCTTGCTTGCTCAAGAAGGATGTGACCCGCATGCGTACGATCGATTTCTCCCCCCTCTACCGCTCCGCCGTCGGCTTTGACCGGCTGGCCGCCCTGCTCGACTCCGCCGCGACCCAGGAAGGCTCGTCCGGCTATCCGCCCTACAATATCGAGCGCACCGACGAGAACGCCTACCGCATCGAGATCGCGGTGGCCGGCTTCCGCCCGGAAGAACTGACCATCGAGGTCAAGGAAAACCTGCTCACCGTCCAGGGCCGCAAGGCGGCCAATGACGACACCCGCCGGTTCCTTCACCGCGGGCTCGCCGAGCGCAACTTCGAGCGCCGCTTCCAGCTCGCCGACTATGTGGTGGTGACCGAGGCCGGTCTCGCCGACGGCCTGCTGTCGATCTCGCTCAAGCGCGAACTCCCCGAGTCCCTCAAATCCCGCCGCGTCGAGATCAAGTCGGCCGGCGCCGGCCTGATCGAGGGCGAGAAGGCCGCCTGACAGCGGCGACCCGACGGTAGTCCACGATCGGCGGAGGGGCGGCGTGCGAGCGTCGCCCCTTTTGCCTATTGCGCGTCGAGACCGATGGTCGAGGTCACGTCGGCGTCGCGCAGGGACATCTGCTCCATCCGGGCGCCGGTCAGATCGGCGCCGCGAAGATCCGCCCCGTCGAGGATGGCGGAGGTCAGGTCGGCGGCCTGGGCGGTGGCGTAGCGCAACTGGGCCTGGTTGAGGGTGGTCGGATTCGAACGCCCGGGTCCCAGCGGCAGAACCCCGAAACAGGCCCCGCGCAGATCGGCCTTGGTCAGGTTGGCCCCGGCCATCTTGGCGCCGCGCAGGTCCGCCTTGACCAGCAGCGCGCCCCGCAGGTCAGCCCCCTCGAGGTTGGCCCCCTGCATCTGCACGCCGGTGAGGTTGAGGCCGACGAGACAGGCGCCCTTGGCGCTCATCGCCGTCAACCTCGACCCTTTCAGCTTCTCGGCCAGCGGACGCAGATCCTCTCCGTCGAAACGGGCCGGCGACCCGCTCTTTCCGCCCGTCGTGCACCAGGCTTGGTTGCCGTCGACCATGGCCTCCAGCTGAGGCACGCGCAGCAGCGCCTCGGCGCTGGGTTCGCGCAGGCACTGGTCGGTCCTGGCTCCGCTCATCCGGGCGAGGCTGGTGTTGACGCCGGTGAGGACCGCTCCGCTGAGGTTGGCGCCCTCGAAATTGGTCCCGCTGACGTCGGCGCCTTCCAGAATCGCGCCTGAGAGCTTGGCGTCCTTCAGATTGGCGCCGGTCAGCTTGGCGCCCTTCAGCGAACAGTCGGTGAAATCGGCGGCGAAGGCCGAGGCGCCATTCATCATCGAACCGTCGAGGGTCGCGCCGGAGAAGTTGGCGCCCTCGGCGTCCCCGGCCCGGGCCTCGTGACGAATCATGTCCAGGCCCTTGCGCGGGTGCGGAATTGCGATCTGCCCCTCGCGGAAATCGGCCTGGGTGAGGTCGGCCTGGGACAGGTTGGCGCCGCGCAGGCAGCAGCCGCGGACGTCGGCCCGCCGCAGGTTGGCGAGACGAAGGTCCGCTTTACGCAGATCACAGCCGAACAGGTTGGCCCGTTCCAGCTTGGTGCGGATCAGGCGGCAGCCGTTGAGGATCGAGGCCGACAGGTCCGCGTCGGTCAGATCCCGCCCCGCGAGGTCGAGCCCGGACATGTCCAGAAACCGCAACGACGCGCGCTTTCCGCCGGGCCTGCCGTTCAGAAAGCGCTCGTGCGCGGTGACCATCATGTCGAGCTCCGACTGGGTCAGACGCCGGCGGCCGGCCAGGCTTGTTGTTGGTGCGACGCTCAATGCCCCTCCCCGGAAGCCGAATCAGCTCGGCCGCCTAGATAACGCCGGTACCCCAACCGAAGCGTTAATCGCAATTCAGAATACGTCATCGATCCCCCGCGTTCCCTGGCGGATCGCCCCGAGGAGATCGGCGCCCTTCATCTGGGCGCTGGTGAAATTGGCCCGCGACAGGTCGGCGCCGGCCAGCTTGGCCTGCCGCAGATCGGCTCGCGCCAGATCGGCCGTCTTGAGCTGGGCGCCCGTGAGGTCGCAGGGCATCAGGCGGTCGGCGGAGATCAGCAGCGGTCCCAGCTGGGCGTCGCGCAGGTCCGACCCGGAGAGTTTGGCCCTGGCCATTCGCGCGCCTCGCAGATCGGCCCGGCGCAGGTTGCATTCACGCAGATCGGCCCCCTCCAGCATGGCGCCCTGCAGCTGCACGCCCTCCATGTTGAGCGCGTAGAAGACCGCGCCCTTGGCCGACAGGGCGGTCAGGTTGAGGCCGCGGATCGAGCCCAGGCCGCGCAGGTCCGCCCGGTCGAAAATCGAGGGCTTGCCCTCCACCCCGCCCGTCTCGCACCAGCGGGCGTGGTCGCGCAGCATCTGTTCGTAGGGAAGATCGTTGAGCGGCTTGCCGGCCGGGGCGTCGGTCAGGGCGCCGGTCATGTCGGCGCCGCCGGTGGTCCAGGACAGGGTCTTGCAGCCCACCAGCACCGCGTCGCGCAGGTCGGCGCCCGAAAGGTCGGCGCCGGACAGGTCGGCGCCCGACAGGTTGGCGCCGGACAGGTTCACCTGCTTGAGGTTGGCCCGGACCAGCTTGGCGTCCTTGAGGATGGCGTCGCTGAAGTCGGCCTTGACCGCCACCACGCCCGACAGCTTGGAGCGCTCAAGGTTGGCGCCGGCCAGGATGGCCCCGCGGGCGTCGCCGGCCCTCGTGGCGTGTTCGTGGATGCGAAGTCCCTTGTCCCGGTCCGGCGAGGCGATGGCGCCCTCGCGCAGGTCGGCTTCGAACATGTCGGCGCCGGTGAGGTTGGCGCCGCGCAGGCAGGAGCCCCGCAGGTCGGCCCGTCGCAGGGAAGCCTCGCGGAAATCGGCCCCCTGCATGTCCGCGCCGAAGAAACTGGCGTTGTCCAGGCGCGCGCCCGCCAGCCGGGTGTCGGTCATCACCGCGCCGGTGAAGTCGGCGTCGCACAGATTGCGGCCGGAAAGATTGAGTCCGGAGAGGTCCATCCAGGCGAAAACAGCGCGCGCTCCGCCCATCCGCGCGGCGAACAAGCGATCATGCTTGGCGCAGATGATCTCGACTTCCTGTTGTGTCAGACGCCGGCGGCTTTCGCCGGGCGCCGGAGCGGCGGCCATGACCTCGATCTCTCCCTTGCCGGAGACTATGACCGATTGGCGTTAACACCTGTTTTCCAGATTTCGTATTCCAGGGCCGCCCAGGCCTCATCGGCCAGCAGGCCGGTCTCGACCGTCACGCCCGCCGCCCTCAGCCGCTCGATCCCCTGGCCGGAGGCGAGGGGCGAGGGATCCTCGCAGGCGATCACCACCCGCGCCACGCCCGCCGCCGCCAGCCGTTCGGCGCAGGAGGGCGCGCCCGACGACCGCGCGCCGCAGGGCTCCAGGGTGACATGGGCGACCGCACCTCGCGCCCGCTCCCCGGCCTGGTCCAGCGCCTGTTCCTCGGCGTGCGGACGACCGCC
>Ga0299912_10005618_pt1 | contig 10311 bp, 4 predicted proteins | sample RVTome_2_FD_207667 | JGI IMG/M metagenome (GOLD analysis project Ga0299912, IMG submission 207667) | Soil microbial communities from uranium-contaminated site in the Upper Colorado River Basin, Wyoming, United States - RVT95D214 (version 2) ... | reverse complement strand
ATGAGTAAAAAAGAATACAGTAAATACCAGCTTCCCTTTTATCTCAACCCCGCAATTCTCGTCTGTGGCAAAGAATTTCGCGATGAGGTTCGTAAGAATAAGGGCGATTCTTATACTTGGAATGATCTGGCTGAATTAGTAGAGAAAGAAGCAGGCAAATTTAAAGAACCAATGCGGTTTTTCGAATGCATAGGAGTTACTTCACAAACCTATGCTTGTTTTTTTATTGAAGTATTCTTTTCATTATTAAAAACGGTGCCATCTGCAAAAAACGGCTGTTTGCGCATCTGTGACTGCCTGAGGGACAATATGAATGTGGCACAAATGGCCCTCAAAACTATGTATAGATTAGCTGGTCCTTGCTCAGGCAATGAGGCATATCTACAGAAGCATAGGGAGCAGAAGAAGGTAGAAAGCCAAACTGTTTTTCGGAGGCACTGGTACTCAATATTCAGAGCAGAAGTCGAAAAACAGATTCAGAAAACTATGGAGTCTGATCTCGTAGCAATGCCGCTACCGAGGTATATGTCAATTATGGGAGACTGGCATCTATGTGTCATACGTGGTTCAGCGTCCCCACAAATTGGAGCGCAATTCATTACTGAAATGTGTTCTGATGAGGGTATGGTCGAGAGGATGGCAAAAGGTGTTGGATTAACACCCCAACGAAGATTTTACAACAATGATTTTGAACTGCCAATTTCACATTTGCCGATGTCAACTTATAAGGAGATTCACAAGTGTAGCATTGCTCGTAGTAGCATACGTTGCTATAGAACACTATCCATTTTGCTGGGAACATGTGTCGAAAGTTTCCTCAGGCGGCCGCCATCGATGGTAAACGACGAGAGTATTGACCACTTTTCAAGATCTATCCTCGGCTTATTTCCTCGCGGGCAGTGCCAGTGCCCTACATACAATGAAGGATAGGACTCTCGTACACTTTTGGTGTGTACCCAATTGATGTGACAATTAAACATATTGTCGATCACAGAGCTCACTTGCCAAGGGCACTTCGAGTTTTTGATGCTTTGTAGAAACCCTTATTCGGTATTCGGCGTACCCAATAACCATTAGGTTGTGCGTTAATATGCTAAAAAATCGATGGCCATACTGCTACTTGCTTCAGACCCATAAAGAACAAATTTAGATTAGTAAGATGGCATAAAAACAACCTGCACAATATGATTGGTAATCGGGTAGAGTCGAGATGTGGCGCGGTGGTTTAGGAGGAGCCTATCCGTTTACCGACCCTTTCGTTGGCCGGTGCCTCAATAGCTGGTGTTCAAAACAGCAAAAACGTTTATATAGTGTTTAATCTGTGATGCTATTTTGGGTACCCTATTCCACGCCAAGGCACCCGACTAAAGTTTTGAGATACTTCTGAGAATCAAGAGTCGGGTGGCATTATGGATTAAACTCGATGAACGAAACCACTTCGCGGTGTTGTAAAGTGTCACGATAAACACAATGCTATTTTTCTATGTGGATTGTAAGAAGAGCGGCTCACTGTAGAGGATAGTGGAAAGGTTCAAAATTCACACCATTTCTGAATCTTTGGGGGTGATTTGATTTCTTTGCCTATCGTATTTGGTTGTGAAATTATTTTGTCCAAACCTGTTTTCAGAAAATTCCTGAAAAATTTTTTAGGACTTTCATTTTTGGCCTAAAAACAAGAATTATTTTCAAAAAAATCCGTAGTTCTACGGATATATAAAAGGGCGTGAACTGATATACTTTTCATTGCATGGATGCGAATGATATATTTGAGATGGGGGCTTTCCAAAAGTTACAAGTTCGAAACAGCCTAATCATAGTCTCGCTTAATGAAAGGTCAGATCAATGCTTAACAAAATCCATTCCATAACATTAATTTTCGTCATTCCGTTGTTTTCCATATCAGCAAGTGTGGTCCTCGCAGATGCATCGGCTCAAACTGTCACGGCAGTAGCTCCAGTAAAAAACCCCGTAGGATGGTGGAAGTTCGATGGAGACGCCAAAGACAGCTCCAGCAGCAACCACAGTGTCGAAAGCGGCAACCCAACCTATGGGGCCGGTGTATTCGGACAGGCAATCAGCTTCGATGGTGTAGATGATTTCATAGTCATAAAAGACAATGGAGGCAGTGCAACTATCGAGTTTGACAAGGGTTCCTTCTCTATTGCTTTCTGGGTAAAGAGTAACTTTGTTGGAATTTCAAATTCAGATATCAAGGAATTCATTATCTGTAATGGGACAAATGGAACTGAGTTTGATTTTGGCGGTAGTGGTCCGGGTGGTCGCGCAAGCGGCAAAAGATATGTAATCACATTCGAAAATGATGATTTCTGTTTCTACGTTGATGACGACTCTATAAAAACAATGTTGGAATGTGCCTCTGATAATTTTGCTACCAGTGCTTGGATTCATGTAGCGGCGGTACGTGATACTGATACGAAGCAGCTTCTAATCTATCGCGATGGTGTTCTTGAAAACAGCGTACCTGACAAATCCATAAAGAGTATCGCTTCACCAGGTGAGCCGCTATTTATCGGTTCGAAACAGAAAGAAGACGCACACGCAGATAATCCAGCCAATGCTCCTATGGATTATTACTTCAAGGGGATGCTCGATGACCTGCGGATTTATAATTATGCCCTTTCCCAAGCCGAGATAGCGAACATTATGGGTTTGAGTAGTATGAATGTGTCGCCACCATCAGCAGAGATGCTTTTCGAAAAAGCAAGAAAGTATGATAGAGAAAGAAAATACGAGGATGCAAAGTATTACTATCTGCAAATAATTCAACACTATCCTGATAGTCCCGAGGCGAACAGGGCACGGCTGGATATTTCAAAGGTAAAAGTCTTGTCTATGTTCGATCCGGAACAGGTGGATGATGTGCCGACGGCTCTTGACAAGTTAATCGCTGATTTTTCGAAGCATCCATATTTACCTGAGGCACTTTATACCATCGCAGAAAGATATCAATATGCAAGGAAACCCGAAAAGGCAAAAGCTCTCTATCAGGATATCGCAACAGATTATCCGGATACTGATTACGCCTTTGAGTCGCTCAAGAAGCTTGCACTTTTGTATGTTGATGAAGGAAATGAGTTCGAGACCCGGCAAACTCTTGATAGGATGACTCAGAAGTTTTCCGGTCGGCCGGATTTAGCGGATGCACTTTATGAGGTTGCCGAAAGGTATGAGTGGAAATGGGGAAAATACAAAGAAGCACAGCTTATCTACCAGCAAATAATACAGCAGTCTCCCGGCGGTTCACCTGCCGAAGGTGGGACGTTAAACCTTTCAAGGATGAATGTCATTTCACTTATTGAGTCGGGTGATTATAGCCAGGCCCAACAAGCTATTGATAAACTGGTTGCAGAGTTTTCCAAACATCCGGATTTGGCAAGGACTCTTTATGGTATTGCAGGAAGATACGAAAAAGTGGAAAAATACGATGAAGTAAAGACCATCTACAAGAGTATCCTGACAGATTATCCGCATACCGATTATGCCCTTCAGGCACAAAAGAAGCTTGCTATCATAAACATCGAGCAGGGCAATGATATCAAAGGCCTGGTTGCGCTTGATAAACTTATCGCCGATTTTAAACATCATAAGGGGATACCTGATGCCATATACGAAATAGCGCAAGAATTTTATAATCGGGCCAATGAGGTAGAATCTCAGGAACTTAAGGCGGAAAAATACGACTATGCGAAGACTATATACAGAAAGATTTTGACAGATTATCCGCGAACCGACCGTGCCCTTCAGGCACAAAAGAAACTTGCTATCATACTTTTTAAGGAAGGAAATGAAACCGCAGCCCTGGCGGCGCTCGATAAACTAATCGCAGATTTTAGAAATCATCGTGATCTGTATCAGACTATATTTGAGATAGCGGAGGAATCTCAAGGTCTTAAGGTGGGAAAATACGCTCAGGCGAGGATTATCTACAGTAAGATTTTGACAGATTATCCAGCCACCGACCTTGCTTTTGAGGCACAACAGAAGCTTGCTGCCGTAAGCCTCGATGTGAGCAATGATATCACAGTTCTGGCTGCGGTTGATAAACTAATCGCCGATTTTAATGACCACCAGGATTTGCCAGGGGCCGTATTTACGGTAGGAAAGCAATACTACTATCAAGCTCTCCAAGACAAAAACCAGCCACCTAACGAGCAAGTCAACCACCTACGGAAAGCAATAGCTGTATGGGGAAAAGTCATAACGCAGCTTCCGAATACCAACATCACTCCACAGGCCTACTATTATTCGGCTGTTTGCTATAACGAATTGCGCGAATATGAGAAGGCAATCGAATATTTTAGAAAGGTAGTTACGGATTGGCCCGATTATGTATATGCCTGGAATGCACAGTTTCAAGTTGGATTTATTTATGAAAATCTTGGGAAGTCAGGGGCTATTCCAAACTCCAAAGCTGAGCCAAGGATAAAAGATGCTTATGAGCAGCTACTTAAAAAGTATCCATCGTGTAAGGTGGCAAAATATGCCAAGCACTGGTTAAATCGTAACAATTAGTTTAGATAAAGGAGAAAAAAATGAAGACAAAAAGGATTTTGGCTATAATTTTGACTTTAAGCGGCTTGCTTGTTGCTTCTAACAAAAGCTTTGCATGTGGTGGTGGTAATCATAGGCCAATAGCGATTCTTGAGGTGTTTCGCGAGTATGTAATCGTCGGTAGGAGTGTACCTGTAACTCTTGATGGTAGCAACTCTTATGACGCGGATGACAACATTGTAAAATATGAATGGGATTTCGATGGCGATGGTATTTATGATTATTATGAAACCGCTAAATATTATCCTGACGGTGCCTTTGATGGTATAACAACATATATATACAACAGCAGTGGATCTTACGATGCAACTTTAAGGGTTACTGACGGTCCTGGTCTTTCTCGTACCGATACGGCTACGGTTCACGTAGGTCCTGATTCAGATGGCGACGATATGCCTGACGCTTGGGAGCTTTTGTATGGCCTTTCTGTTGGTACTGATGATGCTGAAGGTAATGCGGACGGCGATAGTTATAAGAACTTAAGAGAGTATTTGTACGGCAGTGATCCAAATAATTATGACAGCGGATTAGATACGATAACAATTCATGTTCCTGATGAAGCTAGGTCCATCAAACGCGCGATAAATGTGACTATTGATGAAGATGGTGTTATAGTCTCCAAAGGAATCTACACAGGTTATGAGAATCGGGATATTGTATTGACAGGCACGAAGACTATTACCATTAGGAGCACAGATCCTGAGGACCCCGCGGTGGTCGCGGCGACAGTTATCGATTGTAATGGCGGTCCGAGTAACCAGCATCGTGCATTCCACATTTCGGGCAGAAACTGCTCGACTATCGCAGGCCTTACAATCAAAAATGGTTACCAGGAGGATCCTAACTGGGGTGGCGGTGGAATATATTGTGACAATGCATCACCTACAATAAGTAACTGTGTCTTCACAAATAACTATGTTGAAAATTGGGGCGGTGGCATAATTATCGTCGGTGGTTCTTCTCCGGTGGTAAAGAACTGTATCTTTACAATAAACCGAGCTGACCGGACCGGCGGTGGAATACACATTTATGAGTCATCAGCAGAAGTGGTCAACTGCGTGTTCAGTCAGAACGTAGGCTTAGCATATGGAGCTGGCGGAATGGACATTATTGACCCCTGTTCGATGGTGAAAGTAACTAACTGTGTATTCAATCAGAACAGCACCTTTGGCACTGGAGGAGGATTACGCCATATTGAATCTGCATATTTAACGAAAGTAACTAATTGTACTTTTTATTGGAATACCGCGGGGACCAATGCTAGAGGTGGTGGATTATACTGCTATAATGCACATTTAACCACAGTAACTAATTGCATATTCTGGCAAAACGAAGATAGAGATGGCATTGACGAATCTGCTCAGATTGACTATTTCTATCCCTACGACCAACCACAAGTCACCTTCTGTTGCATCGATAGTTGGGATCCCAACGGCGTTTTCGCAGGCAATGGAAATACTGGTGGGGAACCAAATTTCATATATGCCTTGGACGCAGCAGGACCTGATGGTATCTTCGCCACGGCAGATGATGGTCTATCCTTGTGTAGTGCCAGCCCTTACGATTCCTGTCTCGATAAAGGTAACGACGCTAATGTTCCTTTTGGAATTACCACAGATGTTGTCGGAAATCCGCGATTCGCCGATGGTGATCATGACAGTAATGCTGAAGTTGATATGGGTGCCTATGAGACGGTACGCGTCTGGTATGTTGACGATGACATCAGCGGTGGTCAGGGAACATCCTGGGCAGATGCCGTTCAGCACTTGCAGGATGCTCTGGCAGCAGCCAGCGCAGGCGATGAGATTTGGGTTGCTGAGGGGACCTACAGGCCAAGCAGCGCCCGCTCGACTTACTCATTCGAGTTGGTTGATGGAGTAGATGTATATGGTGGATTCGAAGGCACAGAGGTTGCCCGCGCCCATCGTGATTGGGAATTGTACAAAACGACTCTAAGCGGTGACTTTCTTGGCAATGATGACGGTTTTACCAACAACAGTGAGAACAGCTACCATGTCGTAAAGGGGGCTGATAATGTTGTTCTGGATGGCTTTACAATAACAGGTGGAAATGCGAACAGCTCTTCTAATGGTTGTGGCGGTGGTATATACTGTTATAACAAATCGCCAACCATCACCAACTGCGTGATTACGGGCAATACCTGCCTTGGTGATGGCGGAGGTATGTTCGCTTATTTATGTGATGCTTCACCAAAGATAATTAACTGTGTTTTCAGCGGAAATTATGCCTACATGGGCGGAGGTATTTCCAACTATTCAGCAGCGTCTCCAACGATAATCAACTGCACTTTCAGCGGAAATTATGCTCCGTATAACGGCAGTGGAATGGGCAGCGCCACGACACCTGCATCTGCGTGGTGCTATCCAAAAGTGATAAACTGTATCTTCTGGGGAGATACTGGCTGTGCTGAGATATACAACTCTGGTGGATTGCCGACTTTTAGCCACTGTGATATATACGGCTGTGGCGGCAGTGGTGGCAGCTGGAATGATAACTTTGGCATTGATGGAGGCGGCAACGTTGATATTGACCCGTTGTTTGATAATAATGGGCTATGCCTGAGTAGTAGCAGCCCATGCATAGACAAAGGTAATGACGAGTATGTTACGTACGATATGATTAAAGACATCAACTGCAACACGAGGATTACTGATGGTGATAATCAAATAACTCCTCCGGATACGGATTACTTTACCGTTGATATGGGCGCATATGAATATCAACCTCTTGGAATTGATACTAAGGGCTATTTCGTATCTGGTGGGTCGTCTCATAGCTTATTTATAGACCCGAATGAAGCTGCCTGGGGCTGCGGCAGCTCTTATTATTCAGGAGCTTTAGGCATGGGATTTATAATAGACTATGACACGTATCATGAACTTTGCCAAATTGGAATCAGTTCAGCGGTTCCTAATCACGTCCATCAAGGAGACAAGGATTACCCCGTCGACGATAATTCTCTTGAGGGTATTGTGTTTGTAGATGCAGGTTTATACCATTCTCTTGCTGCTGATTCCAATGGGTATGTGTGGGCTTGGGGATGTGACTCGAGAGGTCAGATAGGTGATGGTCCTCCTTGTGGGTTGTATTACGGGCCGCCGCCTCCTCCGATTACGCGTTACGTTACTATCTGGGAACCTGTGCAGGTTAAAGGCCTTGATGGAATTGGATATTTGTCAGGGATTGTGAGGGTATCTGCGAGCTCAGGTCCATTTGATTGTTCTTCCTATTCTTTGGCGATTGATTCAAACGGCGGAGCCTGGGCATGGGGCTCTAATTTTTTCAACGTGAGTGATTGGGGAGACGAAAGTGATCATCGTTATGGGCAACTTGGAATTGGTTATATGACGGGAGATGGCGGATTTCAGCCAGTATTAACCCCTGTTCAGGTTGCAGGTGGTCAAATGGGCACCACCTACCTTGAAGGTACCCATGACATAGATGCTGGATGCAACCATTCAATAGCTTGTGACGTAAATGGTAATGTATGGACCTGGGGATACAATGGAGATGGCGAACTGGGTGATGGTTCAAATGGGTTCTTTTTGTATAGTCTCTCACCCGTTAAGGTTTTATGCGGTGATGTGAATACTGCCTCAGGCTACTTAGAAAATATTATAGATGTAGCTGCCGGGACTGGTAATAAGCTAGATGGTGATGGCGGTACCAGTTATGCAGTAGATTCAACTGGATATGTCTGGGCATGGGGTTATGGTGGCGAAGGACGACTTGGTGATAACGGAGAGAATATTCATGAGGATGAAGATGGTGCGTGGTACAGCAACACGCCTGTCCGGGTAACAGGCGGCGCAATGGGCACTACATATCTCAAAAATATTGTTGCTGTATCTGCTGGTTATGGACATGCTTTGGCCCTGGACAAGTACGGCTATGTCTGGGCATGGGGTGACAACTGTTGGGGCCAAGTAGGTAATGGCAGAGATGATGATGAAGTCCTAATGCCTGTTAAGGTTCAAAAGAGCTATGAAGATGGCGGCGGGTATTTGTCCAATATAGGGGCTATAGACGCAGGACGTTTTCATTCGATGGCGATAGGTAAGGATGGCACTATATGGGTCTGGGGATTAAACAATAGTCGCCAATTAGGCCGGTATGTGGGCCAAGACCCATATGATAATTATTACACATGTAGAGCTCATCGAGTAACTTTATCAGAAGAGTGATTATTTAAGAACAAATTTCGTTTAATTAAACAGGCTGACCTTTGAACGTGAATGGTCAGCCTGTTTTTTTTTGCAAAAATATAACAGTAGCAGAAACGGTTCTACACCAAAATATATTATACCTGCAAATAAAAGATGTTCGGCACCAGCATTTTTTGATTTCACCCTGCCTGATAAACCTGGTTTTTGCTCTCTGCTCACAAGTCCTTCCGACAGAAAACCAACTCTTTGGCAAAGGTTATAAAATCCAGTTAAATCTGGCTCTTCTCCCAAACATATAAGCCTTCCTCTCGAATAGATTCGCATGTTATTAGCGGCACGAATCCTTGGGGAGAGGTGAAATGACTACAAGTACTATAGCTAAACCTTGTAAGATGATCTTTATGGGAAGAGCTTATTAGAGCACCGAGTGGGAAATATGGATTAGACTGATGAACTATGGAGAGTATAACCAACATATGCTATTGTGTGGTGAGAATAGTTACAAATGCCCATAGGCACTTTACAGATCATACCAAATCTGAAGCTTCTAGAATTGACAGTAATTTTTACCATTTTACTATTGTGCTAATCAAGCAGGTGATATCCAGAATTCTGCTGCGAATCCTGTTATTTGATTTACCAGAAATTATTCATATCTGATCTTAACCTTCTTAAACATATCAGGCTATTCGCCAAAAAATTATTTAGGATTATGCTAAGATGTAATACAGCTTAAAAGATAGGAGAGATGGGCGGTCAAGGCAAACACAAAAGGAAATAGTGGATTAAGCCAGATAAGTGACACTTTGCACTCAACGTTTGGACAATTATCTACGCTAACATGCTGGTGTCGAAAATAAAATTTTTACGATTTTTAAATTTTTTCTGTTGACATCATCCCAAGAGGGACATAGTTTTTGAATAAGGCGTGTTTACGGAGATAACATTCATGGGAGAAAAACACCAAGTTAAGAGCAATTCTAATTTGGTCAATAGTCTATCGTTCAAAAAAACAAATCCGAGAAAAAAAATGTCACGTTTGGTTCCGCATTAATTAGGAGGTTATAGTAATGTTTAAGAAAGTTCTTTTAGCGTCATCAGTTTTGGTTGGGCTGTTGTTTTCCGGGATAGCAAAAGAGGGTTTTGCAGATGTGCAGGATCAGAATGTCACAGTAGTAGCTCCGGCTAAGAAGCCGGTGGGATGGTGGAAATTTGATGGCAACGTCAGAGACAGTGCCGGTAGTAACCACGGTGTAGAGAACGGCAGCCCGGCTTATGCAGCAGGTATATCCGGCCAGGCAATTAGTTTCGACGGCAAAGACGATTTCATAGTCGTGGCAGACAATGGAGGCAGTGCGACTGTAGAGTTTGGAACGGGGTCCTTCTCTATCGCTTTCTGGGTAAAGAGCAACTTTGAGGGAGTTTCGAATTCGGATATCAAAGAGTATATCATTTGTAATGGGACAAATGGAACCGAGTTTGATAGTGGCGGCAGTGGCCCGGGCGGCCGAGCAAGCGGCAAGAGATATGTAATCACGTTTGAGGATGATGA
>Ga0299912_10005617_pt1 | contig 10312 bp, 10 predicted proteins | sample RVTome_2_FD_207667 | JGI IMG/M metagenome (GOLD analysis project Ga0299912, IMG submission 207667) | Soil microbial communities from uranium-contaminated site in the Upper Colorado River Basin, Wyoming, United States - RVT95D214 (version 2) ... | reverse complement strand
AACTATACGAAGCTGATTTCCACTGTTGCATAGCCCTGACTGCCTAGCCTGTGGCAGGTGGGTATAGCGAATCACAGATGGCGGAACAAGGAAGGGTTGAAATATTAAAAGTTTCGGGTTTCACTCGGAGTTAATTGACAATTGAAAGAATCGTCGCTTTGATATATTCTATAACGGGTTTAAGTCATCATGCGACGAAAATGAATGAGTACAATCAAGGATAGTTAAAAAGAATTTTTAAAATTTGAACAGTCTCAATATTTTTATAGATATCATTAACGAACGCCTATACAGATATCAATGAAAAAGAATATTTTTATTGTCTGATTTTCTGATACGATAAAAAATAAATGATAAGTCCAATGAAGAATAAAAAGTACCACCATGTGAAGAGCCTCATGCTCGTAATAATATTGTTATTTGCTTTCATAACCGTTGCTTCACCTCAAATACAAGGCAATTTGCCCAGACTACAAAAGCAAGTATCGGCAACGCAACTCATTGTCGATGGGAAACCTTTTCTGATGCTGGCAGGAGAACTAGGCAATTCGAGTGCTTCAGATCTTGAATATATGCAGTCCATATGGCCGAAACTGCAACAGATGCATCTGAATACAGTTTTGATACCCATATACTGGGAGTTGATCGAACCGGAAGAAGGAAAATTCAATTTTACCCTTGTAGACAGCCTGATCATGAGCGCCCGCAAGTTCAATATGCATATTGTATTTCTCTGGTTTGGCTCATGGAAGAACAGCATGTCGTGCTATGCACCCTATTGGATAAAAAATGACCAGGAGCGTTTTCCCAGGGCACGGAAGCAAGATGGCTCAGCCGTTGAAATCCTGACTCCCTTCAGTGCTGAAAATTGTTCGGCTGATAAAAAAGCTTTCGTTGAGCTGATGAAACACATCCGGCATATCGATAGCAGAGACCATACCGTTGTGATGATCCAGGTTGAAAATGAGATCGGGATGATACCCGAAGCGCGCGATTATTGCGATCAGGCAAATAGTGAGTTTTTAAAGAATATTCCGTCGGAACTAATGGATTATCTGGCCAGAGAAAAAGAATATCTTATACCGGAGTTTTATGAGGTATGGAAGCAACATGGTTTTAAAACCGGCGGCACGTGGGAAGAGGTTTTTGGGAAAGGTTTAAACACCGACGAAATTTTTATGGCATGGCATTTTGCCAGGTATACCAACGAGATAGCAGCAGCCGGGAAAGCCGAATATAATCTTCCTATGTTTGTAAATGCTGCACTCATTCGTCCCGGGTATCAGCCGGGACAGTATCCAAGTGCCGGGCCATTACCGCACTTAATGGATATCTGGAGAGCCGGTGCTCCTGCAATCGATTTTCTGACCCCCGATATTTATTTCACGAATTTTACGGATTGGTGTGCGAAATACGATCGCTCCGGGAATCCTCTATTTATCCCAGAAGCAGGAAATAAACAGAGTGTAGCAAATGCATTTTATGCAATTGCTCGACATAATGCTATGGGCTACAGCCCGTTTTCGATTGAATCGCTCGATAATCCGGGAAATAACCAGGTTTCGCTAGGATATGATTTGCTGACACAACTTACTCCGTTAATACTTGAATACCAGGGGAAAGGAACGATGACCGGAATACTTCTCGACAGTGCACACCACTCAATGACATTCGAATTGGGCGACTATAGTTTTACGTTAAAACACGAATACAGCTGGCCCTATGCTTCACATTCAGGAAATGAAATACCGCGGGTAGGAGGAATGATCATCAAGTTGACTCCCAATGAATTTATTATTGCCGGAACAGGGCTTATTGTAACCTTCGGATCGGCAAAAGGCGATGGCTATAGTGCCGGCATCGGGAGTATTGATGAAGGTGAATTTATAAATGGAGTTTGGACACCGGGAATGCGGTTGAACGGAGATCAAAGCCATCAGGGAAGGCATATGCATTTATATGGAGGCAAGTACAGCCTACAAAAGGTAAAGTTGTACACGTATAAATAATTTACAATGTAATGACAACTCTGTTTCGATACGGTATGCTTTTTTTAATCATTTTTATTGCATATGGCTGTGAGAAAGAATTGATTTGCGGCGATAGCAAAAGCAAAGGAATTATTACAGAAAGCGTAAGCTTTGGTACATATTGCATGAACTGGATCGTGGATCAGGAATTTGTTGTTGATAGACAGGAAGAACTGGATAGTTTATACCAGGAACACGAGTGTGATAGTATCGAAGATCCGGAAATTGATTTCTCAAAATCGACCTTGTTGGGCATATATACTTCCGGGGGTGGCTGTAATATTCAATTCATTCGCGAAGTTGAGAAGGAGGAAGAGAATAAAAAGTATGTCTATACAATCAGGATCAGAGAATGCGGATGGTGTGATATGGGGTTTATAAGTATGAACTGGGTGCTGGTTCCTAAATTGCCGGAGGGGTGGATAGTGAAATTCATCGTTTCATATGAGTAACATATTTTGTATTATCAAAGGGTGATAAAATTATCGATCGTTTTCATATAATATGTTTATATCATAATAACCACTTTCCTGATTGTACTTTCCATTTTTCTTTACTTTGCAATTGATTATTCATAATTACAATTAGCAATGAAACTCAATCTGGGACTTATCTTCGGCGGACGGTCGGGCGAGCATGAAGTATCGCTTCTGTCAGCACGGTCGATAGCCAATACGGTGAACAGGAAGAAGTACAACCTGTTTCTGATTGCGGTGGATAAATCAGGAAACTGGTACCTTTCCGATGAAAATGATTATCTGAACCATGCCGACGATCCTTCAGCAATCAGTCTGAAGGTAAACTCCGGTCAGCAGGTAGCATTGATACCAGATAAAAATTCAAATTCCCTGATCAGGACTTCAGATGGTAAGAAAATGGTCTCGCTCGATGTGGCTTTTCCAATCATACACGGCACGTTTGGTGAAGATGGTTCCCTCCAGGGATATATGGCCATGTTAAATATTCCCTGCGTTGGTGCCGATGTACTGGGTTCTGCTGTTGGAATGGATAAACTGGTTGCCAAAGAACTGTTGATCAGGGCAGGAATTCCTGTGGCAGGTTATGTTCTGGCTGAACATGATGTGAATCTGGATCAGACAATTCAAAAAGCAGAAGCCAAACTCGGTTATCCCGTATTTGTAAAACCGGCCTGCTCCGGCTCATCGGTGGGCGTTTATAAAGCAAACGACAATAACGAATTAAAAGATGATATTAAAAAAGCCTTACGGTATGACCGGCGCGTTTTAATTGAGGAGGCAATACAGGGGCGTGAGATCGAGTGTGCTATTCTGGGAAATGAAGAATTGATTGCTTCAGTTCCCGGTGAAATTATTCCCCAACATGAGTTTTATTCCTACGAAGCCAAATACATCGATTCCGAGGGGGCACAGCTCGATGTGCCTGCAAAAATTCCGGGGGAAATTGTAACTCGAGTACAGGAATTGGCAAAGAAAGCCTATAAAATTATTTCCTGCTCGGGAATGGCCCGTGTCGATATGTTTCTGAAACAGAACGGGGAATTGATACTGAACGAGATCAACACCCTGCCCGGATTTACAAAGATCAGCATGTACCCGAAACTTATGGAATTAACAGGTATGCCCTATCCTGAATTGATCGATCGTCTGATTGAACTTGCCAGAAAGAGACATAAACAGCAGGAGCAATTCCTGCAGAATGTGCTGAAAGATAAGGCATATTAGCAGGTATTACCTTGGGATATTCAGTAATATCATAATTCTCACAACTCATACAAAAAACGACTTTACTCTCGAACCGAAACGAAGTTGAACAAGACGAAATCAATTAAGTAACCCAATTTCCGCATAAAAAAGCACTTTTCGGGGTAATTAAAAATCCGCCTATGAAAAAATGCGTAAAGAAAATCAATGAGTGAAGCGTTAAAAAAGTCCCGATATAAGATTTTGTTGGTTTTGCTTTACAAAACCTTACAAATCTATAATCGGGATCATCAGCGGCGGCATTTTTTGGTTACTTTTTTTTGCTGAAGAAAAAAAGTAACATAAACAGAACAGGAATAATAAGCCTACTTCCGAATTTCCCTACCTATAAAAAACCGGAATCATCACGATGCTAATTCCGGTTTTAAAAACAATCGCTGCAGGTTTACTTGACACCAGTTATTTCCCCAATCTGCTCAATCTCCTTGCTAATGGCTTTTCGTTTTATAAACGTATAATCCTGTATATTCATTGAATCGAACCATACTTTCCACATCTCCATAATGCGGTCCCACTCCATATCCTGATCACGTGGACTTGCTTCCACCAGAATGATATGCAGATCAGGGTAAGCGTCTTTAACAGGCTGTAGCTTTTTAAGATCTTTCCCGACAATGGGGTAGCCATCGGTCAATATGAACAGAAAGTTATTAGTCAGTGTATCTTCTGAATAGTCTTCTTTAAGATCTTCATAAAAATATTTCCAGATATCGGCTCCGTAATATTCTTCGGGGATATCGCTGAAGACAGCTTTCTTATATAGTTCATCGAGTGTGTTGAAAAAAGTTTGTCTCCTTTCCTCTTCCTTTGGTCTGCGGAAGATATTTTGTATGTTCTTCATGTTTACATATAACTTCTCTTCGAAAATTTCAGTTTGTAGTCCCGACCCTCTCTGGGGTGCGATCACTACCTTGATCTCATCGCGCGATTTGATATACAATTCCTTCTTTACTTTCTTCTCAAACAACCGGTATATGGATTGTATGATTTCTATATCGCGTGCCGGTTGATCAGGTTGGACAATGATACGGTCCGACAGATCGAGGAGAATGATGTAATTGTGTTTTACCGATAGTGTTTTCTCTTTTGGTGCGGGCGGCTGACAAGCCATTGCTGCCAATATAAGAAGAATGGATATACTGTTATGTAAGTTCATAATTCACTAGACTTTAAATATTGAATCAGGTTAAATTTTGATTTTTTTTGCCGGTTTCATCACTTTCACTACACCGGGTTGGATAGTATGCTTTTCCATAAAATCGTCCCGAATGGCAAGGCATTTTGCTTTGATATCCTTCATGCTGTTGGGAGCCAGGAATGAGATCCATCCTGTAGTAAACTGGTCGATGTATCCTTTTACATTTCCCTGAACGTTAGTATTTACTGCATCGAGTAAAATATCGATTTCCTTCTGGATAAGCTCAATCGGCATGACCTTTTGTTCCAGCAACTGGATGTCTTTTTTAAGATGCCGGATAATCCGTTTCAGGTTTAGAGTGACTTGCCGTTTCCTCCATTCACGGATCAGCGAATCAAGGAGAATACTCCAGAGAACATATACCAGGAATCCAAAAGCTAATATGATATAGAAAGTTGTATCCTGACTCCATTTTTGAATTGCCAAGCCCATGAGTTCTTTGGCTGATTCTGTATTGGTATGGATGGTCAGGGCTAAAAGCAGGTCAACAAAAAAAGTTAACACTATCAAGAGAGAGATAAATATAACCTTTGCTTTATGCTTCATATCAACCAAGATATGAAATGCCCAGCCGAAGGCATAAAAGACAAACGGTACAAGTAAAAGCAAATAATTATATCTTAAAGCTTCGGAAAGTTCATAAGCTTTGGGCATAATACTACCTGTACTTGATCCTTCAGCAATTCGACTGGCAATGCCTTCAAAGTCGACATACAGCGCTTTATAGGCAACTGAAACATAAAAGAAGAACAGGTAACCTGTCAGAAAAATAAGGATCAGGAGATTGATGGTGAATTTGAGCGTGCTGAACGATTCGCGTGTAAGCTCTTCCTGATTTGCGGCGCGTTTTTCACGAATTTTTAAAAGTTCTGCCCGGTGTTCATCAATCTGCTTTCCCTTGGTTTTTATATCCTCTTCGTATTTGGCATTGTTCTTACGTGTTTCGTCCAGTACTTTTTCAAGCTCCTCTATTTTTTCACGTTTTTTATTCTTTTGTTCCTCAGTAAGTCCTTTATGATGCTCATCAACCAGGTCACCATTCAGGATTCTGTCAAGATAAGAAGCGTATACCTCAGGATCGCCCTGAACATTACCCGCACGGGTATATCCAAAATCATGCAGATTGGTGCGTTCGGTTGTGTAATTTACTTGAGTGGTTTCATTACTGTTGCTTTGTTTCGAAGTTTTTTCCATAAGGCAAAAAATTGGTTTAGGAAATTATTGCATTATAAATACTTAGAAAAAAGGATTTTAGTATGAATAATTCATAAAATTTATGAATTCTTTGGATTTGTATTTGCAATACTAAGGAATTATTCCTGCAGAACAAAATTTATTGATCAAACCGGGAATGCATATGTTGTTAAGTAAGATGATATCTCACGCGTTATGTTTCAGGTAAAATCACTGAGTTTTCCGCAATGCATGCAAAGATAGATACATGTATGTGAATACTTTGCATAAAGAAATAAATTCACTGATTAACCGCCTGCCTGTTTTTGTGCATTTTTCTTTCAATAATCAAGAAAAGGTAATAATGCTATAGTGAATTCAATATCTTTTGGACAATTTCTTATGACCGGATATTTAACTATACTTTCCATATCTTCCAGTTCCTCTACCAGTCGGTTCAGACCTGCAAATGCAATTGTATGCATAGGAAATTTATCTCTGCCTGCAGCGTTCTTATTATAATCCTTTATTAGAATTTCACCTAAGGTTGTGAGAGCTGTAATGCGCGTTATATAATATTCCGGACCTAATGGAATTTCAAATATATCGAGACTACGGTTATAACTCTCATTGCCATCCCATGAATAAAATATGGTACACCCTTTTGTAGCGAGTAAATGTCGGACATTCAATTTGCAGGCAGTCATCGAATTGCCAAGTCCAATCTTTGTTTTATCAGGGATTTCAGTATTGATAAAATCTTTCACCTCTTTTTCGCTATTCAGAACCACGGTTCGAAACCCTTTCTTTTGAAAGACATGTCGCAGATTCTCCATGGAGAATTGCATTAAAGTATTTGTCTTTTGCATACGATTATTCTTTTTACTCAGAACGGATCAAAATAATATTAGAAACATGACAAAAGTCAACTTTTTGATTTTTATACATACAGAAAAGGGATAAAGACTGAATGCAAGGGGTGAAAGTCAATTTTTCGGGGTGAAATTGTATACTTTCGAGTTTAAGTGATTCGACTATATGGATCGTTCATACAAAATTCAATATCAGGAAATTGAGCCTTTTCTGATTAAACTCATAGTTTGCCTGAAAAAAATCAGGATTAACCGAAAAGAGATTTATTAATTAAAAAATACTATTTAATTTTCAATTGTTATTAAATTTAGAGTAATTGAAGTATATAATTGTTATTCCTGAACTCTCAAAACCTTTATTTTAATGTTTAAAGAGAGGCTAAATAAGTTTTTAATTGAACTGGCCAATGTTTCCGTATTTACAGCATCGACCGTCAGACATATTTTTAAACGCCCTTTTGAATACAGGGAGTTTATTCGGCAATTGTTCGAAGTAGGCTATAAATCCTTTGGTCTGATCAGTATCACGGCATTTATTATGGGTTTGGTATTAACCATGCAGACCCGTCCGGTAATGGCAGAATTTGGAGCCGAGTCATGGGTGCCCACAATGGTGTTTCTTTCAGTGATCATAGAAATTGGCCCTGTATTGACCGCACTTTTATTTGCAGGCAAAGTCGGATCGAGAATAGGAGCAGAGCTTAGTTCGATGAGGGTAACTGAGCAAATCGACGCCATGGAGGTTTCGGGAGTATATCCAATGAAATACCTGGTCGTTACACGAGTGCTGGCAACAACTCTTATGCTGCCCTTTCTGGTTTTTTATGCTGATTTTCTTGCACTCCTCGGGTCCTATGTGGGGTATACATTACATAACACAATCGGTTTGTGGCTTTTCATTCGCGAATCGTTCGATGAAGTGTTCTTTAAAGATCTGATACCAGCTACAATAAAAACATTCATTTTTGGATTCTTCATAGGTATATTGAGCTGTTATAAAGGGTATACTACAAACAAGGGAGCTGAAGGGGTTGGGCTGGCAACCAATTCAGCAGTGATCCTCTCTTCTCTTTCCATTTTTATTATCGATTTAATTGCAGTACAGATTACGGAAATCATACTATGACAGAAGTTCCGGGAACATATTACAAATATGTAATCGAGATGTGCGGAGTAAATAAATTCTTCGGCGAGCATAAGGTGCTCAAAGATATCAGCCTGGAACTTTCTTCCGACGAAAATCTTGTTATTTTAGGTCGTTCAGGCACAGGGAAAACAGTATTGATCAAATGTATTGCAGGTCTTGAAACGTATGATTCTGGCGAAATTTATGTAATGGGGAATAATATCGGTGAAATGGATGATTTTGCGTTAAATGATCTGCGAAAGAATATAGGTTTTCTCTTTCAGGGAGGTGCACTTTACGATTCTATGACAGTAGAGGAGAACCTTCTCTTTCCCTTACAGAGAAATGCCCGGAATCTTCAGGAAGGGGAAATGAGTGACCTTGTCGATGAGGTTCTGGTGAGTGTGGAACTGATCGATGCGAAATACAAAATGCCACAGGAATTATCTGGAGGAATGAAAAAGCGTGCCGGACTTGCCAGAACACTTGTTCTGAAACCCAAAGTAATTCTGTATGATGAACCGACAACCGGGCTGGATCCATTCACTGCACAAGGGATTAGCGAACTAATTGTATCGGTAAAGGAACGATACAAAACCGCCTCAATCGTGGTTACACACGATATGAAATTCGCCCGCACAACTGCCGACAGGATGATCATTATGGATCAGGGACAGATCCTTGCGGAAGGAAAATATAAAGAATTGAAAATGATTGAGAATGAAATCATAAAAGGATTTTTTAACTAATTGGTAAATTCGTAGAATTATGTCTGAGAAAAAAGATCATATCATTCGCCTGGGATTTTTCATCTTTGTCTCGTTCCTGATTTTCGTCAGTGCAATTCTGATCCTCGGACGAAAACGAAATATGTTTCAACAGACAGTTAGGATATCTGCAGTATTCAAGGATGTCCGCGGCTTACGGGTTGGAAACAATGTTCGGTTTACAGGCATCGAAGTGGGCGCAATCACAGGAATCAACATTCTTTCCGACACGGCAGTTTCAGTTTCACTTTCGATCGATAGAAGTGTTATGCCCTATATCAAAACCGATTCCAGAGCAACAATTGGAACCGAGGGGCTTATGGGAAGTAAGATTGTGATCATTTTACCGGGAACACCCGGTAGCAAGAGCATTAAGTCTGGTAATCAGTTATCAACGATAGAACCGGTTGAATTTGACGATATTGTGAAAGAGATTCAGAAATCGAGTGAAAAAATATCTCAGGTTGCTAATAACCTTATTGCGATAACGGAAAAAATAAACCGGGGCGATGGCATATTCGGAAAGTTATTTACCGACACGGAGCTCACGGCTGAGATCGATAGAACAGGAAGGAATATTGAACTCCTGACCAAAAATCTGAATGAACTTTCAGAAAAGATCAATGCAGGGGAAGGCTTGGTGGGCAGAATTCTTATGGATACTACTTTTGCCGATCGGCTTGATATTACAACCCGAAACCTGGCAGAGATATCACAGAATCTGCAAACCTTTACATCAGGGATGACCCAGGGCAAGGGTGTAATGGGGCAGTTATTTGTCGATACGACCCTGATTGATAACTTTTACCGTTCGAGCAAGAATCTTGAACTACTGCTGAGTAACCTCTCAGAAGTTAGCACCAAACTGAACAACAAAGACAATGCGTTAAATAAGTTTATTGCCGATACAGCATTCGCCGATTCGGTAGAAGTATTGCTTCTACGGTTAAACACAGGAGTCATAGAGGTAACTGAAGCATCGGAAGCATTACAACGAAGCGGACTTATCAGAGCTTTTTCAAAGGACGAAGAGAAATTACAGAAGAAAGAAGAGAGAAAACAACAGAGACAGTCCGATTAGACATTCATCTTTCGCATTTGGTCAAAACGCTATAGAATCCCTTTTCTTTCCGGTTATATTTGCATAGAATTAAACTATATACGTGGCAGTAAACCTGAAATACGGGAAATCGGATATTCTTTTCAATATACCCGAAAAAGCAGAATGGTTTGATACAAAAGAACCATCACTTGATATAGATAAAAAGAAATTCTGCGAGTCATTTAATATCTGTCTTCCCAATGATCCTAATAAATACAAAAATATTGGGATTGTGGTTTCTGATAAAACACGACTCTGCGGTTATCCGTTATATCTGCCCTGGATAACGGAAATCTTTCAGG
>Ga0299912_10005616_pt1 | contig 10312 bp, 4 predicted proteins | sample RVTome_2_FD_207667 | JGI IMG/M metagenome (GOLD analysis project Ga0299912, IMG submission 207667) | Soil microbial communities from uranium-contaminated site in the Upper Colorado River Basin, Wyoming, United States - RVT95D214 (version 2) ... | reverse complement strand
GCCTCGATAGGGATTTTACGATCGAGAATATTTCGATGGGTTTTGCGAAACCTGCTATTGCTCCACTCCGCTATACCAATCCGTTTTGCAACCCTAATCTTCAAAAGTATGAATTCAATCTGAGCAAAGCCAATCAACTCTTAGATGAGGCTGGTTACAAGCGGGGAGCGGATGGAATCCGGTTTAACCTCTCCATTGACTTTATCCCAGGCGGCGGGCCAACAGTGCAGGCTGGTTGTGAATTTTTAAGGGAGCAGCTTAAAAAAGTAGGAATCAATCTAAGCCTTCGTCCCCCTCCAGATTGGGCTACCTGGGTAACCAGACTCAGCAATTGGGATTTTGAATTAAACAGCACTGCTCCTGGGGATCAAATAGACCCAGCTATTGGAATTGATCGATCATTTACATCAAAGAATATCAAACATGTTGCCTTTACAAATACCACGGGCTACAGCAACCCGGAGGTGGATCGCCTGTGTGATGAGGCCAGGAAGGAACTGAACGTTGAAAAAAGGAAAAAGCTCTATCATCGTGTGCAGGAAATTCTGTGGGATGAGCTTCCCATTATTTGGAACACGGATGCTGAGTGGACTACCTTTTACAATAAGGATTTTGAAGGATTGCCCATGGATATATTTGGATTATTGAATCCCCTGGATACCGTTTTTTGGCGCAAAGGGAAAATAGGACCGTAAAGAAATCAATGTAAATTGCAAATTGAATATTGTAAAATGTTTCTAGTTCTAATTTTGAATTTGCATTTTGCAATTTATAATTTGCAATGATGTTCAAGAGGTCCTTTTGAGCTCCGATTCCCTCGGATTCTATATTCTCCGTAGAATCTTACAGGCAATTCCCGTGACGATCGGGATCGTGCTTTTGATTTTTATTCTCCTCCGCCTCGCCCCGGGGGACCCAGCTATGGTTTATCTTGGAGAAGCCGGGGGTGCTTCTGAGGAAACTCTCAAAGAAGTTCGTAAGGAGTTTGGCCTTGACAAAAGCCTTTCAGAGCAGCTTTTTATCTACGGAAAAAAATTTCTTACCGGAGATTTTGGATTCTCCTATTTTCAGGGGAAACCGGTCCTAGATTTAATTCTGGAAAAGGTTGGGGCCACAGCACTTCTGGTTCTTACGGCAATGTTCATCGCCGTCATCATTGGTATTCTCACCGGGGTAAAAGCTGCCAAGCACCCAAACTCTTTAGCCAGCGCATTCATTACAACCTTCTCTCTCTTTGGTTTTGCCATACCATCCTTCTGGCTGGGGATTATGTTGCTCCTGGCATTCTCCCTCTATATCCCCTTGTTTCCGGGATATGGAATGATGACTGCAGGACATGCAGGGAATACCGTACAAGTGCTCATAGACATCCTCCATCATCTCGTGCTGCCTGCCTCTACACTCGGAATCATACTGATTGGCCCCTACAGCAGGCTAAGCAAGACAAGTATGTTGGAAGTGATCGGCTCGGATTATATCCGGACGGCGCGAGCCAAAGGACTTCCCGAGCATAAAGTCATTTTTAAACATGCCCTTAGAAATGCAATCCTCCCTATACTAACCATGGTCGGTCTTCAGCTTGGACGTCTTTTAGCAGGTGCGGTTTTGGTGGAAACGGTCTTTAGTTGGCCGGGGATGGGGCGTTTGATGTTCGAGGGAATCCTCCGCAGGGATTATCCACTCATCATGGGAATTCTATTTTTCTCTTCTATTGTGGTCATCCTGGTCAACTTGATCACGGATGTCTTGTATAGTGTGCTGGATCCAAGAATACGGCGTCGATAGAGGGAGGCAATGCGCAGGTTTTTTAACAATAAAGTGGGAGTTTTCGGCTGGGTTGTCTTTTTCCTGATATTGCTGACCACTTTCTTCGGACCTCTCTTTTATCCTGTAAACCCTTTTGAGATAGTGGGCAAGCGGCTCCTTCCTCCGGGAAGCAGTTTTCCCTTGGGGACAGATTATTTAGGAAGAGATATATTGGCCGGAATAGTCCATGGGGCCAAGACCTCTTTCTTCGTGGGCATCATGGCTGCCGCCTTAATGATGACCATCGGTATCCTTATTGGAGCTCTATCAGGTTACCATGCTGGGTTTATCGATGGCGTCCTCATGCGCGTGACCGAGTTTTTTCAGGTCCTTCCTTCCCTTATCTTAGCTATGGTATTGGTCGCTCTCTTCAAACCATCCCAGGGATGCATCATTCTTGCTATAAGCGTATCCAGCTGGCCTGTTATCGCTCGTATATTGCGGGCAGAATTCATGTCTCTGCGGGAGCGAGATTTTGTCACCGCTTCTAAGGCCCTGGGCGCCACCAATACTCGCATTATCTGGCGTGTCATTCTACCGAATGCCTTACCTTCGATGATCGTCAACGCTACTTTGGCCGTAGGCATTGCTATTCTCTTTGAGGCTGGGCTTAGCTTCTTAGGCCTTGGAGATCCTAATGTGATGAGTTGGGGCTACATGATTGGATCGTCGAGAATATATATCCGACAAGCATGGTGGACAGTGACCTTTCCGGGATTGGCAATTTTCTTGACCGTATTGAGCCTTAGTTTGATAGGTGATTGGCTCAATGATTTCTTAAATCCAAAGACTAAAGGGAGACGACAAGGGTGATTAATTCGGAATTCGTCTTGTATGTAAATTGGGGACGGATTCAAATTTAAAATTCTTTTTAGATGTGTCCCTCTTGCATTTTCTATTTTTCCTTCTTGTGTTCGATCTTCCCTGTAAGCTTCCCAATCCAATCCTTTAGGCTATCGATGACGGTTGGACCTTTGACATTCAGCTTTGTTTCGGCTGTTTGTTTTAAAATCATACTGCCTACCTTTGCTGTATAAACCCCCTTTGGAATAGGAGGTTGTGAGATGATGACCACATTCTCAAACTTTTCATTGAACGTAATATCGGCCCTCAAAAATTCCATGATCTTTGTCAGGGCAGGCACTGGTGCTTTGAAAGTTCCATCAGGTTTAATCGGAGCTTCGGCTGCGATCACTTTAGTCTCTTTTGGTCCTGTAAGAGTAATTAATATGGAATCCCCGGACTTAAACCCAGATCCCTCAAAGACGATATTCGTATCTTTCATTTTAGATACCGAAAGGCGAATCAATTCCGGATTGACAATCAGTTGTGGTCCGGAAACAGAGGGATCAAGAGTTTTAGGTGGACTTGCGCAACCAAAAATGATGATCAACAATGCTAAAAACATCAACTTCAGAAAAGTAATCCCTTTTTGATTAGACATTTCAATCTCCCCCTTTCGTAAAAAATCGCAGAGCGCATGGCGCTAAGCGCATAGCGTATAATGAATTATTAATATTCTCAAAATAGTAATGACATCGATTTGTAAAATCCCTCCTATCCTCCCTTTGCCTGTCTAATGACAGGGAAACGAGACCTAAGGGAGTCCCGCGTTTCGCGGGATTTGGCAAAGAGGGGCGAGGGGAGATTTTCCAATGCCTATGTCAAGTCAATTTTGAGAACCTTAATAACCCTTTTAACATAAAAAGGGGTTAACGCTCTGCGCTATGCTCTATGCGCTTTGCGGTTTATTTGATCGTTTCCAACAATCTTCCAACCAAAGATTGAGCTTCTGTTTCAGGCAGACAGTATCTCATCTCAATGAATTTTTTTCTAAACTGCACAATCTCTTTGACTACGTTTCTGTCATGGAGGATTACTTGACTCATGTACTCAGCCAGTTGGACAAAGTCATCCTCCTTCATCCCGAAACGCGTCATCTCTTGAACTCCCATCCTAAGACAACTCGCCGTTGTAAAGGCTTCGTCATCCGGTGCACTCTGATAGTTGACAATGATATTGTTTTCCTCTAATCGATCGGCCATTAATGGTCCCTTCCCATAGCCGACTCTGACAATCACCTGATGGGTCTCTGTATACCCAATTTTCGGATCACCCTCCACCATTAATCCCTGATTTTTAAGGGCACGCGCAAATGATTTGGCATTCGTAATCACAGCCTTCTGGTAATCCAACTTAAAGGCGTTCATTTCATAAGCAGCAAGTAAAAGGCCTACCAGTGTTCCCAAGTGATGGTTGCTCACGCTTCCAGGAAAAACTCGACGGACAATCGTCTCCCAGAGCTCCTCATACTCCGTTCCCTCTGACATGTTGCTTGAAATAACCCCTCTCTGAGGACCGAAAAAAGTCTTATGTGTGGAACCTGTGACAATATCCGCTCCCTCTTTAAAAGGCTCCTGAAAATAAGGTCCGATCAATCCTAAGACATGGGCCATATCATAAAGGAGGATCGGTTTCGGATTCATATGGGCGATCATTTCGGCAATCTCTCTTAAAGGTTCTTTATAGATTACCATACTCTTGCCTAGAATGATCAATTCGGGTTTATGCCCTTCCAAAAGCTCCCTTGTTTTGTGGAGATCAATCCGGTAAGGGTCTTCTTTCATCACGGGAAAAGGAATGGTGGCTGGCCTCTCAGTCATCGGATCATTAGCAATAAAGTCTTTCAAGGCCCCCATGGGTTGGGCACTCAGGTGACCGCCCCTTCCGATATGATGGTTCATCACCTTTCTAATCCTGCGACGCTCGATTCTCCGGTCCAAACGATTGAGGTAATCTACAATCCCACTAAAGACAGCGGTATTGGCCATCTGACCGCTGATCACCTTTGCCTCAATCTCTAAACAGCCTATGAAGCGCCGAAGCTCTTCTGCGAGAAGGATCTCAATTTCTCCGATTAACTTAGTCCCCTGATAATAAAAGACATCGCTTTCTCTGAATGCTTTCATTAGTCGGTGTTCAGCATAGCGGCCCGATGGATCGGAAATGGTAAGAAGTCTTACAAGAAGAGATGGGGTCGTTTCCGAAGGGATGAGATTGAAGGTCTCTCTCTGTCTCCAATGGGTATTTTCAGCTACCAAGCGGACGAGCCTTTCAGACAAATCCTTTAAGCTTCCCCTCGGTACATCTATTTTTTTTGGTTCTTGAATCAGGACAGGATGGGCATAAGGAGGAGCCTCACTCGAGATGTGTCTTTCCGCAATCATTCCTTCAAGTTTCTTTCCCTTGTGCAGAACTTCTGTTCTTTGCCCTTCTTTTAAATCTGAGTTGATATAGGCGAGTGCAATAGACCTCATTCTTTTTTCATCTGTAGGCTCAGAAAGGATTCCCCGATCCGAAAAAATCCAGTAAGGAACCATCGTTCCACTCGTCACATGACCTACCAGTTCTTCATTCACAAAAACCTCATCGCCCTGCCTGGCAATCCCCTGACCAATGATGTTGATTGGGGACATTCTTTTTGGAACCAACTGCCTCTCTTTAGGAGGCAAGGGTTTTCCACTCTCCCTCGCTGTCACCTCTTCAAACTGCCTTTTCAGTATGTCTTTTCCAATGAATTCTCCTTTTAAGTGAGAGAAGCTCATTGCCAATCTTGCTGCAGAAGGTACCGCATAAATGGGAATCTCTATCCCCTGCGGATCGACTCCTAATTCGTGACCATAAAGAGGAAGTCCTGCTTCTAATCTCAGGGTGTCCCTTGCTCCTAAACCCACCGGAACGATCCCCTCATCTTCTCCAACAGTAAGGATCTTTTCCCATATGAGCTTTAGCTTCTTCCCGGGTAAAAATAATTCGAAACAGATAGGTTCACCTGTATATCCCGTTCTTGAGATCGTTACATGAACATGCTCCCCCTCCAACTCACAGACCTTTAAGCGGTTCCTCCAAGGATCAGGGAGTTTGGTATAATCCTCTAAGAGAATCTTTTCTAACACTCTTTTAGCATGAGGGCCTTGTAATGCGATCATACCGATATCATCGGTTTTATCCTCAATCACCATATTCTTGAACCCTCTCTTATGATCGAGGAACCAATTCCAAGCTTTCTCCTTATTCGCCGCATTCACAACAAGGAGATAATTTGTTTCCAGCGAGGGATCCCCTTCTTCCAATCGATAGAGGTAGGCATCATCAATCGCGCCTCCTCCCTCATTCTGAATCAAAGTGTATTGAGCCACCCCAGGATCAAGGGCCATCACATTGTTCGTTAAAACATGCTGCATAAAAGGAATGGCATCTATCCCGCGAATCATGAAACGTCCCATGTGTGAGATATCAAAGAGACCTCCATATTTTCTGGTGCGGAGGTGTTCTTCTAAAATCCCTTGAGAATAAGCCACAGGCATTTCCCAGCCTGCAAACTCAATCATCTGTCCGCCATGTTCCTTATGCCACGAATAGAGGGCTGCTTGTCTTAAATTTTTTGGCATTTTATGCTCCTATTCCTTTATGAAAATTCATTTTTACATGATTTCCCAAATAGAATCAAATTTTATTAATCTCATTTAATCTTTGGGGGTCTTTTCTTATCAGACTTCGACAAAAAGTCCGATATAGACACCCTTTGCTAATTTTATATAGAAGCCAAATTAATAAAAGGCTTTTTAAATCGGTTGGTTAAATGAATTTTATATGATTGGCACTAATATTGCTCATTATAGCATGACTTTTAAATTTAAATTGTTGATAAAGCTAAATTATGAGCCATTGTGGGACAGAAAGCCCCGCCTACATGTCGGAACGTTAAATTTTGACATGCTGGATTAATGGGTATTTGGGTAAATATGTTTTTTGTTTTCCGGTAGGTGGAAAAGAGAAAGAGAAAAGGGTGTAAAAATATGAATCAAGATATTAAAAATCCAGAGCAGGTGGATATAGAATTGAAAAAGGTCGAGGACCAATATAGAGAATTGCTGGATCATACTAAGGCCCTTTTATATATCCACGACCTTGAGGGACAGTTTCTCTTTATGAATCAAGGGGCGGCTGAATTTCTTGGTTATGAGAAAGAGGCTCTGCTGAAAATGAGTGTTCGGGATATTTTAATCCCGGAAGTTAGAGATGAATTTGAAACTTACCTGACCAACATTAAACAAAACGGTGTTTCAAAAGGTTTGATGTTTGTAAAAATGGCTACGGGTGATAAACGAATCTTAGAATATGACAATATCCTCTATACAAAAAGAACGGCTGTCCCGGTGGTCAGTGGAATTGCGTACGATATTACCGAGCACATCAATACAAAAAAGAGACTAAAACAACTTTCTCAACAGTTTTCTGTCATCTTAGAGTCGCTGCCTATTGTGAGTTACACCTTAAAAGGAGAAGGAGATTATAGGCCAACCTACACCACCCATAATGTTAAAACTGTTACAGGATTTGAACATGCCGATTTTATGTCAAAACCTTTCTTTGGGCCCGAACGCATCCACCCTGAAGATTCACCCAGAATACTCGCAAATCTACCCCGGCTTTTTGAGAAAGGATACCATGAGCACCAATATCGTTATCAAGTGGCGGATGGCTCCTATAAATGGTTTTATGACCACCTGCGTTTAATAAAATCGTCGGATGGGAAAAAATATATCGCTGGAATGATGCAGGATATCACCGAGAGAAAGAGGTCAGAAGAGGAAATTCAAAGGAGTTATGATACTCAAACTATAATCAACTCCCTTCTTCACCTCTCATTAGAAAATATCCCTCTCGAAGAGATCCTAAGACAGGCCCTCGAACTCATTCTTTCAATTCCATGGCTGGCCTTTGAATCAAGGGGGGGCATATTTATTGTTGAAAATGATGTCTTAGTCATGAAAGTGCAAAAAGGACTAAGCGAACCAATACAAGAGTCATGTGCGAAGGTCCCGTTTGGCAGATGCCTTTGTGGAAAAGCAGCATTAAGTCAGAAGATTCAATTTTCCAATTGCCTCGATGAATCTCATGAAATCCGCTACGAAGGCATATTCTCTCACGGTCACTACTGTGTTCCTATTCTAATCTCTGACAAAATATTGGGGGTGATAAATATTTACATCAGAGAGGGACACCCACGCGATCAAAGAGAGGAAGAATTCTTAACCGCTGTCGCGAATACGCTGGCTGGTATTATCATGCGCAAACAAACGGAGGAGGCTCTGCTTCATGCTGCCCAGCAATGGAGAACCACTTTTGATAGTATTAGCGACTTCGTCTGCCTCCTCGACTTCGATGGAAAGATCCTTCGATGTAACAAGGCTATGAAAAATTTCCTTGGGAAACCCTTTAATGAAATCATTAACCATTCCTGCTGGGAAATGATGCTTGACACCTCAGAACCAATTGAGAATTGCCCTTTTTTACGTATGAAGGAAACTCTTCGCCGCGAAACTACTATTCTTTCCATGAATGACCAATGGTACAATATTACGATCGATCCGATTCTGGATGAATCTGGTCACCTCATTGGTGCTGTCAACATTATATCCGACATTACCGAGCGTAAACAGGCAGAGGAGGAAATGAAAAGGCTGTCTCAAGAGAACGCAATCATCGCCGAGATTGGGCGAATTATCAGCTCAACGCTGAACATCGAAGAAGTATATGAGCGCTTTGCTGAAGAAGTCCATAAACTCATCCCTTTTGACCGGATTGTAATAAACCACATTGATACTGAAAAAGGGACGGTGATCAATGTTTACATGGCAGGAAAAGGGGTTACTGATCGGGAAGTCGAGGAGGTCTACCCACTCAAGGGCTCAGGCAATGCCGAGATGGTACATACGGGGTCAACTCTTCTCATCCAAACAGAAGATTTCAATGAGTATAAAGACCGTTTCCCCATGCTTTTATCCACTTTTCAAGCTGGGTTCCGATCGATCATGAATGTCCCTTTATTCTTAAAAGGGCAAATCATCGGGGGGCTCCTTTTGAGATCTCTTAAACCCTATGCCTATACGAAAAAGGATGTGAGGCTTGCTGAGAAAATCGGCAACCAGATTGCAGGCGCTATTGCCAACGCACAGCTTTTCAACGAACGTAAGCAAGTGGAAGAGGCATTACGAGTAAGTGAAACGAGATTTCGTCAGTTGTTTGATGAAGCTCCAGTAGGCTACCACGAATTCAATACAGAGGGTCACATCATTCGGGTCAACCGGACTGAGCTGGAAATGTTGGGATATACCGAAGAGGAGATGTCAGGTCGGCTGTTACGGGACTTTATCGCTGAGACGCTATGCCTTGATGTATTAAAAGAAAGGTTAGTGGATAAACTTCCACCTGGGCAGGCATTTGAACTTACCTTCCGAAGGAAAGACGGAACGACATTTCCTGCTTTGATCCAGGAACGATTCCTCAGTGATGATGAAGGACAAATGATCGGTATCCGCTCTACGATCCAAGATATCACTGAGCTCAAACAGGCAGAGGAACGAATGAAAACGCTTCAAGAACAGCTTCTTCAAGCTCAGAAGATGGAGGCCGTCGGTCAGTTGGCAGGCGGCGTGGCCCACGATTTCAATAATCTCTTGACCGTCATCAATGGTTATAGTGATTTGATCCTCGAAGAACTTGATGAGAAGAATCGTTTCTTTCAGGATATTAAGGAGATCAAGAAGGCATCAGAGCATGCCGCTTCATTGACTCGACAACTCCTTGCATTTAGCCGAAAGCAAATTCTTCAGCCAAAGGTCTTAGACATCAACAGTTTAGTCCTCAATATGGATAAGATGCTTCGACGCATGATTGGCGAAGACATTCAGATGGTTACCTTATTGCCCAAGGACTTGGGAAGGGTGAAAGTCGACCCCGGGCAGATCGAACAGGTGATCCTCAATCTGGCAGTTAATGCAAGGGATGCGATGCCAAAGGGAGGGAAACTCACCATTGAGACTACGAATGTGGTATTGGATGAAGAGTACGCACATACTCATATCAATGTCACACCAGGGCGTTATGTCATGCTCACGATAAGTGATAATGGCATTGGAATGTCAAAGGAAATCATGGAACATATCTTTGAACCCTTTTTTACCACCAAGGAAATAGGGAAAGGAACAGGACTGGGCCTTTCAACAGTCTATGGCATCATCAAACAGAGTGGAGGGAATATCGGGATTTACAGTGAACCTGGGCAAGGCACCACCTTCAAGATCTATCTGCCTCAATTGGAGGAAGACGACGAAATGGTTGGACCAAGAGACTCCTTGCGTCAATCGCTTCAGGGGTCTGAAACGATTCTATTAGTAGAAGATGAGGAGGGGGTCAGAAGAGTGGCTCATACTATTCTGGAGAAAAATGGATATACGATTCTGGAAGCAACCAATGGAGAAGAAGCCTTACGTTCGGTTCAAGAGAACCATAGCCATCCGATCCATCTCCTCTTAACCGATGTGGTCTTGCCTGGAATGAACGGTCGCGAATTGGCAGATCAATTGATATTTAAACGACCTGATATGAAGATACTTTTTATGTCAGGTTATACAGGCAATGCCATTATCCATCATGATAT
>Ga0299912_10005614_pt1 | contig 10313 bp, 7 predicted proteins | sample RVTome_2_FD_207667 | JGI IMG/M metagenome (GOLD analysis project Ga0299912, IMG submission 207667) | Soil microbial communities from uranium-contaminated site in the Upper Colorado River Basin, Wyoming, United States - RVT95D214 (version 2) ... | reverse complement strand
ATTCCAGGTGATGGGGGGATCGCGGGAGAGCTCGTCGCGCGCCTGGTCGATCATCTGCCCCCACGACCCGTCGATCCCGATGCCGAGCCAGGAGAGCACGGCCTCGAAGAGCACCAGGCCCGAGAAGAGCAGCACGAAGGTGATCACCACCAGGTGCATCAGGTTCGGCAGCAAGTGGCGGAAGACGATGCGCGCCTCCGACACGCCGAGGGCGCGCGCCGCCATCACGTAGTCGAGCTCGCGGAGCTTGAGCGTCTCGCCGCGCACCAGTCGGCAGAGCCCCACCCAGCCCGTGATCCCGAGCGCGACGCAGACCTGCACGGGTCCCCGGCCGAGCACGGTGATGAGCGCGATCAAGAGGAGGAGCCCGGGCATGGCGGCGAGCGTCGAGATCAGGAAGAAGACCGCGTCGTCCAGCCGCCCGCCGCGGTAGCCCGCCGTGACCCCGAAGAGGAGCGCCAGCGGGATCACGATCAGGGTGGTGAGCCCGCCGATCAGGAGCGCCACCCGGGTGCCCTTCAGCGTCAGGTGGAGGACGTCGCGCCCGATGATGTCGGTCCCGAGCAGGTGGCGGCCGGGGTGGAGGAGGGGCGCGCCGCCGTAGAACTCGGTCCGGGCGAGCGGGGCCGAGTAGCTGCGCTCCAGGAAATCGATCGGGAAGGCGCGATCGATGATCGAGCGCGGCTTGTGCAGCGACACCACGTCACCCCCGCCCGGCACCGACCCGCCTCCCACCCACGAGACCGCGTCGAGGAGCGCCGTCACCACGAAGAGGCACACCACCAGGAGCGCGAGCGGGCGGCGCCGGGCCACCTCGCGGCCGGCCTCGCGCCATAGGCGGTTGCGCCCCGCCCGCCACAGCACCCAGGCGCCGCCCGCCAGCAGCAGGCCGACCACGAGATTCGAGACGGCGTGGGGCTCCAGCTCCTCCCCTCCCCTATCCGAGCCTCACCCGCGGGTCCACCAGCGCGTAGCTCACGTCGGTGAGGATCTGTCCCGCCACGAAGGCGAGCGATCCGATGAAGACCATCACCCGCAGCGTCGCGAAGTCGTTTCCGTTGATGGCGTCCACCGTCATCGAGCCGAGGCCGGGGATTCCGAAGAAGGACTCGAGCAGGATCGAGCCGGTGAAGAGGAAGGGGATCGCCATCACCACCCGGGTCAGGATCGGGATCAGCGCGTTGCGGAGCACGTGGCGCGACATCACCCGGCCGTCGCCGCAGCCCTTGGCCCGCGCCGTGCGCACGTAGTCGCGGTTGGTCTCCTCCAGGAAGACGGTGCGGTAGAAGCGCACCGACTCCCCGATCCCGGCCGCGAGCGCCACGCTGATGGGGAGGGCGAGAAAGCGCAGGATCACCGCCGGCGAGGAATCGAAGCCCGAGATGGGGAACCAGCGCAGCAGCTTCCCGATCAGATACTGCCCGCCGATGATGTAGATCACGATCGAGACGCTCATCCCCAGCACGCAGAGCGCCACGCCCACGGTGTCGATGTAGGTGTCGCGGAAGTAGGCGACGAAGAGCGAGAGCGCGATGCCCCCGAAGAGCCCCAGCAGGAAGAGCGGGAGGGTGAGGGAGAGGCTCGGCGCGATCCCCTCGCGCAGCCGCCGCTCGATCGGCACGTCGTCGGCATCGCTTCGCCCGAAGTCGAAGCTGAGCATGCTCCGGAAGTGGTCGAAGAGCAGGGTGTCGGCAGGGTGCTCGGGATTCCAGAGGCGCGGCCTATGGTAGCCGTGATTGACGATCCACTGCGCGACGGCCTCGGGCGGAGCCTTCTCGCCGATCGCGCGGCGCGCCATGTCCTCCGGCGTCACGGCGCCGAAGAAGAGCACGAAGAGGAAGAGCAGCACCCCGAGCACCACCAGGAAGCCGTAGGCGATGCGGCGCACCACGTAGGCCCCCATCACTGGCGCTCCCGGAAGAAGGTCACCACGCCGGGGATCACCAGCACCACCACCAGCGCCGCCATCGCATAGGCGGGCCACCGCACCGGCCGGTTCCACTCCTCGCGCAGCCGCGCGCGCAGCTCCGGATCGACGTCCTGGTACTTGAGGGTCGAGAAGGACATTCCGAGCGGCTTCACGTTTCTCACCCAGGGCTGGTAGAGACCGTAGGACTCGGGATGGAAGAGCTCGATCCAGGGGCGCTCCCGCTCCAGGATCGCCCGCATCTCCCGGATCAGCTCGAGGCGGCGCTGGTCGTTCGCGCGGTCGCGCATGGCGAGGAAGAGCTCGTCGAAGCGCGGATCGGAGAAGTTCGCCGTGTTGGGCCCGCTGCTGGCGCTGCGCGCCATCGGCCCCCAGAGCAGGAAGAGGAAGTTCTCGGGGTCGGGGTAGTCCGCCACCCAGCCCCAGAAGAAGATCTGGTAGGCGCCGCGGCGCACCTTGTCCTGGAACTGGTTGTAGTCGGTGGCCGCGATCTCTACGTCCAGGCCGATCTTCCTCCACGCCTCCACGAAGAAGAGGTAGCGAAGCCGCCCCCGCGCGCTGGTATCGCCAGTGTCGAAGCTGAGATGCAGGGGCTTGCCGGTGCCGGGATCGATGCCGTTCGGATATCCCGCCTCGGAGAGGAGCCGCTGCGCGCGAGCCAGATCCAGCTCCCGGTAGGGATTCCGGTAGCCCTCCTCGTAGCCGAAGAGGCCGGGCGGGATCGGGGTCTCCGCGGGGATGCCGCGGCCGTTGGCGAAGATCCGGGTGAATTCGCGCGCGTCCACCGCCAGGCTCATCGCCTGGCGCAGCTTGCGGCCCCGTTCGCCGGCTCGGCGACCGACCTCCGGATCGTCCATGTTGAATCCCAGGTAGTAGACCGAGGGCACGATGGATTTCTCCAGGCGCATGCCGATCGCCTGCATCTCGGCCGACAGGTTCCCCTCGTGGATGATCTTGTCGAAGCTCTCCTGGATCACGCCCGAGGCGTCGTAGTAGCCCTGCAGGAACTTGTTGAAGGCGGGAATGGTCTCCTTCTCGTAGCGGAGCTCGACCCGCTCGATGAAGGGAAGGGCTCTCCCCAGGTAGGCCGGATCGAGCCGCCCGAGCGCCTCGTCGCCGGGCTCCCCCTCCGTCGGGTAGGTGGCCGCCGGCGCCCGCGCCTCGGGGTGGCGGATCCCGTACCAGTTGGGGCTCCTCTCGAGCGCGATCCGGCTGCGCTTCTGGTAGCGCACCAGGCGAAAGGGACCGGCGCCGACCGGATGCTCGGCGAAGGCGTCGCGCCCCTCCTTGCCGTCGTAGTGGGCCACCGCCTCCCACGGCACCGGTGTCGCGAACTGCATGGCGAACCAGTAGAGCATCTGCGGATAGGCCGCGCTGAGCACGATCTCGAGCTCGGTCTCGGAGAGGACGCGCAGCCCCTCGACGGGACCGGCCGCCTGGTACTGTCGATCGATGCGGAGCTCCGCGAAGCCGGGATCCGCCTCGCGCCGACTGGCGAGGCGCTCGCCGAACTCGCGCATCCCCTCGATCTTCCAGAAGGTGGTGACGACCGGGCTATTCACCTCCGGATCGGCGATCCTCATCAGCTCGAAGGCCACGTCGGCCGCGCGCACGCTGCGCGTGGTGCGCCCCTCGCGCTCCCCCTCGCCCCCCAGCGCGAAGCACGGGTCGTCCTCGAAGAGCAGGTCGTCGCGCAGCTCGAAGCGGTAGGCGACGCGTCCACCGGGAAGCGGTTGCGCCGCGGGCACCCGGGTGGCGATCCCGGGAATCAGCACATAGGGCCGAATCAGGAAGTGGTACTCGAGCAGCGTCTCGTAGACGGGCCCGGTGACCGCGTGGTCGGCGGTGGAGTAGGCGACGGCGGGATCCAGCGTCTTCGGCGGCTCGGCGATCTCGGAGTAGAGGATCTTGCGGGAAGAGTCCTCGTCGGGATAGGGATTGTTGGTGCAGGCGGCGAGCAGCAGGGCTCCCATCGCGAGCGCGGTCCCGAGGAGCCGTCTCCTCATTCGGGTGTCGCTCTCGGCGGGGAGAGCGCGCGCCGCTCGAGGCGGAAGATGGCCTCGGGAAGCGCCGCGTTGAGCTCGACGCCGCGAAACTCGACCTCCGCGCGCAGCTCGGAGGCCGGAAAGTCGAGCTCGACCCGGTGGGCGAAGAGAATTCCGGCCACCTCCCGGTAGTCGCGGTAGCGCACCTGGAAGAGCCGCCCCCCCGGGCCGGCCAGCTCGTAGCCGGACAGGAGCGCCCGGGCATCGAACTCGAGAACCGTCCACTGCAGATCGGGGCCTCGGATCTCGAAGCGCACCGCCGCATCCGAGCGCTCGACGGCACCGGCGATCTCCCCTCCGGGAGGCTCCAGGCGAGGAGCCCCGAGCAGCACCGCCACCGCCTCCTCGGCCGTGAGGGGCACGCCCGCCACCTCCCAGAGCACGCTCGGCCGGATCTCGCCGCTCTCCACCGCTCCGCTCTCGGAGCGGTAGAGGTCGTAGCGCTCGCCGTCGGTCGCGAGCACCGCGATCCGCTGATTCAGCAGGCCGAGCACCTCCACCCGGAGCCGCGCCGGCCGCTCCAGCGCGAGGAGCTGGCGCGTCGAGGAGGCGCCCCCTGCGCCATCGAGGGACACGCGCGCCGAGCCCCGGAGCGAGCGCAGCTCGCCGGCGCGAGCGTTCCAGCCCGCCAGCAGCGCATGCGGACGGGGATCGCCGACCGCGAGCGGCACCACCGGCGAGGGCAGGGTGCGACAGCCCATCTGGAGCAGCAGCGCTGCGGCAAGCGCCGGCGCGGCACGCTTCACCGCGCGCCCAGCTCCTCGCGCAGTCTCTCGACCTTCTCGCTCAGCGCCGGCTGCTCGCGGGAGCGCGGCGCGAGCTGGAGCGCCTCCTCGTACATCGAGAGCGCCCGCTCCTTCTGCTCCAGCAGCAGGAAGACGTCGCCCAGGTGCTCCGAGATCACCGGGTCGCCGCCGGTCAGCTCCGCGGCCCGCTGCAGCTCGCCCACCGCCCGCTCGAGCAGGACCCGCGCGGCCTCGGTGTTCCCCTGCTCGAGCAGCGGGCGCGCGCGCATGACGTAGACCCACCCCAGGCTGTCGGTGATGTAGCCGTCGTCGGGGCGAAGCTCGAGGGCGCGGGAGATCATCGCCTCGGCCTGGTCGAGATTGGTGCCCTGCTCGGCCCAGGTATAGCCGACGTAGTTCAGGGCGCCGGCGTGGTTGGGATCCATTCCGAGGACGATCTGCATGTAGCGGATCGCCTCGTCGATCTGCTTCGCCTCTCCGTGGATGACCCCGATGTTGTAGAGGATCTCGGCGTCGTCGGGCGACTCCTCCAGGAGCTCCTCGAGGAAGTCGAGGGCGCCCTTCAGGTCTCCGGCCTTGGCGCGCAGGCTCGCCAGGTAGAGGTCGAGGGGACGGCCTCCCTGGGCCTCCCTTGCCCCTTCCACCTCGGCGATGGCGCGCTCGAAGTCCCCTCGGTGCTCGTAGATCGCGGCGATCTGCGTCCGCGCCTCGGCGTAGCGGTCGTGACCGACCGGAATGCGATCGAAGGCCACTATCGCCGCCTCCTCGTCGCGCTGGCGCCTGCGCACCACGCCGAGGAAGTACACGACCTCGTACTCCTCCGGATTCCGCTGCAGGGCGAGCTCGAAGCGTTCGGCGGCGGCGGCCAGATTCCCCCTCTCGAACTCGATGAAGGCGAGCCGGAGCCGCGCGCGCGGATCCTCCGGATAGAGCGACTCGAGAACCTTCAGCGTCTCGACGGCCTCGTCGGTCTGCTCGAGCGCGAGCTGGGCTTCGGCGAGGGCCTGAAGAGTGGCGGGGTGCTGGGGCTGGATCGCCAGCACCTCGCGGTAGATGGCGATCTCGCCGACCCGATCCCCGCGGATCCGGCGGCTGCGCGCGAGAGCGGCGTAGAGGGCGAGCTCTCCGGGGTTCCGCGCGAGCCCGGCGCGGAGAGTCGCCTCGGAGGCGGTCGGATCGCCGAGCTTCTCCTGGGCGTCGGCGAGGGCGAAGTAGCCGCGCAGCCCCTGCGGATGAGCCTCGATCATCCACTCTGCGAGCGCCCGGGCGTCGCCGAGCCTCCGGCTCTCGGCGTAGATGCCGTAGAGGAGTGCCGCCGCGTCGTCGTTCAGCGGCTTCCCGCTCTCGTCGAGGAGCACCCGCTCGGCGCTCGCCACGTCCTTGCGCAGGCGGTAGAGGGTCCCGAGAAAGAGTCGCACTCCCTCGTCGGTGGGTTCGAGCTCGAGAGCTCGCTCGGCGTAGACCACGGCTTCGGCGAGGCGGTTCTGCCGGGCGCACAGCTCCGCCGCCCGCTTCAGGAGATAGATCGATTCGGGATCCTTGGAGAGGGCCCTGGTATAGGCGTCCAGGGCCTCCTGCAGGCGTCCCTCGATCTCGAGATCGCGAGCGATCAGGAAGGCGAGCTCCGGAGACGCATCCTGCAAGGACGGTCCCGGCCCGGATCCCTGCCGCGGGGTCCAGATCGCGCAGCCGCCGGCGACGAGGAGGAGGGCGAGCAGCAGGGCGGCTCCCCGTCCCCCGCGGAGCCCGCGAGATCCCGGACCCACCCCGGTCGCTCTCCTGTGTTGCGCTGCCAGCACGGCGTCTCTCATCGGCCCGTCCCACTGCCGGGCCTGGGCTCTCCTCCCGTCCCGGATCGGGGGTCGGGAGAGAGGTAGCCCTTCTCCTCAAGATATTCGATCAGCCGCGAGACGCTCTCCTCCACGCTGAGAGGGCCGGTATCGAGGACCAGCTCCGGGTCCAGGGGCGGCTCGTAGGGCGCGGAGATTCCGGTGAAGTTCGGGATCTCGCCGGCCCGCGCCTTCTGGTAGAGCCCCTTCGGATCGCGCCCCTCACAGGTCTCCACGGAGGCGGCGAGGTGGACCTCGATGAAGTCGCCCCCGTCGAAGAGCGCGCGGGCCGCGTCGCGGTCCGCGCGATAGGGCGAGATGAAGGAGGTGAAGACGATCACTCCGGCGTCGGTGAAGAGCTTCGCCACCTCACCGATGCGGCGGATGTTCTCGGTGCGGTCCTCCGGCGAGAAGCCGAGGTTCCTGTTGAGCCCGTGTCGCACGTTGTCGCCGTCGAGCACGTAGGCGAGGTTTCCGCGCTCGCACAGGGCGGCCTCGGTCGTCATCGCGAGGGTCGACTTCCCCGAGCCGGAGAGGCCGGTCAGCCAGATCGTCGCGCCCCGTTGTCCGAGCAGCTCCTCGCGCTCGGGGCGGCCGATCTTGCCTGCGTGCCAGGTGATGTGGGTGCTCTTCGGTTCCGCCAACCAGCCGCGCTCCACTCCGGGAGTCCGCCACTTTAGCCCGCTCCCGCCCTTCCCACTAACCAAATCCCGGAAGCGGAGCGCCCGCGGCGCGGGCGGCGCCTCGGGCGCGCGCGGCGAGCCGGAGCTACGGCTGGCGACCTCCTCGACGCGCTCGCTCTGTGGCGACCGCGGCGATCAGCGCGTCGGTCGCGACCTCGATCTCCTCGGCGGTGGTGAAGCGACCGAGGCCGATGCGAATCGAGGACCGCGCGCGCGCCTCGTCGCAGCCGAGAGCGCGAAGGACGTGGCTGGTCTCCGCCGTCTCCGAGCTGCAGGCGGAGCCGGTGGAGACCGCCAGCTCCCGAAGCTCCGAGATCAGGGCGTCGGCCTCGATGCCCGCGAAGGAGAGATTCAGGTTGCCGGGCAGACGCCGCTCCGGGTGGCCGTTGAGCAAGACGCCGGCGAGGGAGCCCGAGAGCCGCTCCCAGATGCGGCCGCGCAGGCGGAGCAGCCGCCCGGCCTCGCCCGCCATCTCCGCGCGACACAGGGCCACCGCCCTGCCCAAGCCGACGATCAGCGGAACCGGCAGCGTGCCCGAGCGCAGCCCGCGCTCCTGACCTCCGCCGTGAAGCTGCGGGAGAAGCTGCAGACGTCGCCCGTCCGAGCGCCGGCGCCGCGCGAAGAGGGCCCCGATCCCCTTCGGACCGTAGAGCTTGTGAGCGGAGATCGAGAGCAGATCGATCCCCATCGCCTCCACGTCGAGCGGGATCTTTCCCACCGCCTGGGCCGCGTCGCTGTGGAACAGCACGCCCCGCTCTCGGCAGATCCGGCCGATCTCGGCGAGGGGCTGGAGCACGCCGATCTCGCTGTTCGCCGCCATGATCGAGACCAGCGCGGTCCGCCCGGTGATGGCCCGGGCGACCTCGCCTGGATCGACGATTCCCTGCGAGTCGACCGGCAGCACGCGGATCGCGACTCCCCGCCTCGCGAGCTCGGCGCAGGTCTCGAGCACCGCCGGATGCTCGGTCGCGGCGGTGACGACGTGCCCCGCCTCGGGCGTGGCTCCCTTGATCGCGAGGTTGTCGCTCTCGGTGGCGCCGCTGGTGAAGACGATCTCCCGCGGATCTCGCGCCCCGATCGCCGCCGAGAGCTCTTCGCGGGCGATCTCGACGGCTGCCTCGGCCCGCCATCCGAAGGCGTGGTGGCGGCTGGCGGGGTTTCCGTAGTCCTCGCCGAAGAAGGGCAGCATGGCCTCGATCACCCGCGGATCGACGCGGGTGGTGGCGTGGTTGTCGAGGTAGATGGGAGACTTCAAGAGACCGCTCTTTCGTCGCACTCGAGTGTAGCCAAGGGAAGCCCTCGAACCAGCGCGGTGCTACGCCGGCTCCGGGCGGAGGGAGGGCGCCGGCCGGAGCCAGAGGAAGATCTCCCGGTTCCCCTTCGGCCCCGGGACCCGGGAGTCCACCTGGCCCTGCAGTCGGTAGCCGAGGGACTCCGCGCACCGGCGCACCCGGTCGGCGGCGGCGGCTCGGAGCGCATCGTCGCGGACCACGCCCCCCTTCCCCACCTGGCTCCGGCCGACCTCGAACTGCGGCTTCACCATCACCAGGACGTCCGCCCCGGGTGAGACCTCGGAAAGCCGGGGGAGGAGGAGCGTCGCGGAGATGAAGGAGACGTCGATGGTCACCAGATCGATGGGGCCGGGAACCGAGGACGCCTCCAGGTGGCGGGCGTTGGTCCGCTCGAGCACGAGCACGCGGGGGTCGCCGCGCAGCCCCGCGTCGAGCTGCCCGTAGCCCACGTCCACCGCCACCACCCGGCGAGCGCCGGCGCGCAGCAGGCAATCGGTGAATCCACCCGTCGAAGCGCCCAGGTCGAGACAGGCGAAGCCTCCGGGATCGATCCCCAGGTCCGCGAGAGCGCCGGCGAGCTTCTCGCCCCCGCGGGAGACGAAGGTGCGCTCCTCACCTCGCACGCGGATCGCCGCCCCGTCGCGAACCCGGGCGCCCGGCTTCTCGACCGGAACCTCGTCGACCAGCACCCGTCCGCTGCGGATCAGGGCCTGGGCTCGGGTCCGCGTCGCCGCGAGCCCATCGCGGGCCACCCGCTCGTCGAGACGCAGGCCCTTCAGCGCTCCTCCGACGCGGGCCTCTCGACGAGATCCCGCACCGCCTGGGCGATTCCCTCGGCGTCGAGGCTGAGACGGCGGCGGATCTCCTCGACCTCGCCGTGCTCCACCACCCAGTCGGGCACGCCGAGGCAGCGGGAGGCCACCATCACGCCCGCGGCGGAGAGCGCCTCCAGCACCGCGCTTCCGAAGCCGCCCAGGCTGCTGTGCTCCTCGACCGTCACCAGCGCCTTGCAGCGGCTCGCGAGCGGGAGGATGCGAGCCCGATCGAGTGGCTTCGCGAAGCGCGCATTCACGACCGCCGCCGAGATCCCCTCGGCGGCCAGCTCCGCGGCCGCCTCGAGCGCGGGATGCGCGAGCGTGCCGTAGGCGACGATCAGGGCGTCGTCTCCGTCGCGCAGCAGCTCGGACTCGCCGATCGGAATCGCCTTCAGCTCCGGATCCAGCGGCACCCCGAAGCCCGCGCCGCGCGGGTAGCGGATCGCCGCGGGACCGTCGTACTCGATGGCGGTGCGCAGCATGTGCTGGAGCTCGTTCTCGTCCTTCGGCGCCATGCAGATCATGTTGGGCAGGTGGCGCAGGTAGCTGATGTCGTACATCCCCTGGTGGGTAGCTCCGTCGGCGCCGACGATGCCGGCGCGGTCCATCGCCAGGGTGACGTCCAGGTTCTGGAGGCAGACGTCGTGGACGATCTGGTCGTAGGCCCGCTGCAGGAAGGTCGAGTAGATCGCAGCCACCGGCTTCATTCCCTCGGTGGCGAGACCGGCCGCGAAGGTGATGGCGTGCTGCTCGGCGATCCCGACGTCGTAGAAGCGGTCCGGAAACTCCTTCGCGAACCGATCGAGACCGGTGCCGTCGGCCATGGCGGCGGTGATGCCGACGATGCGGCGGTCCTCCCTGGCGAGGCGGATCAGCGTGTCGGCGAAGATCCTCTGGTACTTGGGAGGGCCGGGCTTCGGTCGGTCGAGCTCCCCCGACTCCACGTCGAAGCGACCGACCCCGTGATACCGGTAGG
>Ga0299912_10005612_pt1 | contig 10315 bp, 8 predicted proteins | sample RVTome_2_FD_207667 | JGI IMG/M metagenome (GOLD analysis project Ga0299912, IMG submission 207667) | Soil microbial communities from uranium-contaminated site in the Upper Colorado River Basin, Wyoming, United States - RVT95D214 (version 2) ... | reverse complement strand
CGGCAACGGATATCCGCATACAGGAGGACGGCAGGGTCTCCTTTCAACTACAAGGGCCTGCCGGCAGGATACCCGTCTCCTTGAAGCTCTTAGGGCGCCACCAGGTCTACAACGCCCTGGCAGCGGCTGCGGCAACCGCCCATCTCGACGCGGGGATGGAGGATATACAAGAGGGATTGAATGCCTTCCCGCCCCCGCCCATGAGGATGGAATTGATGGCGCTCGGCAAGGGGATCAGGATCATCAACGATGCCTATAACGCCAATCCCCAATCGATGGATGCGGCCCTTATCGCCCTTCAGGAACTCGCGGGCGGCAGAAAGATCGCCGTGCTCGGAGACATGTGGGAGCTCGGTGAATACGCCGAGCAGGCCCATAGGGATCTCGGCCGAGCAATACAAGAAAGAGGGGTCAATCTCCTCTTTCTCCTCGGCCGATTCGCTTCCCAGGTGGCCGAGGGGGCCACGGAGGCCGGGATGAACCCCCAGGCCATCTGCATCGGAAAGGATCACCACGCCGTGAGTCTCCACCTCTCCGGGATTTTAAAAGAGGGGGATTGGGTGTTGGTCAAGGGTTCGCGCATCATGAAGATGGAAGAGATCATCAAGGAACTGAGGGATGCACTATGAAAGAAATCATTAAAGAATTGAGGGACGCACTATGATATATCACCTGCTTTATCCGCTCCATACCACCCATATCGCTTTCAATGTCCTGAAATACATCTCCTTCAGGACCATCTGCGCCACCCTTACCGCCCTGCTCATCACCTTCATCCTAGGCCCCTGGCTCATCAAGAAGCTCAAGGAACTCCAGCTCGGGCAGCGGGTGAGGGAGGACGTCCCCTCCAGGCACCGGGCCAAGGAGGGGACGCCGACCATGGGTGGGAGCCTGGTTATCATCGCCGTTGTCGGATCCACCTTGCTGTGGAGCACCTTGACAAGTGCCTATATATGGATGGTCTTGCTCATCACCATCGCCTATGCCCTGCTCGGATTTGTGGACGACTATAGAAAGATAAAGAGGGGCAAGGGGGTATCCGGCAAGGTCAAGCTGGTCTTTCAGGCGACCATCGCCTTGGCAGCGGCAATCGTTCTGTTCATTGTTATGGACTTTGATCCCCGACTTACCTTTCCCTTTTTCAAATATCTCCGCCCCGACTTAGGCCTTTTCTATATCGTCCTCATCATCTTCATCCTCGTGGGGACCTCGAACGCCGTCAACCTCACCGACGGACTGGACGGCCTGGCAATAGGGCCGGTGATGATCACGGCGGGGACCTTTGCCCTCGTCACCTACCTGTCCGGACACAAACAGTTCTCCAGCTATCTCCAGATCCCCTATACGAGCGGGTGTGGGGAGCTCAGTATCTTCTGCGGGGCCATCGTAGGGGCGGGATTGGGATTCCTCTGGTTCAATGCCTATCCGGCCCAGATCTTCATGGGGGACATAGGATCCCTCTCTCTGGGAGGGGCCTTGGCCATGGTGGCCATCATTACCAAGCAGGAGATCGTCCTGGCCACCGTGGGGGGGATCTTCGTCATCGAGGCCCTTTCGGTGATCATTCAGGTAGCGGTCTACCAGACGAAGAAGAAACGGGTCTTTATGATGGCCCCCATCCATCATCACTACGAGTTAAAGGGATGGGCCGAGCCGAAGATCATCGTGCGGTTCTGGATCATCACCATCATCCTGTCCTTGATCGCCATCAGCACCTTAAAGTTGAGATGAACAGAACGCAGCAGCTATATGACATTAAAAAAGACCTTGCCGGCAAGCGTTGCGTCGTGGTGGGCATGGCCGCCACAGGCATGGCGGCAACGGAGTTCCTGATAAAACAGGGCGCAACAGTCATCGTGAGCGAGCAAAAGACCGAACGTGAACTGGGTCCATCCCTGAAGCAGGTCCGTTCCCTGGGCGCCGAGGTGGAGCTGGGTAAACACTCTGCCCAGACCTTTCTCAGCGGGGATCTGATCGTCCTGAGCCCCGGTGTGGACCCCCGCATACCCCCCGTCGAGCAGGCGAGAGAAAAGGGGATCCCCATCGTGAGCGAGGTTGAGCTCGCCTCTTGGTTTCTGAACGCACCGATGATCGCCATCACGGGGACCAATGGGAAGAGCACCACCACCGCCCTTATCGGCCACATCCTCTCAGGCTGGGGAAAAAAGGTCTTTGTGGGGGGGAATATCGGGACCCCTTTGACGGACCATCTCCTGCGCGGCAAAGAGGCGGATTACATCGTGGCCGAGATCAGCAGTTTCCAGTTGGAGGCCATCTCCTTTTTTAGGCCGTGGATCGCCCTTCTGCTCAACCTGGGTGAGGACCACCTTACCCGCCACCCCACCCTCGCCTCTTACGCAGCCACCAAGGCGAGGATCTTCCTCAATCAAGGGCCGAGCGATTGGGCAATAATCAACACGGATGATGCGGCAGTAAAGGCCCTAATCCCCCAGATCAGGGCGCAGCTCATCCCCTTTAGCAGGGATCGGGACAAGCAGCACGGGGTGTGGCTGGAGGACAGGGATACCGTCGTGTATAAAAACGGCGGAAGGGAAGAACGCTTTCCCCTGGCCAAGGTGAGGATCAAAGGGATGCACAACCGCGAAAACATCATGGCTGCCGTCGGGACGGCCAAGGCATGCGAAGTGCCCCGTGCCGTCATACAGGAATCATTGGAGTCCTTCACAGGCCTTGAGCATCGCCTTGAGCTGGTAGGTGAATGGAACGGGGTGCGCGTTTACAACGACTCGAAGGCCACCAACGTGGCCTCGGCGCTCACGGCGCTGCTCGCCCTCGAGGGGCCGATCATCCTCTTGGCAGGGGGGCGGGACAAAGGGGGCGACTATGCCCCCTTGCAAAGGGTCATCGAAGAGCGGGGCAAGACCGTGATCCTCATGGGCGAGGCCAAGGAGCGGATGCAGCAGGCCTTGCAAGGCTCCATCCCCATCCATCTGGTGACGGGAATGAAGCAGGGGGTGCAATTGGCCTGGAGGCTGGCTAATCCGGGAGATATCATCCTCCTCGCACCGGCATGCGCGAGCTTCGACATGTTCGAGAACTTCGAGGAGCGGGGACGGGTCTTCAAGGAGATCGTTCTCAAGCTCGCCAGGGAAGAAGGATGAAAAAGGGATACGATTATATCCTCATCTATATATGCCTGGCCCTGTTGGTCATCGGGTGGATCATGGTCTACAGCTCCAGCGCCGTCGTGGCCGAGATGCAGTACCATGATAGCTTCAAGTTCTTAAAAAAGCAGCTCCTCTTCTCCCTCATCGGCCTGATCGGCATGGTAGGGATCATGAAGATCGATTATCGCAGATTGAGCGACTTGACCTACCCCATCCTCGCCCTGAGCATCCTTTCGTTGATCGTGGTCTTGATACCCGCACTCGGTTTGAGTCTCCGGGTGGGGGTGGCGAGGCGGTGGTTGATGACCCCCTGGTTCACCTTCCAGCCATCCGAGTTGGGAAAGCTGGCCTTGGTGATCTACCTCGCCTATGCCCTGACCAAAAAGGGGGATAAGATCAAGGAATTTCTCCACGGATTTCTCCCCATCATCGCCATCGCCGGGGTCATGGTCCTCCTCGTTATCTTAGAGCCGGACATGGGCACGGCCATATTCATGGGTATATTGACCATGGTCCTCCTCTTCATAGGGGGGACGAGGCTTTCGTATCTCTTGGCACTCCCGCTGCTTGCGGCACCGGCGCTCTACCTCTTTATCACCCGCTTTCCCTACGCCGCTCGAAGAATTATGGTCTACCTGAACCCGTGGAAGGACATGCAGGGCATGGGATTCCAGATCGTTCAGTCCTTCGTGGCCCTGGGTTCCGGCGGACCCTGGGGCGTCGGGCTTGGCGATGGCAAACAAAAGCTCTTCTTCCTCCCTGCTGCCCATACCGATTTTATCCTCGCCATCCTCGGGGAAGAGGCCGGGTTTATCGGGATCATGGTGGTTATCATCCTCTTTGCCCTCCTGATCTGGCGGGGAGTAAAGATCTCCTTAAGAACCGAAGATACCTTCGGGGCCCATTTGGCCATGGGGCTCACCTGCATGATCGCTTTGCAGGTGATCATCAATATGGGGGTGGTATTGGGGCTGCTCCCCACCAAGGGGCTTACCCTCCCCTTTATCAGTTACGGCGGGACCTCCCTGGTGGCGAATCTCGTGGGGGTGGGGCTCCTGTTGAACATCTCGGCCAGCAAGGCAAAGGAATGACGGGAAAGGTCGTCATCGCAGGAGGGGGGACCGGCGGGCATCTCTTCCCCGGCATCGCCCTGGCCGAGGAATTCACCCGAAGGAAAGAGGGATGGGAAATCATCTTCATCGGAACGGGGAGGGAAGTGGAAAAACGGATACTCCCCCGATGGGGGTTCAAGCTGATGACAATACCCGCTGCCCCGTTAAAGGGGAGGTCATGGTGGGGAAAGGCCGCGGGGCTCTTTGCCCTCTTCCTCGGGGTATGGCGGTCCATAGCGCTTCTGCGCAGGATATCACCCCGCTTGGTCATCGGCCTGGGGGGCTACTCTGCCGGGGCGGTGGTGCTCGCCGCCTACCTGCTCGGGATAAAGCGGGTGATCCAAGAGCAAAATGTCCACCCCGGCTTCACCAACAGGATGGCCTCACGGTTCTCCCAGCGGGTGTTTCTCTCTTGGGCAGAGGGTGCTTGCTTCTTTCCCGCGGCGAAGGTAAAGGTGACGGGTAATCCCCTGCGCAGGAGAGTCCTCGAGGACAGGGGAAAAAAGAGAGAGGGAAAGGGTTTCACCCTCCTCATCCTCGGGGGGAGCCAAGGAGCTACTGCCATCAACAGGGCGATGATAGAGGCCTTACCTGCCCTGAAGGATATAAAAAAGGATTTGAGCATCATCCACCAAACCGGCGCGGCAGACCATCGCTGGGTCAAGGAGGGGTATGAGAAGGCGGATTTCCAGGCCACGGTCTACCCCTTTATCGATGAGATGGCCCCGTGCTATCGAGAGGCCCAGCTCACAATCTGCCGCGCCGGCGCCGCCACCATAACCGAGCTCTGTGCCTGGGGCAGGGCCTCCCTCATGATACCCTACCCCTACGCTGCCGACGACCATCAGCGCAAAAACGCCGAGGTCGTAGTGCGGCAGGGCGCGGGGAGGATGATCCCCGATCAAGAGCTCTCGGGAAAGAGGCTCGCTCAGGAGATCCTCCTCCTCTATTACGATTGCGCGGCCCTGCAAGAGATGGAAAGGCAGGCAGCTGCCCTGGGGCAACCCGACGCAACTGCCCGTATCGTCGATGAATGCTATCGATTGCTGGGAATGAATTAAGGAAAAGGACGTGTACCGGAAGAAAAACCAGCAGATACACTTTGTCGGCATCGGCGGGATCGGCATGAGCGGCATAGCAGAGGTGCTCTTCAACCTCGGCTATCGCATTACGGGATCGGACGCAAAGGAGACGGAGATCACGAGGAGACTGAGCCAGTTGGGGTGCAGGATAACCTATGCCCATCAAAGGGAGAACGTGCAGGGTGCCGATGTGGTGGTATTCTCCTCGGCCATCAAGAAGGACAATCCGGAGATCAAAGAGGCCAAGGCCCAGATGATCCCGGTGATCCCGCGCGCCGAGATGTTGGCGGAGTTGATGAGGATGAAATACGGCATCGCCGTCGCCGGCACCCACGGCAAGACCACGACGACCTCCCTGATTGCCACCGTGCTCGCCCATGCAGGACTGGACCCCACCGTGGTGATCGGAGGGAGGCTCAATAGCTTGGGGAGCAACGCCCGGCTCGGGGAAGGGGAATTTCTGGTGGCTGAGGCCGATGAGAGCGACGGCAGCTTCCTCACGTTGTCCCCCACCATCGCCATCGTCACCAATATCGACCCCGAGCACCTGGACTACTACGACGACATCGAGCATCTCAAGAGGACCTTTCTCACGTTCATCAACAAGGTGCCTTTCTACGGGAGCTCCATCCTCTGCCTCGACCATGAAAACGTCCGTGCCCTTATCCCCTGGGTGGACAAGCGGTACATAACCTACGGCTTCGAGCCGGAGGCGAACCTGCGCGGGCAGGCCATAAGGCCCGACAAGTGGGGCATCGCATTTGAGGCCTTCTGGCAGGACCGATTGTTGGGAACAGTGAAGCTGAGCGTGCCAGGGATCCATAATGTCGCCAATGCCATGGCCGCCATTGCCTGCGGCCTCAAGCTGGACATAGGGTTTCGCCTGATCCAGGAGGCCTTGGAAGACTTTACCGGCGTCCACAGGCGGTTCCAGCTCAAGGGGGAGGATGCCGGCGTAGTCGTGATCGACGACTATGCCCACCATCCCGTGGAGATCCGCGTCACCTTGGCAGCTGCCAAGGGGCTGGGCAAGAAGCGGATCGTCGCCCTGTTCCAGCCCCACCGCTATACGAGGACCAGAGACCTCTTTGATGAGTTTATCTCCTCCTTCGCTGAGGCCGATGAACTCTTCATTACGGATATCTACCCGGCAGGCGAAGACCCCATCCCGGGGGTCACTGCCAAGGCCCTTGTTCAGGAGATCGAGAAGAGAGGGGGCGTCAAGGTCCACTACGTACCTGAGAGGGAAAGACTGGTTGGAGAAGTTATGCAGATGGTCAGGCCCGGGGACATCGTCATGACCTTGGGCGCGGGCAATATCTGGGAGGTATCGGAGGGCATCGCCGAAGCCTTGAAGAAGGGGTGCGTATGACCAACAGCGTCCTGGAGCGGTGCATCAGAAAAAACGGCTTTAAGGGGGCGATCCGGCGGGAGGTCCCCATGAGCGAGATCACCTCCTTCAGGATAGGGGGGCCGGCCGACCTCGTCCTCTTTCCCCGAGATCTGGAAGACCTCAACATCGTGACGGCCCTCTGCCAAGACCATGGGTTTCCGTACCGCCTGCTCGGTAACGGGACAAACCTCCTCGTGGCAGACAAGGGCGTGCGCGAGCCCCTGATAAACCTCTCCCATGGGTTCAAAGAGATCAGCAAGCAGGAACAGAAGGTAATAGCCGGTGCAGGTGCCGCGCTCCCCCAGCTGCTCAATTTTTGCGCAACCAATGCCCTCGGCGGCCTGGAAATGCTGGCCGGCATTCCCGGTACCGTCGGGGGTGGAATCCGGATGAATGCCGGAAGCTGGGACGTGGAGATAGGGGATACGATCAACTCCCTGCTGGTCATGAACTGCGCAGGGGAAACCAGGTGGGTAAAACGGGATATGCTGTCATTTGGCTATCGGGGCATAGGCCTCCCAACTGAAGAGGTCATCCTCCAAGGGGAATTCTCCCTGCACAAGGGGAACAGGAATGAGATCGTGAATAGGATGGAGGAGTCTCTGCGAAAAAAAAAAGAGACGCAGCCTTTGTCCCAGCCCAGCGCCGGCTCGATCTTCAAAAATCCCCCGGATATGCCGGCTGGTCGGTTGATCGAAGAGGCGGGGTTAAAGGGCACGCGCAGGGGAGACGCCATGATCTCGCCCCTGCACGCGAACTTCATCGTCAATATGGGGGCTGCCCGAGCGCGGGATGTCTTGGGGCTGATAGAATTGATCCGGCAGAGGATCTACAAAGAAAAAAGGATAAAGCTTGAGCTGGAGGTGCTGATCATTGGCGAACAAGCAATGGCGTAACAAGCGCATCGGCGTGCTGATGGGCGGGATCTCCCGTGAGCGGGAGGTATCCTTGAAGACCGGTAGCGCCATGCTCAAGGCCCTGCAGCAGGGCGGGTACCAGGCAATCGGGCTTGAGGTATCCGCCGATATCGTCCAACGCCTCCAGCAGGCACGGATAGATGTGGCGGTGATAGCCTTGCACGGCCGAGGCGGTGAGGACGGCACGGTACAGGGGCTGCTTGAACTGCTGCGGATCCCCTACACCGGTTCCGGCGTGCTGGCCAGCGCCCTGGCCATGAACAAGATCAAGGCCAAAGAGATCTTCCTCTACCACGGCCTCCCCACACCCGAGTTCATCACCCCGGAAGAGGACGATCTGGATGACCCGCCCTTCCCTCCCCCCTGGGTAGTCAAACCTGCCTCAGAGGGATCGACCATAGGGATCGATATCGTCATGGAACGAGAGGGGCTGCGGGGGGCCGTGAGGCGCGCCAGGGGCTATGATCATGAGGTCCTCGTCGAGCGCTTCATCAAGGGAAAGGAGCTCACCGTGGGGATCCTCAAGAAGGAGCCCCTGCCGATCGTCGAGATAGTCCCCTTGGGAGGTTTTTACGACTACCAGGCAAAGTATACGACGGGGCAAACGGAATATATCTGCCCTGCCCGGATCAGTGAGGGACAAGAGGAGGAGGTCAAGCAATTGGGCTTGAAAGCCTATCATGCCCTCGGCTGTAGCGGCTGTGCCAGGGCGGATCTCCTTCTGAGCGAAAAAGGGGAGGCATTTATCATCGAGGTAAATACCCTGCCGGGGATGACGGAGACAAGCCTCGTGCCCAAGGCAGCTGCCCACAAGGGGATCTCTTTTCTTGAACTGGTGGAGATGATCCTCGAGGAGGCCTCCCTGAAGATCGAGGAGGGTGCGGGATGAAAAAGGGAAAGAAGCTGTTCTTGATAGGAATGGCGGCGGCCCTCATCGCCTTTATCTGGGGTCTGGAGAAAGGCACGCGACTCTTGCTCGCCTCTCAGCTCGAGCTGGATAAGATCGAGGTGCAGGGATGCCTTCGCACGGACCCCCAGCAGATCATCAAGGCCGCCTCCGTGTCGCCTGAAACGCCGATGCTCAACCTCAGGCTGAGGGAGATCTCCCAGAGGGTCGAGGCGCTTCCCTGGGTCAGATCGTGCGTGGTGCGCAGGGTGTTGCCGGACAAGCTTTCGTTACAGGTCATCGAGAGAAATCCCATCGCCCTGATCCGCCTCGATAAGCTCTACTACGTAGATGAAGACGGCACCCCCTTTAAGGAGCCCGCACTTGGTGAGTCCCTTGACTACCCCATTGTGACCGGATGGGAGAACGAGGCGTGGAAGCGGGGCGCGAGGAAGGACCTCATTGAAGAGGCCCTGTTGTTCCTCAGGGAGGTGCAGGATCACCCCCACCTCTCCAAAGAGGGGGTCTCTGAGATTCAATGCAATGAGACCGGCGACCTGACCATATTTATGGTGCAGGGGGGGACGATGATTCATATGTACGGAGGCGATATGGAGCTCAAGGTAAGGCGCTTAGAAGAGGTTTGGAAGAGCGTGACGACGAAACACCTGCCTGTGCAATATATACTGTATGAAAGCCTTGACCGCATCGTGGTCGGGCTTGAGAAAAGGGGGTGAGGAGATGGGCAAGAAGGAAGAATTCATCGTTGGCCTTGATATCGGGACGACCAAGATATGCGCCATTGTCGGGTTTCCCTCTGCAAAGACGTTGGATATCATCGGCATCGGCACGCATCCATCGCATGGCCTCAGAAAAGGCGTCGTGGTCAATATCGAGAGCACGGTGCAATCGATCAAACGGGCCGTGGAAGAAGCGGAGCTCATGGCAGGGTGCGAGATCACCTCGGTCTACACCGGCATAGCTGGCGGACATATCAAGGGGTTCAACAGCCACGGGATCGTCGGGGTGAAGAGCCACGAGGTGTCCGAAAGCGACATGAGGAGGGTCATCGACGCCGCCAGTGCCATCGCCATCCCCATGGACCGGGAGGTAATCCATATCCTGCCCCAGGAGTTTATCGTCGACGGCCAAAACGGGATCAAGGACCCCCAGGGGATGAGCGGGGTCAGGCTGGAGGTCAAGGTCCACATCGTTACCGGAGCAGTCACCTCGGCGCAGAACATCATCAAGTGCGCCAACAGGGCCGGCTTGGAGGTCACCGACATCATCTTACAGCAGCTGGCCTCCAGTGAGGCGGCCCTCACCCCCGAGGAAAAGGAGCTGGGTGTGGCGCTCGTCGACATCGGAGGCGGGACCACCGACATCGCCATCTTCCATCAAGGAAGCATAAAGCATACCTCCGTCATCTCCCTGGCCGGCGACCACGTTACCGGCGATATCGCCATCGGCCTGAGGACCCCCATCGAAGAGGCGGAGAAGATCAAAAAGAAATATGGATGTGCCCTGACATCCCTCGTGGGAAAGGACGAACGGGTGGAGGTCCCCGCGGTGGGCGAGCGCGGGGGCAAGGTCATCTCGAGATACACCCTGGCGGAGATCATAGAATCCCGCATGGAGGAGATCTTGTCCCTGACGCATCGGGAGATCGCCAACTCCGGATATGAAAATGTCATCGCCTCGGGCATCGTCCTCACCGGCGGATCGGCCCTCCTGCAAGGCGTGGCGGATCTCGCCGAACAGATCTTCAGTCTCCCCGTGCGCACGGGGTATCCCCGG
>Ga0299912_10005611_pt1 | contig 10316 bp, 8 predicted proteins | sample RVTome_2_FD_207667 | JGI IMG/M metagenome (GOLD analysis project Ga0299912, IMG submission 207667) | Soil microbial communities from uranium-contaminated site in the Upper Colorado River Basin, Wyoming, United States - RVT95D214 (version 2) ... | reverse complement strand
CAAAAACTTAGCCCCGCCGATTTTGTGGGCCTCTTTTTCGAACAAGAAGATGAACTCATTGCCGATGATCTTCCTTTTTTGTTCCGGTTCCACCACACCTGCCAATTTTTCCAGGAATAAATCGCTGGCATCCACTGCCCGGAGGTTTAACCCCAGATGCTTGCCAAAGAGTTTCTGGACTTTTTGCGCTTCCTCTTTGCGTAACACCCCATTGTCTACGAAGATGCTGGTCAACTGGTTACCCACCGCTCGGTGCAAGAGCAGGGCGACAACCGAAGAATCTACCCCCCCACTCAGAGCACAGAGCACCTTTCCCTCGCCAATCTCTTCCTGCAGGGAGCGAATGGTGCGGGTGACGAAGGATTCCATCGTCCAATCGGCTGGACATTGACAAATGCGCCAAAGAAAATTTTTTAGAATCTCTTTGCCTACCGGAGTATGGACAACTTCCGGATGAAACTGTACCCCAAAGGCTCTCAGTTCTTTATTCTTGATCGCGGCCACCGGGGAATTACTGGAATGGGCGATGGCCCGGAATCCTGGCGGCGGGACTTCAATGCGATCGCCATGGCTCATCCACACCTGGATGGACGCGCCACGATCCAATCCGGCAAAAAGGTCCTCGACGTCATCGACAATCAGTTCGCTGCGGCCATACTCGCGCTTCAGCGATTTACCGACTTCGCCCCCCAAGACGTGGGTCATGAGCTGCATGCCATAGCAGATGCCCAGGGTAGGAATGCCTAAGCGGAAAAGTTCGGGAGGGCTAAGAGGAGCTTGGGTTTCGTACACGCTGGCCGGCCCTCCGGAGAGGATGATTCCCCTCGGGTTGAAAGCCTGGATGGCCTTCAAGTCAATATGATACGGATGGATTTCGCAATAAACCTGGCATTCGCGCACCCGGCGGGCAATTAACTGGGTGGTCTGCGATCCATAATCGAGGATTAAAATTCGGCCTTGAAAAGCTTTGGCCTGCATAAAGTGATTAAGATTCCTTAAAGGGATTCTCTTCTCCCACGCTGTAGTTGGGAGCTTCTTTGGTAATGATTACATCATGGACATGGCTCTCCCGTAACCCCGCAGTGGTAATTCGGGTGAATCGGCTTTTTTCCTTCAATTCTTTTAGGCTGCGGCATCCCAGGTACCCCATTCCCGCGCGTAATCCTCCCAATAATTGATAGACGCTCGAGGATAAGGGTCCTTTGTAGGGAACACGCCCTTCGATTCCTTCCGGTACAAGTTTAATCTCTGATTCCACATCGTCTTGATAATAGCGGTCTTTGCTGCCGCTCTTCATGGCCTCTAAGGAGCCCATTCCCCGGTACATCTTATAACTCCGCCCCTGGTAGAGTACCATCTCACCCGGACTTTCGTCAGTTCCCGCGAAAAGGCTTCCGATCATCACTGTATCCGCGCCCGCGGCCAGCGCTTTGGTGATGTCGCCTGAAAATTTGATACCCCCGTCAGAGATCAGGGGAATATCGTAGCGCTGAGCCACCCGGGCGCTCTCCTGGATGGCAGTAATCTGAGGAACTCCTACGCCGGCAATCACCCGCGTCGTGCAGATCGATCCCGGCCCCACTCCCACTTTTACGGCATCTGCTCCGGCTTGGATCAAAGCTTCCGTTCCCTCGGCCGTGGCTATGTTTCCGGCGATCAGCTGACATTGGGGAAAGACCCGCTTGGTCTCCCGTATGGCCTCTACCACTCGCCGGGAATGGCCATGGGCGGTATCGATGACGATCACATCGGCGCCAGCTTTCAGCAAGGCCTCCACCCGGGCTTCCCGGTCTGCGGAAACGCCCACGGCCGCCCCAACGCGTAACCGCCCCAGGCTGTCTTTGCACGAATTGGGATATTTAATGGTCTTCTCAATATCCTTGATGGTGATCAACCCTTTGAGGTTGTTGTTTTCATCTACGACCAGAAGTTTCTCGATCCGGTTTTTGTGCAAAAGGCGCTTCGATTCTTCCAGAGTGATACCCACAGGCGCCGTCACCAGGTTTTCTTTGGTCATCACGGCTGAAATGGGCTGATCCAGCTGGGTCTCAAACCTTAAATCGCGGTTGGTCAAAATTCCCCAAAGCTTCCCCTGGCGGGTCACGGGGACACCCGATATACGGTATTTACGCATGATTTCCAAGGCTTCGTAAATTCTTTGATCTGGGTCCACGGTAATGGGATCCACGATCATGCCGCTTTCCGATTTTTTCACCTTGTCCACCTCCGCCGCTTGGGTAGTGATGGACATGTTGCGGTGGATGATTCCGATCCCCCCTTCCCGGGCCATGGTGATGGCGGTTTGAGCTTCGGTTACGGTATCCATGGCGGAACTGATCAGGGGCATGTACAGCCGGATGTCTTTCGTCAGATTCGTGGAGATATCTACATCGCGAGGGAGAATGGCGGATTCGGCCGGAACCAGAAGGACATCGTCGAAGGTGAGGCTTTCGGTTACTTTTTCGGGGAGCATCTTTAACTCCTTGTGGCGAGAAGAAAGAAGATTTTTAAATACTTTATTATGCCCATCTTCTGATGTCAAGGATGGAAAAAGCCTTGACGCCCTTCCCTTTTAAATTCGCTTTTTATCGTGGCCCAGTTGAAAGGGCAAAGAGCGCCGGTAACACCGGCTGGGATTAACAAGGGTTCAAGGGGTCTTGTGGTCAAGTGGAGTAAAAAAATAAAAAAAATAAGAATCTCACAGAATCACTCCCAGTAGTTTTTTCTTCAATATTATATTCTTCTTGACAAACATATCGTAATTATTGAAAATTGTAACATCAAATTGTTTCGGGGATTGGATAACCGCATATTTTCAGTATAATCTACGTTCGATAGCGCTTCGCGCCGCCGAACCAGGGCTGGAGCCGACATTTTCGCAACCTAATTACTTACGGCATTATGCCGACAAAAATGCAGCCTAGCTCTACCCGTTAGATGCCGCCAATTTTCTGAATGTTGAGTAAAAGATCAAATTCTTACTTTTTCATGGAGGGGAGCTATGACCGTAGAAGGATGGACCGAAGAAGAAATTAGAAATAACAATTTAATGGCACCATGCGGGTTATATTGCGGTGTCTGTGGAGTTTATATTGCAACACGGGATGAAAATGAAAAATTCAAGATTGTTATGGGCAACCTCTACGGAACGAAACCGGAAGAAACCGAATGTCTTGGTTGTATGCAGTCTGATCCCCCAAAGAAGATCTATGGTTTTTGCAAAACATGCCCGATAAGGAATTGCATAAAATTGAAAGGCTATTACTCCTGTCATCAATGTGGGGAATGGCCATGCAGCAGGATAGAGAATTTCGGTTTCGCTACTGGCGTAAGGGTGATGAAAAGGGCGATTCCTATATGGCGAACTAAAGTAGTTGAGCACGGTAGTGAAAAGGGCAGCATAGAATGGGCCCGGGCGGAATGTGAACGCTATCATTGCTCTTCGTGTGGCAAACCGCTTTTCAGAGGTGCACAGCACTGCAGAGCCTGCAAAAAAACAGTAGCGGATGAACTTGATGGATCCTTATGAACGATAGTTAAGGGTACTGTCAAGATATTTATGTAAAAATTTTATAGAAGGGAAAATTGGCGCTAACCTCCTCCACACGCTTTATATTCACGGGCCCACCACCTTGTTACGAAGGCCTGCGAGAAATGCGGGTTAAATCCTTTCCTTGAATTCCTTTCCTAATAAACCTTCGGGCCTGACCATTAGAACCAGGATAATGACAAGAAAAGCAATTACGTTTTTGAACTCCATGGACATGTAACCGCCCACAAGACTCTCGGACACTCCCAAGATAAGACCTCCGACAACAGCACCTGGAAAACTGTTCAAACCGCCCAGGATGGCTGCAGCAAAACCTTTAAGAAAGGGTTCTAACATAAAAAAAGGGTCAAGCAGAAGTCTGGGGGCTAAAAATATCCCGGCAAAGACCCCCAGAAAAGCCGCCAGTGCCCAGGAGAGGCAAAGAATGCTACGTGTTGGTATCCCCAGTGTTTGCGCGGCGGTCAAGTTCTCCTGGGTGGCCCTCATAGCCGTTCCCAACCTTGTTTTCTGAATGAAAAGGTAGAAAAGACCAGTCACTAAAAAAGCTATGATCAAAGTTCCGACATCCAGTTGATTCAGAATGACTCCTCCTATCTTCCAAGTCTTCGTTTCTGACAAGAACGAGGGAAATGAATGGGGTTCAGGTCCCCAGATATACATAACGATTCCCTGGAAGATCATGCCAAAACCGAGGGTCAGAATAATCTGTCCCAGTAAAGTTGCCTCTCTTCGCTGGGCCGGTATGAGGATGAAGAAGTAAAAGATTATGGCCAGGCCGCAGCTGAAAATAAGGCTTAAGGAAAATGTTGCCGCTGCGGGAAGTTGTTTCAAGGTTAAAAGGGTTATGGCGAAAAAAGTACCTATCGTGGACAGGTCGCCGTGAGCAAAATTGAGAATACGGGTAGCACGATAGATGAGGACAATTCCGAGGGCCACCAAGGAATAAAGACTTCCAGTAGTCAAGCCGATAACAAAATATTGCATAAAATCATTCACAAATGCACCCCTTTTTTATCGAAAAGGCCAGTTTCTGAAATAGAGCCTGACCTTCAACCACATTCCTGCAAAGCCATGGGGTTCAAAAATGAGTATCATAATAATGACGAAACCGAATACCGTCGGAACAAGCTCCTTATAGTCCCTTAGCAGTTGGGGTATCAGTATGACAAAAGCTGCTCCAAAGATCGAGCCTTCCACGAATGCTAGACCGCCGATTATTACGGCCACAAGCAGGGTAATCGATTCCAAAAAATTGAACATGGGAGGGTCAAGGAATCCAAGGAGCATGCCGTATAGCCCGCCATGAATCCCAGTGTAGAATGAACTAATACCAAAAGAGAGGAGTTTGTAGTGGGTGAGGTTCACACCGAGCACCTCGGCGGCAATATCATTGTCTCTGATAGCGATAAACGCCCGTCCCATATAGGATGATACCAAATTGTAAAACGCCAAAGTGAAACAAAGAGACAGCAAAAAGGTAAAATAGTACATGGAGGTCTCTGTTGTAAGCCCAAAAAACGGAGACAACTTAGGGACAGTGAGGCCCATCCTTCCACCGGAAAGAACTTCGTAGCTGGTAAAAATCTGATAAACGGCAATCCCGAAGCCCAGGGTGGCAATCGCCAAGTAAGGCCCTTTGAGCCGAAGGGATGGGAAGCCTACAATTACACCTACAAGGCCGGTAAGAAGTCCTGCGACTATCAGGGAAATGATAACAGGCACACCTGCTCCGGATAGATGGGCAAATATAAATGCTCCTATTGCTAAAAAACCCGCTTGGCCTAATGAAATTTGGCCGGTATATCCAATAAGGATATTCTGGCCGTGAATCCCTATGGAATAGATAAAGGTCAAAGTCATGATATAAACAAAATGAGCATTGCAAAACCAGGGGACGAGGATCAACACAAGCAATAGGAGCCCAATCCAGACCCCTGTCCAGGGCTTTCGAATGAGTTTAAAATCTTCTCTATAACTTTCAATAAGATCCATATTTTCCTCGCCCCTCGATTCCGGTCCTTACAGTTTAGGACATTCAAGCCGTGCCCTTTCATCCAGAGGGCGGGAGAATCTTTACACATTAAAAATTACCTGACTTCACTGATACATGGAATCAATCAGGTCATGATACGTTTTTTCCAAGGTTGACCGCTTCACTTTGCTGGTCGGGGTGACATCACCATCCTCCACATAAAAACGCCGTGGGAGCAATCTGAATTTTTTTATGGTCTCTACGCGAGCCAGAGTTTTATTGATCTTCTCCACCTCGTTATCAATTAGCTTAATGATTTCCTTGTTCTGGGTAAGATCTTTAAAGGTCGTGAAAGGAATCCGTTTATCCTGCGCATACTGGGTCACATTTTCTTCATCTATCAAGATCAGGGCAACCAGGTAGGCTCGTCTATCTCCTACGATCACGGCATCCTGTATATAGATACTGAATTTCAGTTTGTTCTCGATAAAAGAAGGGGTGATGTTTTTGCCCCCGGATGTGATGATGATATCTTTTTTCCTGTCCAGGATTTTGATGAAACCGTTGTCCATGGCGCCTATGTCTCCTGTGTGAAGCCACCCTCCTTCCATAGTGAGTGCGGTCAACTCGGGATCCTTGAAGTATGCTTTAAATACTCCCGCGCCTCGAAGCAAAATCTCCCCGTCCTCGGCTATTTTGACCTCGGCGATTGATAGGGGTTCGCCAACGTATCCTAATCGAGGCCGGTTGAGTCTGTGCACGGCAATAATGCCGGTTGATTCAGTCTGCCCGTATCCTTCCAGCAAGGGAATACCCAGGGCATTGAAGTACTCAAACAGCTCTTTGGAGGCCGGGGCGGCGCCGCAGAGCCCTAACCTGACCCGTTCAAGTCCGAGCTGCCTTTTCAGAAAATAGAGCACACCCCAATACAACGGCCAATAAAGAATCCCCCAGAAAAAACGGCGGCCGACTTGTCCCTCGATTTTGAGATATTTCGATCCCACCAGCATAGCCAACCAGTAAAAGAATCGCTTCAAAAGCGTTGATTCGGACATTTTTATCCTGATATTGGAAGCAAATTTCTCCCATATTCTTGGAACGCTGAAGAAAAAGGTGGGAGAAACTTCCCTCAAGTTCTCGGGCAATGTATCCATACTCTCCACAAAGTTGACCGTTATGCCTGCCGGAACAGCCATTAAAAGAGAAAAAATATTCTCAGCCACGTGGGCGAGGGGCAGGTAGGAAAGGACCTCATCGGTTTCATCAAGTTGAAAAGCCTCGAGCAAAGATTCAGCCAAGTGCAAGATATTACTGTGGGAGATCATGGCGCCTTTTGGCCGTCCCGTCGTGCCCGAGGTATAGATGATCATGGCCGTATCCTCGGGTTTTATGTCCGCTACACGCTGATCCACGATATTGGGATTCTTTTCCTTGAAGGCTTTACCTTTTTCTAAAAACTCTTCAAAAAATATAAAGCGGGGATGGGAAAAGCCCCAGAGACCTTCATCATCCCAGACGATGATCTTGGTAACTTCGATCTCTTGAAGGATCTCCAGAATCTTGTCCACCTCTTCCTCGCCTTGCACAAAGACAATTCGTGATTCAGAGTGATTTACGAGATATTTCACTTCATCCGAAGATGAGGTGGGGTAGATCCCGCAGGTTACTCCCCCGCTGGCCATAATTCCGAGATGGGAAAACAACCATTCCGGTTTATTGTTCCCCAAAATAGAGACTTTTTCGTCCGGTCCCAAACCCAGGGCGATAAGTCCTGCAGCGACCTCCCGAACCTTTTCTCCATATTCCCGCCAACCAATTCGATGCCAGATGCCATATTCCTTGTACCTAAGGGCTGTACGCTCGCGCCGTTTGGCGACATTTTGGAAAAAAAGATTGGGGAAATTCCCGGCATCTGCGAGCATCACCATCTCCTCCGTTTCCTATAAAGCTGCCACCCTTTTGGGGATGCATCTTTTTCCTGCCCCAAGCCCAAATAGAGTTCTTTAACGTCCTCATTCTCTTGAAGCTCTTCCGCTGTACCCTCCAGAACGATCCTGCCGTTCTCAATGATATATCCGTAATCGGCAATTTCAAGGGCCATCTTTGCATTCTGCTCCATGATTAGAATGGTCGTTCCCCTCCTCCTGATTTCCAGGAGGTTGTCATATACGGTGTGGGCCACAAGAGGAGCCAGACCAAGGGAGGGCTCATCCAGCATCAGGAGTTGCGGCCGCCTGAGCATGGCCCTGGCTATGGCAAGCATTTGCTGCTCACCGCCGGAAAGAGTTTCTGCCCCTTGATTCTCGCGTTGCTTTAAAATGGGGAAAAGGGAATATATGAACTCCAAGTCTGCGCCGACTTCCTTATTTCTTCGTCCCCAACATCCTAGCTCGATATTTTCCTTCACAGTCAGCTCTCTAAAGAGCCCACGGTCTTCAGGGACATAGACGATGCCCAAGGAAGCAATTCGTTCGGGAGCCAGGCCGCTGATTTTGTGACCCTTGAATTCAATAATACCCTTTCTTGGTTGATCTTTCAGCAACCCTGCAATGGTCTTAAGCAGAGTAGTCTTCCCTGCGCCATTGGGGCCGAGGGCAGCAAATATATTCTTTTCTTTCATTTCAAGGGTGATGCCCCGGAGGGCATAGATCCTGTCAAAATAGAGGGTTTCGATGTTTGAGATCTTCAAAAAGCTCACCGTTTTTCTCCCAAATAGGCCCGGATGACCTCTGGATTGTTCTGCACTTCCTCCGGAGACCCTTCGGCAATCTTTTTACCGTAATTCAAGACCATCATCCTATCGGCCAACCGGGAGACTACTCTAAGGTCATGCTCGACCAGAAGCACAGCCATCTTAAATCGCCCCCTGATCTCGCCGATTCGATAGGTCATCTCCCCCCTCTCCTCAGTGGTAAGGCCTGCCACCGGTTCGTCGAGTAAAAGGATTTTTGGCTCCAGGGCAAGGGCCCTGCCGATATCGACTTTTTTCTGCACGCCGTAAGGACAATCCACTACGCGCGCCTTTCGATAAGGCTGTAGATCCAGAAAATCAACAAGCATCTCTACTTTTTCCCTGTGCACCAGTTCTTCTTTTCTTAGTCTCAAAATAGCCTGCACCGGGTTTTTTCTGAAATGAATATGCCTACCTAACATGAGATTATCGAGGACGGTCATATTATCAAAGAGCCGTATATTCTGAAAAGTCCGCCCTACGCCGCGTTTGGTTATCTGGTCAGGGGGGAGCCCCTTAAGGCTGCCCCCTGACAGAAATACTTCACCTTGATCTGGACGATAGACCCCGGAAATACAGTTGAACAGTGAGGTCTTCCCCGATCCGTTAGGGCCGATGAGCGCGAGGATTTCCTCCTCCCTTATCGTTAAGTCAATCCTATCCAGAGCTAAAATCCCGCCAAAGCTTAACGATATTTTTCTTGTACTCAGTAATTCCATGATCTCAGAATTGAGGAGGATAAATCATATATTCAGAAACTGGGACATATGTCCCTTTTTGTGCCTGGGTTATCCTCACGGAGTTCGTGCCGTGATGACGATTCGGCCCAAAAGTAATCGGGGTTCCGATTCCCTGGGGTTTCCAATCTTTGATGGTTAATAACGCATCGACAAACCCTTCGCGTGTCAAGTTTCGTCCTGCCCGTTTAAGTCCTTCCTCAGCCAGCATCATGGAGGTGGTACCCAAGAGAGACAGATTCTCCATTCCGATGATCTTTTTGTTGTACTTGGTAGTAATTTCCAACACCCGGTCCACTTCAGGATCGAACCCCTTCATCCCTGTACACCCTATTGAGCTCGTGTAGGCCCCTTCCCATTCGTTACCGGCAAGTTTATACATTTCCGGGGTCCCAATGGTGAAGGTACCAAAGATCTTGGGTTTGTACTCGATCTTAAGCATCTCCTTGAAAACGAGTGCAGCATGGGTCATGGTAGCATAAATCACAACCCCATCTGCTCCTGTCTGTTTGAGTTTCATGGCGTGAGATGCCATGGATCTCTCCGTAACCGAATAGGGGACCTCACCAACTAAGCTCGCTTCCTTCGAAAATCTTTTTACGGCCTTACTGACTCCCGCGAGTCCTCCTTTTCCGAATCCGTCATTTTGGAAGAAACAGGCCATCTTTTTGAGCCCCACTTTCTTTATGGCGTAGGTTGTCAAGGCATCTGCCTCATCCTCATAATGAGGAAAATTGATGAAGGCGTATCGGAGTTTATCTGGGGGCAAGTCTTTCCATGTCCTCAGATCCCCGAAACCATTGGCCAGGGGAATCTTATTGTCAACTATTTCGTTTCTGGCGGCCATTATGATGGCAGTACCAGTGAGGGCACAGATGGCAAATACCTTTTCCTTCATCTCTATCACATTGGCCACTGCCCGACTCGGATTATATCCATCATCCATAGTGAGAACCGTGATTTTCCTTCCATGAATACCGCCTTGATCATTGATATAATTAGCCCATGCGTTAACGGCATCGCCGAGTATCCCCCAAGATGCCGCAGGACCCGTCAGAGGAACGGTCAGACCGATAACCACTTCCTTATCGGTAACCCCAGGGACCTTTTCTGAGGCCAAGGCCATAGATGGAAGACTAAGGCATAAGACCGCCATAATTACTACCAACCCATAATGTCTTTTCATATTTCCCCCTTTATAATTTTTTTAAGATTATTACCAGTTCATGAAGCCTCTGTAATTCTCACATCCTTTCCGGACATTCCTGGCCACCTTGATCGAGACACTCTGCCTAAGCATTCGAAGATCGTCGCTAAGGTCCGGCC
>Ga0299912_10005610_pt1 | contig 10316 bp, 17 predicted proteins | sample RVTome_2_FD_207667 | JGI IMG/M metagenome (GOLD analysis project Ga0299912, IMG submission 207667) | Soil microbial communities from uranium-contaminated site in the Upper Colorado River Basin, Wyoming, United States - RVT95D214 (version 2) ... | reverse complement strand
CTTTGACCGCCTTGTGATAATCCACGAATAGCCGCCCGGCATCCTCGGCGCCACACAGGGACAATCCAAGTAACTGGGTAGGAGTGTAACCACCCACCGCCGCTTTCTTAACCGGAGACAGGGCTAACTCATGCGCTTCTGTCCAGGCCCTGGCGTCATAAAGCTTTAGCCCACCCTCGCCATACTTCGCCACATAGTCAGCAATTTCCCTGTCTGTGAAACGAATAGTTACCCCGTGCTGTCCGTCAGCATAGCGACCGTGACGCCCTAAGACCCCTTGCCACACCTCCGAAAAATCTCCCTGCATTTCACCAATTATCCCCGGCGATATTTCGCCCTCGACAAAAAATAAACCGTGAATATGCCAATGCCACCCCCCGGCTAAAGTGTATGTCACCTCCAAACCACGAACCCGACCGATAACTTTATACTTACGGAGAAGCTTTTGCCCGGCTCTTTCTCCCCATAACTTTGAGAATGACTTCAAAATGCCTAGCAAAATATCCGCGCAAGGTTCTCCAACAAAATGTTGAAGCGTAAACGTTGCCAGCAAAATCCTATTACCCCGGCCCGTCCAGACTTCCACAGCCAAACTTAATTCGCTTCGACGCCGAGATGTAATCTTGGACGCGCAAATAGGGCAAATCCAAATTGACCCGCAAGTTTGCAGATTGCCAAAGTGGGCTGAGTTTGTGGCCGAGACATATAAAATATCTACCGGCTCACGTTGGCTTCGTCTAACCCGTAAACAGTTTTTTACTCGCTCATTTGGTAGCAAATCACGAGACTCGGATTGCAAGGCAAATCGCGCCGATTGCGGGTTTTCACGGGCAAAAAGAGAAAAATCCTCATAGCGGATTGTAATTTCGCATGTACTACCAAGGCTGGCTTTCATTCCCCACCAGCCTTTTGAGTATATCGCGCCCCACACCTATGTCCAGACGCTAACCCACAAGGGGCTAAAATTCTCAAGGTGGGCGAGTACACCCACCTTAACAATTTTAGTTCTTTGCAAGAATTACCATCTTGACAAGACGCGAGGGCGCAATTACTTCCAGGCTGTCTGGTGGGGGGAAAGTGGTTGTTCTTTTGCTTTTTATTCTTTGACACTTTGCGCCCCCTTCCGGTTACTTTCTAACTCAAAATTCTCGCAAACTGGGCAAGCCAGCGATAGCCCCAATTGGCGGGGGTTTTTGACATGAACAACTTCCGGGTGATACATCTCACCGCATACCGATACCCGGTCGCGGCGTCCGTTTTCGTCAATCCTAAAGGCATGTTTCATCCGGTCGGAACAATCAGACCATATAAACTGTTGCATTAGAACCTCCTATTGTGTTCTCTTATGTCTTATGTAACACTCGCAATTGTTACCAATGGTCTGTTACATAAGACTTGGAAGGTGGTTTAAATTCTTTGCCGATATACCGTGAAACGACTTTCCCGCTTTTGCGGAAATAGGCATACCAGTACGGCCCGTGAGGACAACCCTTACAATTTTTTCCACAGAGGATTTTTTCAAGCTGATAGGATATGCCAGCCTCTAATTTTTGGTCTATCACTTCATGACCTGGCTTTTTAACGAGGGGGATTTGTTGGGCTAAAAGTGTCCTGATATAATGCTCGACCTTGTCCTTTTGCTCATCGGTTAATTCGCGCCAGTGGCTGGGGGAGTTTTTCATAGTCTTTTCCCACAGCCTGACTTGCGCTTGATTGTTACCACACCGTCAGGCTCATATAGCTCGACCGTTAGCGCAATCACTCGCCGGGCTATCAGCTTTTCCTCAAGAAATTTTAATAGCTCTGCCTGACTCACCTCTTTGGGTATTTTGTTCTTTTCCAAAATCCTATATTTCACTTTTTGCCTCCTTGGTGATTTCTAAAAGAGTTAACATCGTGGCAATAAGCAGGGTAGACCTTTCATCAGGCGTCAACCGCGCAAACTCTGTATAAGCGGACGCTTTGAATTGGTCACTTATTTCTATGTCTTTAATTTTGGTTGGGTCAGTGATTTTGAAATAGGCGTAGCCTTCACCCGGAAGAAAACTATCACCCTCTACAGGGATAGCAATCAGTCTGCAATTTTGAACAGGAATTTCCATTATGCACCCCCCACCGGCTCGACCTCAAGGTAATGCGCTAAAATCTTCTTTGCCCCAGCGCGTGGCACATTAAACGAAAATCCCTTATTGGTGAGCGTACCGACCACCGGAACGGCAAAGCTGTCAATTCCGCCTGCCTCCGTGTCTATGTCGTCGGCAAAAAACTGCTCCAAGGCGGCCCGGATAAGGTCGGTTAGCTTGGCTTCGTTATCATTGGCGGTTTGGTGCATCTTGCGGTAAAGCTGTTCGGTTATCCGCGTTTCCGGCAGCCGATGACTAAATTTCTGTCTTGCCATTGCTCATTGTCCTTTCTTGATATTGCTATGGGTGATGCACAATCGCCCGGTTAGTTGGGACTCGCGCACATCATCGTTGATAATTTTGGGAGATTTAAATATCAGCTTGCCCTCGCCGTCCCACTGCCCGGCTTGTTTCATTGCTCGCGCCAACCATATAGCGCGGTGCATATCTCCTGAATTTGCGGCGGGATGGTCTATGGCTACGTCCATTGGCTGTGTCCTCTCTGTTAAATGATGCTTGGGACATCAAAATGATGTCTAGGGCATCATTATATCATAAAGTAGTGACAATTGTCAATACTTTCTATAAAATAATAGTATGATGACATCTTTACGAAAACAAACGAGAATTTACGGTAACATTCTCAATAGTCTTTGTTTCTGGTCACAATCCGGGTGAGTGGGATTTGGGGTTGTTGGACGTTTCCACTAAGGCAGAAATGGCGCGTATCATCCAAGATTATCTTGAATACGTGCATCATGGTTGGCGAATTACGGTCAGATTGGAGAGTAAACCCCAGTTTAGACCATTTGAGTGAGCCAAATGTCCCATTGCACTATTAAGCTGTTATAAGGAAAATAGGGGAGTAGGGTTTAATCCAAAATGGATATTTCATTTCGCATAATTTATGTTGGAATGAAACAAACGTTCTAAACCGGTCAAATGACAAGCCCCAGCAATGGGGCTTTTTATTCGACGGCGTTCTTTAAGCTTTCCAAAGCATACCTATTTCTGAGATATTCTAAACCCCTGATAGCATCCTCAAGGTCAAGTTTCTTGATAGAAAGGTCAATTTCAAGAATCTTTATCTCATCTTCTAGTTTTTTGATTTTTTCTTCTAACTCGGTCATGATGAAATCTCCACTATGTAACTAACCTCAAATGGGTCTTGATTTGATGAACCTATAATATTAAAGCCCCCTTTTGCAATTATGGAGCCAGAGGGTAAATCTGCCGACCAGTTTACATATTGGTATTGATTGTTCTGGTCAATCCACTCAACAAAATATGTAGCCTGAGTATCCAAGTATAGGCTTACAGTGTGTAAAATGTTTTGTCCAGATGTTTCGGGTAGTAGTCTAATTGACTGGAGCCAAACAGAGTTAAATACATAGGTGCTTACTGACCGGGCTATGAACTCACTTGACAAGTAACCGGATACTAACTCACCATCACGTATGTAGACAATTCCCGGAAGGCAAGCATCACAATCCACTGACCCCGTGTAACCGTCTAACCACTCCTCTACCGTTTTGCCGTTGAGCGCCCACGTGGGCTGCCAGTAGAGGTTATTGAGCACGTCAACAGCCAGGAACGCATCCATAAGCGCGCGCTCGGCTGTATTGGCTTCGTGGTCAAGTAGGGCCGAGTCAAAATCGGCTTTTACGTCTAAAACGCTGTTATCATCCAGAGCATTGTAAAGGATGCAAACAAATTCCTGCTTGTTGTTGCTGAGGATGTTTTTTAGCTCTGTCAGGTCGGAGTCCTCTAATTGGACTAAGTTTTTTAGAAAATCTGTGATATACCCAACCACTTCTTTTGCTGCAATACCAAGAACTAATATGCCAGGAGCAGTAAAGGCATAGGCTAAAGCTATGATACCAGCCGCTACCCATCCACCTACTTTGACTGTCCATAAAACGTTACCATCAATTAACGCCTGTAAAACATTGACCAACTCATCAACAATTGCGTTGGCTATTTTACACCTTGTTTCGTCTACGATTTCGGGAGCGTAGGAATCATATCCCGCAGGCGGATCGCCGCCAATAATGCCGGGGTCGTGAGGTAAAACTGTGCCTGTTTCCCCACTTGCGCCGCTGATTACCGTAACATCGGGTGAGCAGGACAAGTTAACATCGGGCGCACAATTCGCCACAAGTTCAAGCCCGTTAACCGCTTCGGTGATACCACTGATAGGCAATTCGCTGATAATTTGGGCCAGTCCCTTTTCACCATAAACGAGCAAAAGGTTTCTGAGGTCGAATTGCATATCATCCAAAACTTGCCAAATAAGCCGGGCATATCCGGTGATGTCGGTTTCCTCTTCGCCCGACCTGAAGATAAATTGCTCTGTCAGATTGGCGATTGCCTCTTCCAAATTCTCTGTATTGACGGTTAGGCCGTCCGTAGACAATTCGCTTACCAACTGGGCGATGTTCTTTTCGTCGTGAGTGAACTTACCGGATAAGTTCCCCAAATTGGTGTTAAGGGTATCGAATTTGCCTAGTAACTCGCTGATGTCACATCCTGCCATAAGACAATACTCCAATCTGCATACTTTTTCCTCAATTTCATCCCAGGTGTGACTACCCAGGTTGCGCCATCGTCTGGGCCAGTGGGCATAGCGCAAGGATGATAGAATAAGAGAAATTTCCCAATCATCAAGGGCCACAAGCCAACAATCACCCTCTTCAAAGATGGTCATTTCTTGGGCATCTAACTCTAAATCTTCATGGGTAGAACTCTTGATTTCGGCCATTGCTCAAGTTTTGATGATGAAATTAAGGGTTAAATAGGGTTGTAAGTTGTTATGAGCCTCACCCCCGCCAATACTGCCGCCACCGCTGCCGGTTGACCCTATTCCCGGTAAAGCCGCTGGCGCCGGGGCCTCAATTCCCCCGTTTATGAGGGTGGCCGCCGCCGTTATTTCTGAGTGAGCATGAGATAGGTCAAAAATAGGAATTTCAACAGCGGTTAAGGTGTGCGCTGTTTCTCCCCCGTTTTGCCCCAGTTCTTCAAATTCATCTTGGGCCGGGTCAACCCCTGCCGGAACACGCCCCCGCATATCTGGCAAGTTAAAGGTGGTTGTGCCATCGCCGCTGCCGTAAGTTGTGCCAACAACAGCAAACAGGTCAGCATAATCGGCGCGACTGACCGCCGAGCCATCACACAACAAAAAGCCATCGGGTATCGTTTCACCCGCAAAAGGGAAGATTGCGCCGGTTAGCATTGTTTTGATTAACTCCTGTGTTGCCTGGTCAACCATAGACATGGCCGTATCCCATTCCCCATCGGTTAACTCTTCGCCATTATTACGCCATGCCCAGCGTTCACCCGGCCAGCGTGATAATAGGTCAAGACACAGTAAACAGGTCGAGTCGGACAGATAGTGATAGGTGGGGGATGTTCCCGCGATTAGGGCTTGTATTTTGTCCAGGTCGAAAATGATAAAAGCCATAATAAATAAGCCCCCTCGCGGGGGCTTATCCCTTTTTTATAAGCCCTTAAACGGGCATAAAATTAACCTTTGCGGGACGCGCGGTGAATCCGCTTGCCGTCCGTATTGCCAGCCGTGCCGGGGGCCAACAGGAATTCGCCATCGCTGAGTGAGCATATCCCAGACGAGGTAACAAACAGAGCGAGATAAGCCAACAAAGCGGAATCTGCCGGGTCCACAACATTGCTTTTAGTGCCGGTGGCTGCTTGAAAAATGCCAATGTTGGGGGACGGGATACGCAATTGCGCCCATTTTTCCTCTGCGCTGTTAATGCGTGACGAAACAATAGCCACATTTTCAATTTGCACACCCTCGGCAGCCAGGAACGTAGCGTCTTCTTCGTAGGCTTGACCAACAGTGTAGCCGGTAACAACCGCATCGGTGATAGCGTTCAAAGCGGTGATAACAGTCCCGGCGTCGATGACGGCGGTGGCAATATCCTCACTTTCAAGCTTGTACCGCAAAACCGAGTTATTGCCGCCCGAATCGGTCAGGGTGATGTTGGCAAAAAATCCAGTAGCGACGAGAGCCATAGGATAAATCCTCCTTTCTTGAGAATTTTAAACTAGCTAAAGGGCACATGTGCCCTTTCAGGGTATCACGGAATAAAAAAAGCGCAAGGGGTTGGTTAGACTTTTTTCAGGGAATAATACTTGAGGTAAAAATCAATGGCTTCTCGGATAACATCCTGCCAGGAACATCCTAAACTGGCGGCCAGTGACATTACCCGATAATAACGGGTGGATGTGGGGGAAAATTTGAAGTATTCCACCTTGGGGGTAGACGGAATATTTTTAACTGTGACCAAGCTCATCATCCCACCTTCTTTCCCGCCCACCAAAGAGATTGCAGGACATTACTACTTTCTTTGACAACACTCTCTAGCTCATCTAAATATTTTCGGGTGTCAGATATTTGAATGTTTGTCCTGTTTAAGATAAGGGCAATAACTCCCAGGGAGATAATGATAACAATGGTGTTGAAGAAAACCAAAACATTCAAAGTGATGATGAGGTAAATTTGGAAAAGGCTTGCCATACCAAGACTATACCACAAATAGCACAAATGTTCAACAAGAGCCTCTAGGAGCGTTTTTTAGGGGAAACAGGTGTTCTAAGACCTGTAAAATAAAAAAGCCCCGCGCTGGGGATGTGGTGAAGAGTGAGGGGGGTTATTTTGCGTTAGGGAAAAAGCGGTCACGAAGAATAAACCATAATCCGAGTAAACCAAATGTCAAAATTACGCCAGGACACGCAAGAAATAATGTGACAGTAGAGTCTTTGCCAAATAACACAACAGATAAAATTACTAAAAAGAACCATACCGCAAGAAATCTAACAACCTCTTTATTGTGTTTCGATAATGCGCTCATTTCTACCTCAACACCAATTATACCACACCTTTGCCTTTAATAACCCCCGGACTTTTAGCCGCCTCGACTAACATCGTTTTTAATACATCCGGGGTGATGGCTGCCAGCTTTTTGCCGTTTACATAAACTTGACTTTTCTTAACCCCAACCAAAATATAATTAATATCCTCTGTGGTATTTTCTTCTGGTTTGCGGGCATCATAAATCGGGCCCTGCCAAACAAGGGTAAAAACTTTCTCGTATTTATTTTGTTGAATGGGAACATTTAACAGCCCCCCGCCGCCAAGTAAGGCGTTTTGGACTTGCCTTAGTAGCTCAAAGGCTTTGCATTGTTTTAGCAGATCGTCAGCGGTTGGGGGTGGGGGTAAGGACGGCTGGGGCTGGCTGGCCGCCAGTTTTGCTTCACGTAATTGACGCAGGTCGTCAAGCCAATCGGTCATAATTTCATCACCTCTTGAAATACGCTCTATTTCTTCTACAGGTATACCAAAACCCTTAGATAAACCAAGAAAAAATGACCCTCTTGGATTTTTTTCTCCGGCAATCACCCTGGAAATATGGCTAGAAGATATACCTGACCTTCTAGCCAATTCTCTCATTGTCCATCCACGTTTAGTATATTCGTTTACAATCCACTCACCAAAAGCGAACGTTTCCCGAACGATTCCCGGTCAAAAGCGAACATTCCCGAACGATTTTGTTCGCTTTTGTGTTCGGCTTGTTCGGGTTGGCTGCACCGGCGATTGTAACGCATACGACATGCGTCAGAGGCAAATTTATCCTGCTTTCCTCTCAGGCTTTTACCACAACCACACAGGCAAAGTTTATCTTTTATCATTGTACGCTATGCGAAGATTATTACTCATAACCGTTCCGTTTGGCCCATGGTTCAATACACTCCAAAAGGTTATCAAACGAGAATATATCAAAATCAAACTTCACTCGAATTATTTCCGCTAAAATATCCTCGTCAATCAAAACCTCTTGACACTTCTCGTCTGGGTCAGCCTCGTTTTTCTGAGATACCCCGATAATACCATCACTGAAACCGTCGTCAACAATTGTGTCTTTCCCGTACATTTTTCACCTCACGAAGATTAAATGTGACCAGTTTGGACTGTCACAGTGGCCTTGTCACGGTTACGTTGGGCGCGTTTCCGGCAAGAATAGTCATAATACTTGGCTTTACCTGTGACTTGGCGACCGCAACCACATGCACAAACCCCTATAGGCGTGACTTGGCCGGCAAAGTCACATTGCAGAAGTACCGGTCTTTGATAGGCTTCTATGACCGCTTGCGCTAACACCCGGCCCATTTGCAGCGGTACGCCATTGCCAACAGCCCGTTTTTTCTCTGTTGCCAGAAAAGGCGGCAAGTCAAAGTCATCCGGCAGACCTTGTAACCGACATAACTCTTTGAAGGGTCTATCATCATTGGCTAATGCTGCCCCGTCTGTGACTCCTCGATAGCTCAGCCGGGGCACATTTAGCAAATGACCTGACTTGCTGCCAAATTGAATGTGACGTAACCTGGACACGTCACAGTACCATGCTTGGTTGATGTCAAAACGTTGTGTGACATAGCCAGCGTGACCCAGCTTGCTCACAGTTGGTACACGGTCAACATTTTCTAATAACCACCATTCGGGTTGTGCCTCTGTGACCACACGTGTAAACTCTCCTAGCATTTCCAACCCGTACCCTGTCGGCGCATCGCGGCGCATCCTGCTAAAATCTTGACACGGCGGGCCAGCCATAACACCCCAAAAGGCGTTAGCGGGTGAGTGGAATTGCCGAATATCACCGCCCCAAAGCAAGTCCGGCCCGCGAACCACACAAAAGCCTTGCTCCTCAAAAGCGCGGTCTAACAGGCCAATACCGGGAAATATAGATAAAATCAATCTGTGACTTGCCGGCTGCGTTGTCATTTTTACTACTACTTCCCCCCTAAACGGCTACTACTTCGCTAAAATCAGCCTATGGACTGACTTCCGGCGTAGTAGTAGTATCTTCTAAGAACGTTTTAACCGCTTTTATCCGAGTAAAGGCAGCCCCGCCATACTCCCTTTTCCCGGTTAACGATTCGGCAATGTCAGCCAAAGTGTAATGCTTGTCTTGGAGCATGTAAACGGCAAACTTGATAACGTCCTGCTCTAATGGATTGTTCATTCTTCACCGTCCTTAATGACCCATGAACGGTTATACTTGACGCACTTCCAACGCTGCCATAGGTCAAGCAGGTCAAGGCATGCCCTGAATGATATTCTTTCGATTAGCCAAAAGGTGCCAAGAATGACCAGGATTGTCATAAGGACGTTTGTCCAGGTCATCAATACTTTGCTAATCACGGCTAAAGAATAGATGTCTACCGTCATTGGCTCACCTCACTTATCTCCAAAGGTAATTGATAACTGTAGATTTTGTTTTTACTCAATACGTCGGCCACGTTGCCCCAACAGCCCAAGCAATCGGCCACATAGCCCCTGTACTTGTTGGGATGGCTGGTTATGCTGACGTTGCACCGGCCAAAGAAGTACCACGAGGGGACGATGTAGGGATACCACAATACCCCGTCATCACAGATAAGGATAAACAGGCTATCCGTGTAATGGCTTGACCGTTTGACCTCAAATAACCATGTAGGCTTCCTGTAGCCGTTTTTTACCTTACGCAAATAGGAATGTCTTATCTTGACCTCGACCGGCATCAGGCCATTAACCAGGATGTCTACCTTGTCCGAGAAATCACGCAGCGGGATAGCCTCATACCCCCGTTTGGTTAGCTGCTCGACGGCCCACATCTCGGCCCGCAGGCCATAGCGTTGGCGTTTAGATAGTCCTATCATTGCGCTACCCCGCTACCATCGTCGTCATCCTGGGGGCAAACACGATACAACCCTAAGTAGTTTGGGTCATTCAGTAAAAGCGGATAGTAAACATCGGTTAGCCCAAAATCTTCCAGGAAATCCAACACCGCCCAAACATCCCCAGTCTTTGCCACTTTCAGTAAGTCCGACCGCGCATCGTTTGCGAGAATGATGCGCCACTGGTCTCTATCCAACCGCGCTAAAATAGCCGCCGTTTGGTCTTGCTCTTCGGCTATTTCCTCGTCCGACTTATCCTTGACCAGTCCTAACAGACCACGCAGCCCCCGTGACCAGTACAGTTGACTTTTGCCTTTGACCGCCTTGTGATACTCCACGAATAGCCGCCCGGCATCCTCGGCGCCACACAGGGACAATCCAAGTAACTGGGTAGGAGTGTAACCACCCACCGCCGCTTTCTTAACCGGAGACAGGGCTAACTCATGCGCTTCTGTCCAG
>Ga0299912_10005609_pt1 | contig 10318 bp, 8 predicted proteins | sample RVTome_2_FD_207667 | JGI IMG/M metagenome (GOLD analysis project Ga0299912, IMG submission 207667) | Soil microbial communities from uranium-contaminated site in the Upper Colorado River Basin, Wyoming, United States - RVT95D214 (version 2) ... | reverse complement strand
GGAATCCCTCATCTGGCTGGAGGATTTTCTCGTCAACTATCCGGGTGCCATGGTCATTGTTTCTCACGATCGGGTCTTCCTCAACCATCTCATCGACCGGATCGCAGAAATCGAGGCCCAGAAGATTGATCTCTATTACGGCGACTATGACCACTACTTGGAAGAAAAAGAGGCCCGGAGGCAAATCCTCGAGGCCACCTTCAGGACGCAGCAAAGGAAGATCGGGCAGACGGAAAGGTTTATTGAACGATTCCGAGCAAAAAACACGAAGTCGAAGCAGGTTCAGAGTCGCATCAAAATGCTCGAAAAACTGGAACGAGTCGAACTTCCAAAAGAGAAAAAGAAAGAGATCCGATTCCACTTCCCCACGCCCAAACGTAGCGGCCACAGAGTCGTGGAGCTGAAAAATCTCCACAAAAGGTATGGCGGCATTCAGGTTTATCAGGGAATTGATCTGACGCTCTTCCGGGGGGACAAGGTGGCCCTCATCGGTCCCAACGGGACGGGAAAATCGACCCTTCTCAAGATCTTGGCTGGAGTTCTTGACTTTGAGAAAGGAGAGGTCGTATTGGGGAAGGATGTCACCCGGGCTTACTTTGCCCAGCACCAATTCGACCTGCTCACTCTTGAGAATACGGTCTTTGAGGAATTCCTCTCCATTGCCACGGATGAAACCCAGACAGAACTTCGGACCCTCCTAGGCACGTTTCTCTTCAGCGGAGACGAGGTTGAAAAAAAAGTCTCTGTCTTGAGCGGCGGCGAGAAGAGTCGATTGGTTCTGGCAAAGATGCTCCTCAAACCGGCCAACTTTCTTCTTTTAGACGAACCAACCAGCCATCTGGATATACCCTCTCGCAATGTATTGGAAATTGCCCTGAAGCAATTCCAAGGCACGATCTGCCTGATTACCCACGATCGCCACCTGATCAATCAGATCGCCAATAAAGTGATCGACATCGATGGGGGAACGCTTCACATTTTTTCAGGCAATTATGACTACTACCTTTATAAAAAGGAGCAGATCCAATGGGAAGAGGCGGAGAAAGAGGTTAAGGTTAAGGCTGAGGTTGAGAGAAAAGAAGAACCTGCACAAGAGAAGTCAAGGTATATGATTAAAGAGGAGAGGAGGAGAAAGGCTCAGCAGATGGATCAATTTCGGCGGCAATTGGCCGGTCTCGAAAAGAGATTCCAAGAGGTGGAAAAAACTTTGAGTGAGGCGACACAAGCATTGGATGATTTGAATCAAAGACTCTCAGACGCCTCTCTCTATCTGAACCAGAAAGAAACTTATGAAACCATTCAGACCCACAGGAAAACTCAAGAAAGGGTGAACGAACTTTCCCAACTCTGGGAATCCCTTGCCCTGGAATTGGAAGAACTTAAAACGATGACCCTGATGTCAAATACCGAAGATGAAAGTTCAAACTGAACAAGACATCCACCAGAAAAGGGTCATCTCCGGGCCTGTCCAAAACGGAGGTAAGGCGTGAAACTGACGGATTCCGTCTTTTCCATCAATGTGACCCTTTGGGCCTTCATGAATGAAGTCTCACCAAAGCTCTTTCTCGCCAGAATATAAATACTATAGACGAATCAGCAGGCCTTTGACAAATCGGGGATCGATCTCCTCTCCCGGAGGGATTCTTCCATACTGCTCTCCGAGCAGATCGAGACAGAAATCTGTGAGGGCATGAAGATGCTGCCGCTTGTTTTCCCGACCCTCGATAGAATCCAACCACTCCCTTAACCCTGTTCTGATCTCCATTTTTGCAGTCCCCTTCCCTTGCTCACCCCGCTCAAAAGTATGGGAGAAAAGATCTTTCAGCCGAGCCTTCTCAATAGCCTCAAATTGAAAAGTTCCTTTGAGAATTTGATTCGCTAAGGCGGTAAGAAAAACGGTTGAGAAAGTGATTTCACGCCACTCCTCAGGATGGCAACCCTTCAAATCCATTTCCTTCAATTGACGAGGATCGATTTTCAATTTCTCTCCCAAGAAATTGACCGCCGTCTCGATGGATTCCAAAACTCCCCCCATCTCCCTTAAATCCTGAAGCCTCTTGAAGTCTTCAAAATTTCCCTCCCGGTAAAGGGCAGGTCTCTTCCTCAAAATCCCTTCAAATTTTTCGAGATACGGAGGATCCAAAAATGTCAGATTCTCCGGATCGCCTGAAAACCAAGGCCCTTCCAAAATGGATTCTCCCTTTCTTCTTAGAAGAAGGGTCGTGCTGACTCCGCACTGAAACAATCTCTGTATAGGAAGTGCTCGAAGAATCACAGATGCCTTCCTCTCCTCTTCCTCGCTCAGGTATTGAAGCCCAAGGTTGAGATAATGGTAGACCTTTTTTACGACCCTCTCGATGGCCGCAATATTGGACAGGTCAATCGCCTCCGCTATGATTGCCTTATTGCACAGCGCTGTGATTTCTTGACCCAGTCGATCCTGCTCCTGAGGATCATCCATCCTCGAGAGAATGGACGAGAAAAAAGGACCTTCACTCTGGTGGCTGAGATAGAAAATGGTGCTGCCTTTCCCCATTTCCTCCTGGCCCCTGTCCCTCAGCGGTCTTTCTTCCAAGACCAGCGAATCAGGGTGGATAAAACGATAAATCTCAAGGGCCTCCTCTAAATCAGGAAATCCATAATCCGCCAGTCGACCATTTCTCAAACGATAACCTGTCTCCTCAAGTTCTGATTCAAGTTCTACGATGAGAGAATCCATCAGTCTCCGATAACCTTCCTCGTCCACCTGGTAAAGAATCTGCAAAAGAGGCTGGAAAACCTCTCTGGTTCTCTTCCCTTTAAAAAGAATGAAGTAATACTGATCTAAAGTAAAAGGAGGAATTTTATCCATCCCTTCCAGGTATTCCCCCTCCATGGTGGCAACATGAAGGAACTTTTTCAGAAGAAGGGCGATAAATCCAAGATCTGTGGAATGGATAAATTGGATGACTTTCTTCTCCCCTGATTCGAGTAGAATCTCCATCCAGTTAAGGATCTTCTCTTGGTCCAACTCATCTCTTTTCCAGAATTCGAGGTCGAGGAGATATTGAAACTGCTCTGGGGTAGTGAGCGAGATGAGGTCGGAACTATCCCTTTCTCCGACTTCTTTGACGGTTAAGAAAACCTCCAGTTCTGGAAGTTGTTGAACCAGTTGCTCCGGATGTTCGGAAAGGAATAAAGTGTGAAGTCGTTCCTTTCCGCGAGCCTGTAGAACCGTATCGACTTGACTCTTTATGGGAAGGGAGTTGAAGATTTTTTGAGCTTCTTTCGCATCTTCGGACAAGGTCAATAGGGGGGAATCCATCATTGCAGAACCCAAAACCCCTCACCCTTCCCCTCTCCCCATGGAGGGGAGAGGAAGGGGGGTAAGGAGGGGCATTAATAAGCCGGAGGCATCGGCGGACCGGCAGGTTCCTTCTTGGGTTTCTCAGCCACGACGGTCTCTGTGGTGATCAGCAGAGAAGCCACACTGGCTGCATTCTGGAGGGCAAACCTCACCACCTTTGTCGGATCAATGATCCCGGCCTCGATCATATCGGTATACTCTTCCTTATCGGCATCGAATCCAAAAGCCCCTTTCTCCTGCTTCACTTTCTGTGCCACCACAGAGCCCTCCTGGCCAGCATTTTCAACAATCTGCCGGATGGGCTCTTCAAGAGCCTTAATAATAATATTAACGCCTGTTTGTCGATCGCCTTCCAGTTTCATCTTCTTCAAGGCGGGCAAACATCTCAGATAAGCCACTCCACCCCCGGGAACGATCCCCTCTTCCACAGCGGCTCGTGTGGCATTGAGCGCGTCTTCCACCCGTGCCTTTTTCTCCTTCATCTCCGTCTCAGTCGCTGCGCCCACCTTGATCACAGCAACTCCTCCCGCCAGTTTTGCCAATCGTTCTTGAAGTTTCTCTTTGTCATAGTCGGAGGTGGTCCCTTCAATCTGAACACGGATTTGTTTGATACGGCCTTCGATGGCAGAAGGTTTCCCTGCTCCTTCAATGATCGTGGTATTGTCTTTGTCAATCACCACCTTTTTCGCCCTACCCAGATCCTCCAACTTCATCTTTTCAAGTTTAATCCCCACATCTTCAAAGATGGCCGTGCCATCCGTTAAGATGGCTATATCTTCGAGCATCGCCTTCCTCCGGTCACCAAAACCTGGAGCCTTGACCGCGGCGCACTTCAGTGTCCCCCGGAGCTTATTGACCACCAAGGTCGCGAGGGCTTCCCCTTCCAGATCCTCTGCGAGGATGAGAAGTGGTCTGCCTGTCTTGGCCGCCTGTTCCAGAATGGGGAGAAGTTCTTTCATATTGGAGATCTTCTTCTCAAAGAGCAGGATATAGGGATCCTCGAGCACAGCCTCCATCTTTTCCGGATCTGTGACGAAATAGGGTGAGATATAACCTCGATCGAACTGCATCCCCTCCACCACTTCAAGGCTGGTCTCCATGGCCTTGGCCTCCTCCACGGTGATCACCCCTTCTTTTCCCACTTTATTCATCGCCTCGGCGATGATGTTGCCGATGGTCGGATCGTTGTTGGCCGAGATTGTCCCCACCTGAGAAATCTCCTTCTGCTCCTTGACAGGTTTGGAGAGTTTCTTCAACTCCTTGATGACCTCCTCCACGGCAAAGTCGATCCCTCTCTTGATATCCATCGAATTGGCACCGGCGGCCACGACCTTATACCCCTCCCGGCAGATCGCCTGGGCCAGAACCGTTGCGGTCGTCGTTCCATCCCCGGCCGTATCCGAGGTCTTGCTGGCCACTTCTTTCACCATCTTGGCGCCCATATTCTGAAAATGATCTTCCAGGTCAATCTCCTTGGCCACCGTAACACCGTCCTTTGTCACCACGGGTGAGCCAAAAGACTTCTCCAGAACGACATTTCTGCCCTTAGGTCCCAGAGTCACCTTGACCACATCCGCCAGGATATTGACACCTTCCAAAATCGCATTTCTCGCTTCTTGAGCAAACTTCAATTCTTTCGCCATAAGTCTTCTCCTTTCTTGTCAATTCAACCGTCATTCGATGACAGCGAGGATGTCTTCCTCTTTCATGATAAGATGTTCTTCACCCTCAATCTTCACCTCAGTCCCCGCATATTTGGCAAAGAGGACCCGGTCGGCCTTTTTCACCTCGAGGGGAAGCTTCGCCCCGTCCTTCTTCATCCTTCCCGTCCCGACGGCAATCACTTTTCCCTCAATCGGCTTTTCCTTGGCCGTATCAGGGATGATGATACCTCCCTTTGTCTTTTCTTCTTCCTCCAACCTCCTGACGATGATTCGGTCGTGAAGCGGCCTTACCTTCATAGAAACAGACCTCCCTTCCGTTATAGACTACTTTCAAAATTAATAATCATCCAACCCTCCGTTGTCAAGGTGACAGATCCATAGAATCTCTTGATTTTTTAAATAAAAAACTTTATGAAAGATCATGGAATTTGACTGTCCTTTTGCCGCAACAGGGATCGGATCCTTCCCCCACCAAGACGAGAAAGAACTCTTTCGTCTTATCCTCAAAAACTTCCCTGAAATTCCTTTTTGGCCCCAATTGCCAAAACGGTCCTTTCTTGAAAGTATGGTCGTTCAATACTCTGAGGGATTTCCCTCTCTGAGGTGGAATGAAAAGGAACAAAGGACTTGGGTGGATACCTCTCATGGGTTTGATAAAGAAATCGAGAAATTTTACAAAAGTCTGGAGGAGGATGAGATAGAATTCTTTCAAATCACAGAGGATTTTGCAAAAGGGTTTCGGATCCTTGAGGACCTCACCTCAGAAGACTCCCGAAAGGATATAAAATATATCAAAGGCCAGGTCACAGGCCCTATCACCTTTGGCCTGGCCTTAGCCGATCAAGAAAGAAAACCCATCTTTTATGATCCCACTTTAAGAGACATCCTCGTCAAACATCTCTCAATGAAGGCCCGCTGGATGGAGAAGAGGTTCAACGATCTTCTTCCCGGTATCAAAACCATTCTCTTTTTTGATGAACCCTCTCTCTCCTCCTTCGGTTCTGCCTTTTCAAGCCTGAATCGGGAGGAGGTGATTCTTTCTTTAAATGAATGTTATGATGCCGTGAAGGGATTGAAGGGAACCCATTGCTGTGGAAATACTGACTGGAGCGTGCTTCTTTCGACGCACCTCGATATCCTTAGCTTTGATGCCTTTGACTATCTGGAAACGCTCTCCCTTTATCCAAAGGAATTGTCTGCCTTCTTAGAACGAGGGGGAATCTTGGCCTGGGGTATTGTCCCGACGAGCGACGCCGTGCTGAGGGAGAATGCTCAAAGTCTGGTTAAGCGTTTCAAGGAAGGAGTTGAAGCGCTCTCCAAAAAGGGGATTGATCCATCCCTTTTCCAAAGGACAATTCTCACCCCAAGTTGTGGAACCGCCTCCCTTCCCATTCCTCTGGCTGAAAGGGTTTGTCGGCTCACGGCAGAGGTCTCCAAAAGGCTGAGAGGGGGGTAGGGGGATGAGGAGAAGGGGTGACAAAAATGATCGTCACAGATCTGCTTTGGAGAGCGGAACTCCACCATGCCCCAGATTTTCCTTGGGGACTTCGTTGAGGATAATCTGGACCCGATCCGCCGGAATCTGAAGGACCTCGACAATCGCCTCCGTCACTTTCCCAATTAATTGTTCCTTTTTCTCCGGTGTTCTTCCTGCAATCAAACTGATCTGAACAATAGGCATCTTTTTCTCCTCTCTATATTGCGGATTTCGGATTGCGGACTGCGGAATTTGAAATCGCAATCCAAAGATTCCGAAATCAGCATTCTGCATTCAGCATTTAGCTACGGTCTAAAGACTTCCCACCAGGGGTCTCTTCCGTGGCCGAATTTTTCCAGGATCTCAATCGCTAACTGCAATCCATTGGAGACCTGTTCCTCCTGAATCCCCGGAGCAGTGAAGACGTAGACCACGATATTCCTGCTCGAGGCATCGACCTTTGTTCGAAAATCCGGGCCCTGGAAGAGGGAGCAGACCGTCCCTGCTTCATCTCGGAGAGCGATCTCCTCCTCTTTACAAGATATCATTCGTCCTGAGACTCCCTGGAAGGTCTCTCCTCCCTTGGCAAGATCAAGCCTCCATGGGCCATGGAATCGGTCGAGATCCTGAATGGCCATCAAAATCCCATGGCACATCTCCGCAATGATATGGGCATCAATATAGAGGTTCACAATCGGGAATCCCATTTCGACCGTTCGCTTGAGATGGCCGGGCAGTGGGCAGGGGTGCCCCCATTCTTTGAAGAACTCATCGTAGAGATTGATCCATTCCTGGATTTGGGCAAGGTTGGATCTCCTCCGGGTCTTTCGAAGGAGCTCTCTTTTGTAGAGTTTGAATGCCTCGCTTTTCTCAATATAGGTGCAATTCTGGACTGTTCCGATTCCAAAACTCAGGTTCGAAAATCGCCGGCGATAGGCATCAGTGATGTGCAGAGAGACTTCTTTTTGCATAATGAGCGTCACCCTCATCTGCTCTGGACGATAACGTTGGGTTTCATCGGTTATCCGTCAACAGGTTTACAGAGTAAGGTTTCGTCCTCTAATTTTTCACCGAACTTTCTCACTACCTCCTCCACGGTGAGGCGGCTCTTCTCATTTCCTCCCACATCAAACTGAATCTTCCCTTCGTGAAGCATGATCATCCGATCACCGAAATGGATGGCCTGAAGCATATTGTGGGTGACCATGATCGTCGTAAGTCGGTTCTCTCTGATGATCCGGTTGGTCAGATCGATGACCTTCTCCGCCGTCTTGGGATCGAGGGAAGCGGTATGTTCATCCAAGAGCAGAAGCTTGGGCAGGGAGAGTGTTGCCATCAGCAGGGTGAGACACTGGCGTTGGCCACCGGAGAGGAGGCTGACACGGTCTGAGAGGCGGTTCTCCAGGCCCAATTCAAGGGTTCTCAAAAGGTCCCGATATCGTTCTCTCTGCTTTTTCGTCACCCCCCAGGAAAGCCCCCTTCGCGTTCCCCTCAGTTCGGCCATGGAAAGATTTTCCTCAATGGCCATCGAAGAGGCCGTCCCCATCAAAGGGTTTTGAAAAATCCTTCCCAGGTATTTCGCCCTTCGGTGCTCGGGCAGAAGCGTCACCTCCCGGTGGTCGATGAAGATCTTGCCTTCGTTAGGAAAATAGCTCCCGGCAATCAGGTTGAGCAGGGTGCTTTTGCCTGCGCCGTTGGACCCGATCACGGTGACGAACTCCCCCCTTTTCACTTCGAGGCCCACCCCATCGATCGCCGCCTTCTCATCGATCGTGTTGCGATTAAATATCTTTCTCAGATCCTGGAGGATAACCATCTCTTCCATATTATTCTCAAAGTCGCATAAGGCAAAGAGCATAGCGCAGAGCGGAATATATCATTACCATTGAGAAAAATGTTTTCATGATTCGAGGGTAACCAAGGCCAAAAAATTCCATTAGAATTGCGCACTGAGAATTATCCATTTTGGATTTTGCAGTGCGCATTGCAATTATATTCCCCGGAGGTGGAGTTTCTCCTCTTTCTCCTTCTTGAGGGCAGGGAAGCCCAGAGCGAGGATGACCATGACACCTGTGGCCATCTTGAGATCGGTAGGTGCGAGACCCAGCCAGAGGCCTACCGTGATAATCAATCGATAGACAAAAGAACCGAGGATGGCAGCGAGCGTATTCATCCCGACGGACCTTGCCCGGAGCAAGGTCTCGCCGATGATGATGGCGGCCAGTCCAGCCACGATCATACCGATGCCCATTCCGATATCTGCAAACCCCTGGTGCTGGGCCACCAGCGCTCCGGAGAGAGCAACGAAGGCATTCGAGATACCCAAACCCAAGATGGTCATGTTGTCTGTGTTCACCCCCAAAGTCCGGATCATCTGCTCGTTGTCACCCGTCGCCCTCATGGCTAATCCAACCTGTGTATGAAGAAAGAGGTCGGTGAGAAACTTGCAGGCAAAAACGATCAGACCGAAGAAAACGACAATGGATAGCCATCTCATCTCCATCTGTTCAAAAGGAGTGAAGACCGTAACATCGTTGAGAAGGGGCGTATTGGATCGACCCATCACCCTGAGATTGACGGAGTAGAGAATCGTCATGACCAGAATTCCTGCTAAAAGACTGTTGATCTTGAGTCGGGTATTCAGGATGCCCGTGGCACAGCCTGCCGCAAATCCAATGAGGACTGCCAGGATGATTCCGGTCAAGGGCTGAAAGCCCAAAACAATCATTCGGGCCACGACGGCCCCGCCGAGAACGAAACTTCCATCCACGGTGAGATCTGGAAAGGCCAGGATCCGGAAGCTGATGACAATACCCAGGGCGACGAGTGAATAGGCCAATCCCTGTTCTAAGGAGATTTGGAGTATACCGAGGAAAATTTCCATGGAGAATCAATCTGTCCCCTCCCCCCAAGATGGGGGAGGGGGAAAACGTTTAGAAATTTTGAACGGATACGGGAAACACCCTATTCCTTGATGACCTTATCTGCTTTTTTCAGAAGGTCAGGGGAAATGACAATTCCTTGTGCCTTGGCTGCCTTTTCGCTGACGACCAAGCCGAACTTCTCTGCCGGCCCCCAGGGTATTTCTCCAGGTTTTTTGCCTTTGAGGACCTGGGCAGCCTTCTTCCCGGCTGAATGGCCGATCAAGAAGTAATCCAGTCCATAAGCAGCGATTGCACCTCTGGGGACGCTGTCCACGTCACCGGCGAAGAGGGCGATCTTCTTCTCATTGCATACCTTCACAATCGCCTCGAAAGCTGAGACCGCCGTGTTGTCCGAGGTGATGTTGATGGCCTGGGCTCCCTTCCCCGCGAGGGACTGAGCCGCCTGCATGGTCTCAGCACTTGTTGAGATCGGGGCCTCAATGAGTTCCACCCCTAATTTTTTGGCGGCCTCTTTCATTTCTTTGATGTGAACAACGGAATTCGCATCCCCGGCGTTATAGATCGTTCCCCATTTTTTTGCCTTCGGAACGAATTTAGTATACATCTGGAATTGGAGGTAAATAGGCCAACGGTCGCTGACGCCGGTCACATTGGTCCCGGATTTTGTTCCGGAAGGGCTGGTTTTGGGGACGAGTCCTGCATCCACAGGGTCGGTGACTGAGGAGAAGACGACCGGAATATTCTTAATCGTCTTCACCACTGCCTGAGAAGTGGGAGTAGCAATGCTGTGAATCAAATCCACTTTTGCATCAAGAAACTTCTGAGCGATGGTTTGGGCATTGGCCATATCACCTTGGGCGTTCTGGCGATCGTAGGTGACATTGGCCCCTTCTTTAAAACCCGCCTCAGCCAACGCCTTTTCAAATCCCTTCGCATCCCCATCCAA
>Ga0299912_10005607_pt1 | contig 10319 bp, 9 predicted proteins | sample RVTome_2_FD_207667 | JGI IMG/M metagenome (GOLD analysis project Ga0299912, IMG submission 207667) | Soil microbial communities from uranium-contaminated site in the Upper Colorado River Basin, Wyoming, United States - RVT95D214 (version 2) ... | reverse complement strand
TACATATACGCTTGCCTGATCCAGGTGGAAGCAGAATCATACAATAAAAACGGAGATGGAATATGGCCCTGACTGGCATACAAATATATAAACTACTACCCCAAACCAACTGTAAAGAGTGTGGTTATCCAACCTGTTTGGCTTTTGCCATGAAACTGTCAGCCAAACAAGTTGAATTATCTGCCTGTCCATATGTTACCCCAGAGGCGAAGACCCAATTGGCTGAATCAGCTGCTCCACCCATCCGTCTTATTGCCCTCAAGTCAGACGGATATGAGGCTAAGGCTGGAAATGAAGTCGTTCTATTTAGGCACGAGAAAACCTTCTATAACAAACCGGGATTATTTATCCGTGTCTATGATAACCAGCCTGTAGAGACGATTAAGGCAATGGTTGCCGAAGCTAACGCCTATGCGGTCAATTATGTTGGGATGGACCTGACCGTGGATGGCTTCGCGGTAGCTTCAGCATCAGGTGACCCCAACGCATTCACTGCTGCAATTCAGTCTGTGCGCGCGGCAAGTAAGCGGCCAATCATCTTGATGAGCAGGGATGCTAATGTAATAAAGGCTGGGTTGAATGTTTTAAAAGGCGAGACTCCACTGATTTATGGAGCGGATACCAATAATTGGGAAAGCTTTGCAGATTTAGCAAAAGAAAGTAAAGCAGCTTTAGGCCTTATCACTGGATCATTGGCAGAGATGGCTGATTTGACTGAGAAAATCAAAGGCAAGGGTGTTGAAGATCTGGTGATCGATCCTGGTGGACGTGATTTGGGGTCAGGATTAGCGATTGGTACAACCATTCGTCGACTGGCAGTAAAGAAAAACTATCGCCCTCTCGGTTTTCCTGTGATCACCTTCCCAGGCGATGCCAGTGACCCAGGCATGGAAGCTGTCCAGGCTGCTCAGGCAATCACCAAATATGCTGGCTTTATCGTCCTGGATCATTTCAGGCCTGCCACGATTTACCCACTCCTTGTCTTACGTCAGAATATCTATACCGACCCGCAAAAGCCTATCCAGGTACAACCTGGTATTTACGAGATCAATGCTCCCAAACCAGAAGCTCCTGTTTTGGTTACTACCAACTTTAGCATTACCTATTTCAGTGTAGCGAACGAAGTTGAAGGATCAGGTTTGCCTGCCTGGCTGTTGGTGACGGATGCTGAAGGAATGAGCGTCCTCACTGCCTGGGCTGCGGGTAAATTTGATGCGGAAAGGATTGCCAAAGCTGTAAAAGGCTTCAATGTTGCTGATAAGGTTTCTCGTAAACGGATTGTCTTACCCGGTCATGTGGCTGTACTTTCCGGCGAGCTGGAAAGTGAGTTGCCCGATTGGGAAATCCGCGTTGGTCCCCGAGAGGCTGTTGATTTACCAGCTTTCATGAAACAGGCACTGTAACATCACCATTGGATGGTGGTGTATGATAGTTTTAATAATCGGTAATCGAGAGTGAACGTGTAATTCCTATGTCTGAACACACGGTGACTTTTGATATCGCCAAAAAGCCAGTGCGCGTTCCTACGGGCACATTGCTAAGCGAGGCAGCGCGCCAGGCTGAAGTGGATATCGGACAGCCTTGTGGTGGGCAAGGTCGCTGTGGTCGTTGTGCTGTTCAGGTAACAAAGGGTGATGTACGCCGGCGCAGTTCATTGCGATTAAGTGCAGAGGATATATCCAACGGGTTTGCCCTGGCCTGTCAGACCGTCGTTGAAGGTGACATATCTGTCGTTGTGCCGCCTCAGGAGAAGATCGAGCGCCGGCTCACAACCGATCGGACCGCGATTGAAGTCTCGATCCCACCGGATTACGATCCAGTATATGTTCAGACTGTCCATCGTATCAGCCTTCGGCTCTCCCCACCTCGCATGGATGACCAGACCGACGATTGGGGACGACTAAAGACCGCCCTGCGCAAGAAAGCCAGCATTGAAGATATCCAGATATCACTCAATCTCTTACAAAAAATTGGCACCATCTTACGTGATAATGACTGGCAGGTAACTGCAATCACCGATGCCCATGTTGAGATCGATGGTCGCCGGACAGATGAACGTTTGGTGGCATTGATTGCCGATATCGTACCTGAAGAAGATCCGATGTATGGCCTTGCCATTGATATTGGCACGACAACCGTAACAGTGTGGCTTGTTGATTTGATCACCGGAAAGGTGGAAGCGCAAGCTTCGGAATATAATGGTCAGATTAGCCGAGGCGAAGATGTGATCTCCCGCATCATTTTCTCCAGTAAAAATGGGGGGCGTGAAGAATTACAGAATCGTGTGCTCGATACGATCAACCAGTTGGTTGGTCAGGTGTGCAAAAAAGCTAAGGCAAAACCACTGGATATTGTAAAAGCCACTGTAGCTGGCAACAGCACCATGACCCACCTTTTTTTAGGTATCCCAGCCTCTAGTATTCGATTATCTCCATTCATTACAGCAGTTAATCAGCCACCAATTATCACAGCGGGCACAATCGGTCTGGCAATTAACTCTGAAGCTACAGTTGATTGCTTGCCTGGCGTTGCGAGTTATGTCGGATCTGATATTAGCTCAGGTGTCCTGGCCTGTAAAATGGATGAGACCGAGAAATTAACTTTGTTCTTGGATGTGGGTACAAATGGTGAGACTGTCCTGGGGAGCCGTGAGTGGTTAGTCACTTGTGCATGCTCAGCTGGACCAGCATTTGAGGGTGCAGGTGTCCTTCAAGGTATGCGTGCAACCAAAGGGGCAATTGAAGAATGTTGGATTTCCGGGGAGAACTCCTCCCACCCATTTGAACCCACATATCGGGTGATTGGGAATAATAAACCCCGCGGCATATGCGGAAGCGGGTTAATCTCTCTTCTAGCTGAGATGTTCCTGACAGGTGTAGTTGATAAAGGCGGGATGATCAACCTGAGTCTTGCTGAATTCAATCCGCGTATCCGAGATGGTGAGCACGGTCCTGAATACGTGATCGCCTGGGGCCATGAGACCGAGAGCGGTTTGGATATTGCTATTAATAATGTCGATATCGATAATCTAAAACGCGCCAAAGCTGCAATTTATGCTGGCTTTACCGTTCTTGCACAAAGCGTGGGTGTGCCATTGGAGATGGTTGAACAAATTTTGATTGGTGGCTCATTCGGAAAATATATCAACGTAGAAAAAGCAGTCCAAATCGGATTGCTCCCCGATATGCCATGGGATCGTTTTAAATTCTTGGGTAATACCTCTGTGCAAGGTGCCTATCTCGCTCTTTTAGATTGGCGCAACCGCGATCGTATTAGTGATATTGCTTCACAAATGACTTATATCGAGTTGTCGGCTGATAACACATTTTACGATGCCTTTACATCAGCGATGTTCCTGCCCCACACCGATTTATCCAGTTTTCCAAGTGTTGCAGCTGCAGTTGAAAACAAATCATAAATAAAACAACCAAATCTAAGGAGGTCAAATGTATATCATCGGTGAAAATATCCATATTCTTTCAGATAAGGTGAAAGAAGCCATCAAAGTGAAGGATGCAAAATTCTTTCAAGAGCTGGCTGTCAAACAAGTGGAAGCTGGTGCGAAAGCCGTGGATCTAAACTTGGGTCCACGCAAAGCGGATTGGATGGATATGTTCCCCTGGATCGTCAAAACCGTGGAAGCGGTCGTGGATGTGCCGCTCAGCATTGATACGACCAATATGCTGGGACTCGAGGCCGCTCTCAAAACCGTCACCAAGGCTCAACCCATCATCAACTCCGTTTCTGATGAACCAGAACGATTGGAGAAAGTGCCCTTACTGGCAAAACAGTATAACGCCCGTTTGATTGCCCTGACCATGTCGACAAGTGGAGTTCCAGTAACGGCGGATGAGCGCGTCAATATCGCGGTTGAGAAGCTCATCCCACGCATGATGGAAATTGATTACCCCATGGAAAACCTGATTATCGATCCATTGGTTTTAACCGTCTCAGGCTGCCAACAATATTGCCCTCATCTCATTGAGGCTATCCGCACGCTTCAATATGCTTGGGATCCGGCACCAGTAATATCAGTAGGATTATCCAATGTCTCCAATGCCGTCCCACGCGAAGGAAGACCATTGATCAATCGCGTCTATTGTGCCATGCTGATGGGAGTTGGCTTGAATATGATGATCGCTGATCCACTCGACAGAGAGCAAAACGAGGTTATCCGCATCATCGAGCAGCGCGATGCCAGCACAGCAGTCGGGCGTTTATATCTGAAGATAGCCGACCGTATTGCAGCCATGGAAGAACCGCAACCAGAAGACGTGGACATGTCTGACCCGGAGCAAGCAGCGATCTGGAAAACAATACAAATATTGCTCAATAAAGTCATCTACGCTGATGGCTATTTGCAACAATAGGAGAATGGTTATGACGAATCAAAAACAAGTGAATATAGATGAGCTTCTGGCAAAAGCGAAAAAGCCAGCAGCAGATGCCATGGTCCTGCATCCATTCTACAAAGGGAAAGTTGAGACTGCACTAAAATGCTGCGTAAGAGATTTCAATGATTTCGCCATCTGGTATACCCCTGGAGTGGCAGCACCGTGCCGGGCAATTGAGGCGGATCCTGAGAAGGTATATGAATATACTAACAAATGGAACACCGTGATCGTCGTCAGCGATGGCACGCGTGTGCTTGGTCTTGGTGACATTGGTCCAAAAGCTGGCTTGCCTGTCATGGAAGGTAAGGCTTTGTTATACAAGTACCTCGGAGGCGTCGATGGGGTTGCCATCATGCTTGACACGAAAGACCCGGATGCGATCATCAATACAACCTTGATGCTCCAGCCAGGGTTCGGTGGGGTTAACCTGGAAGACATCTCCAACCCGAAATGCTTTTATATTTTGGATACCCTGCGCGAAAAAGCTGAGATCCCAATCTGGCACGATGACCAGCAAGGGACAGCTACCGTTACCCTTGCAGGCTTGATCAATGCCCTCAAAGTGGTCGGCAAGGATAAGGAAAAAGTGAAGGTCACATTCATTGGTGTTGGTGCCTCTAATGTGGCGATCTCGCGCTTGATTTTCAGCTGGGGGGTGGTCCCAGCCAATTGCTTGATGGTGGACAGCAAGGGCATCCTTGGTAAGCATCGCAAGGATCTTGAGATGCGTAAAGCCGAATATGTGGATAAATGGAAGTTATGCCAAACAACCAATATCGAAAATCGCGAAGGCAATATCCCCGATGCGATCAAGGGTGCAGACGTCGTTGTTGCTCTCTCCCGTTCTGGTCCTGGCGTGATCCTGCCTGAATGGATTGAAACGATGGCCAAAGATGCAGTTTTGTTTGCCTGTGCAAATCCCGTCCCAGAGATATGGCCATGGGAGGCTAAGGCAGCGGGTGCAGCTGTAGTCGCAACGGGTCGCTCTGACTTTGATAACCAGGTCAATAACTCCCTTGGTTTTCCAGGCATCTTCCGGGGGACCCTGGATGTACGTGCCCGTACCATCACAGATGAAATGTGCTTTGCTGCGGCAAAAGCATTGGCAGATCATGTCGGGTCAGCCCTCACCAACGAGCACATTTTGCCCACCATGGATGACTGGGAAGTATTCCCGCGTGAGGCCGCTGCTGTAGCAGTGAAAGCCCAGGAACAAGGGCTGGCTCGCATACAGATGACCTATGATGAGGAATTCAAGAACGCAACTGAAATCATCGGGCGCTCACGAAATCTGACCCACATGATGATGAAAGATGGCTTCATTGGCGAAGCCCCGGTATAAAAAGAGAGGATATCAACGAGGTGAACTATGTATGATCTAATTGTCGTCGGTGGTGGACCAGCAGGCTTGACTTCTACGATTTATGCCATTCGTAAACGCTTGAACGTATTGCTTATCACAAAGGACTTGGGTGGTAAAACGAATTTCCGTCTTGCCCTTCCCTGGGTGGAAGATTATCAGGTTATCAAAGGCCTGGAAATTGTTAATAAATTCAAAAGCGAGCTTGAATACTTAGAATTTGCCAGGCACATGGAACCAGCAGATAAAATCATCCGCAAGGAAAAAGGATTTATCGTTAAAACACGCGGGGGTGGCGATCTGGAAACCAAAGCTGTCATTATAGCAACAGGTACACGCCAGCAGCTATTGAACGTCCCAGGCGAAAAAGAGTTCATCATGCGTGGGCTATGCTATTCTGCCCTTAGTTATGCCCCACTATTCATTGATAAGTCAACGGTTGTTATTGGAGACGGAGATCTAGCTCAGAGATCAACTGCTGAACTTGCCACGGTTGCTAAACATGTCACCCTGGTTTGCCCGGCAGATAAACTCATGGTGACCAACGTTAATGAAAAATTGAAAGTCGCACCTAATGTCACCATCCTGGAAGGTCATCAGGTCATCGAAGTTAAAGGTGACGATTATGCGAAAAGCCTGATTGTGAAAGATAAGAAAGGTAAGACAAGCGAGCTTCATGCAGATGGAACCTTTGTTGAGATGGCTTTGGTTCCTAACTCTCAGATTGTCGCTGATTTTGTTGCATTGGATGAGCAGAAGCGTATCATCATTGACTGCGGTAACCATACCAGCGTACCCGGTATATTTGCTGCTGGGGATGTGACCAATACTTACGCTGAACAGGTACTGGTTGCAGTAGGCGAAGGAGCTAAAGCTACACTGAGCGCGTACGAATATTTGCTACCATTGCTTTAATACAGATTTCATGAGGGGAGTGGTTGGATCTCCACTCCCCATCTTAACTTATTTCATCATAACGGAGGTTGAATATGCCTGGATTTACCCCTGCTAGAAGATGGCAGCCGCCTTATCATCCATTTAAAAGAGAACCCTATGGTACCCGTGTGTTGGAGTCTGTCGAACGGGTGATTAAAGGACCTCTATTCGGTTGCCGTATGTGTGGAAATTGTTTACTACAGGAGACTGCTTTTATCTGCCCAATGGAGTGTCCGAAGGGTGAAAGAAATGGTCCCTGTGGGGGTTCAACCACCGAATACTGCTATGTGGATAAAACTCGCCCATGCGTATGGTATAAAATATACGACCGTGCCTTCAAGATGGGCCGTCAGGAGATGCTGATGGAAGTCCTCCCACCTTTGGATTGGGATAAAACCGGTGGTGAGACTTGGGCTGATGTGTATCACCAAATCAAAAAAGTAGGCGCTAAAAATTTCTTTGGAGGGGTGTTATCCGGTGGCGAGAAGCGTACAACTGCATGGAGCTCAGTATTTCGCCCGGTTCGCCAACCTGAATGGTGGAACGGTGATTCTGAGTATCATCCCCCAGCTTACACTGAACCTGTATCTAACCTTGAGAGACGCTTGAAAGCCGGTGAGTTCGTAGTAACTGCGGAAGTTGCCCCACCCATGACGGTTTCCACCAATAAGCTCCTTAAAAACATTGAAGTGGTTAAACCTTATGCGGCTGCAATCAACTTTACGGATTGTCCCTCCGCCTCCCCACGCATGTCCTCCTGGGCTTGCAGCGCACTAACGGTTCAGGCAGGTGCAGAGCCTGTTATGCAGATTGCAGCCCGAGACCGTACGCGCATTGGTCTTCAGGCTGAGATTCTGGGCTCAAATGCATTAGGGGTCCGGAATATCTTGTGCCTGTCAGGCGACAGCATGGAAATGTCCAGTGTCCCAAAAGGAAAAATGGACATCCTCGATATGGACTCAGTTCATATGCTCTGGATCCTGCGTCGTATGCGGGATGAGAGTATTTACATGGACGGGCGGCAGATAAAATTCCCTCCAAAGTATTTCCTCGGTGCAGCAGGCTCTCCTTTCGCATCTGATCCACGTATCCAGGCGATCCGTGAACACAAAAAGGTAAATGCAGGCGCACAATTCTTCCAAACTAACCTGGTATATGATCCTGACGGTTTGGACGATTGGCTGGAAGCGCTGGATAAGCGTGGAATACTGGAAAAGATTTATATTCTCATTGGCATCACCCCACTTAAGAGCTTGAAAGTCGCTAATTATATGAATGAGGAAGTACCTGGTGTTACCATTCCAGAAAAGCTTGTCAAGCGCATGGAAGCGGCTGGAGATAAAGCCGATGAAGAAGGTGTCCAAATTGCACTTGAGCTGATCGATGCAGTAAAGAATAAGAAAGGTGTGAACGGCATTCACTTAATGGCTGTGGGCTGGGAAGAGATTGTACCTCGTATCGTCACCGAAGCAGGCATTTTACCACCCGACTTCACGCCACCAACCGCCACCCCACCAAAATCGTAACAATGCGATCTGTAACGGCTTATATATTTTATTGGTAATTATATTGCATGTCATTTCGAAGGTTGATTTTAACGAGAACGGGGCAAGACATAAATCGTTGCCGCGGCTGCCAGTTATGTAGCGGAGAATATAGCCGCGAGCAGGATATTCCTCTTGATAGCCTGATTCAACTCGTCATCATGAATGACGAGGAAGTATTGACTTCCCGGACACTTTGGTCAGATGAAGTGCTTCGCTGTGCGTCCGATGCTTGCGTCCGTGAACTTGATCTGGAAAAAATCCTGCTCGTATTAAGGGAAGAGGCAATCCGACGTGGAGTGGTTAAAGGAGAATTGCACCCATAGATGGGTTATAATTCGCTGCAATTTAAGGAAATAAGGTGATTGTATGAAACTCGCAATAAGTGGTAAAGGTGGTGTGGGAAAAACCACCCTGGCAGCATTATTAGCCCAAGTTTATGCTAATGCAGGTCGTCAGGTTCTCGTGGCTGATGCAGATCCATCTCCGTGTTTGGCGGGCGCGTTGGGATTCCCCCAGGAATTGCGTTCCCAACTTCACCCCATTGCTGAGATGGATACACTGATCGAGGAACGCACCGGTGCCAAACCTGGAACGATCGGAGGTTTTTTCACCCTTAACCCACGTGTGGATGACATCCCCGAACGATTCAGCGTGGTCCATAAAGGCGTCAGACTACTGGAGATGGGCTCAGTGGATATGGGCGGTTCCGGATGCATCTGCCCTGAAGCAGCCATGTTGAAAACACTATTCACCCACCTGCTCTTCCGTAAAGATGACGTGTTGATCCTGGATATGTACGCTGGGGTTGAGCACCTCGGCCGGGCTACAGTGGATTTTGTGGATGCCATGCTCATTGTTGTTGAGCCAACACGTCGAAGCCTGGGGACTGCCAGCCAGATCAAACATCTGGCAAATGATATTGGGCTCACCCGTTGTTGGCTGGTGGGTAATAAAGTTCGGAATGAGGATGAAAAGGACTTTCTGGAAAATGAGACACCCGGGTTACCCGTATTGGGTATTATGCCCGCTGACATGGGTGTTCAAGAGGCGGATCGTCTGGGTATACCAGTTTACGACCACGTTCCAGCTTTACGCCAGGCAGCAGAAAAGATGGCTGAAATAATGGATGCTCAGCTGGTAAAAGGTTTGGTCGAATGACAATAACCATTGCCCTTGCCGGTAAAGGTGGAGTTGGTAAGACCACCATCTCAGCCATGGTGATTAAATACCTTGTTCAAAACAAACCCGGTCCGGTCCTTGCTATCGATGCGGATCCAAGCAGCAATTTAAACATGGTGCTTGGCTTAGATTTGGATTGGACAGTGGGTGACATTCGGGAGGATATGCTAGCACAGGTAAAAAGCTCTCTTGTTGCCGGAGGTGCCGCCATGGGTACACTACCCGGTGGTATTTCCAAACATGATTACCTGGATCATAAAATTAGATCCTCGCTAGCAGAGGGAGAGGCTTTTGACCTGATCGCAATGGGACGATCTGAAGGAACTGGTTGCTATTGTGCCGTCAACCACAATTTGCGTGAAGTGATTGATTCGATCAGCAAGAACTACCGATATATTGTGATCGATAATGAAGCTGGGATGGAGCATTTAAGCCGGCGAACAACACGTGATGTGCAGCACCTGTTGATTGTTAGCGACCCCACCCAGCGTGGGATCGTGGCAGCAGAACGGATTGCTTCATTCCGCAACGAGCTGGATATTCGCATCGAACGCGCTCATCTGATTATCAATCGTCTTCCTGGTGAACTTCCATCTGCACTACTGACTGAAATTGATAAGCTGGGTATTCCTCTTTTAGGGACTATATTAGCGGACGCTGAGTTAAGTAAATTTGAATTCACTGGTAAACCACTGGTTGATCTGGGTAATGATTCTCCAGTCTACCAGGCTGTGGCAGGAATGATGAGCGGGATTTTATAGCCTGCTGCGGGTAAACTTAGCAATTTACTTTCTCATAAAATGCTTCCAGACCGCGGAAGCATTTTATGCTTAATTTATGCCCGACATTATCCTCACAATAGGTGACCGTAGCCCCAGCATTTTCTAATAAACCGATACTCAT
>Ga0299912_10005606_pt1 | contig 10319 bp, 6 predicted proteins | sample RVTome_2_FD_207667 | JGI IMG/M metagenome (GOLD analysis project Ga0299912, IMG submission 207667) | Soil microbial communities from uranium-contaminated site in the Upper Colorado River Basin, Wyoming, United States - RVT95D214 (version 2) ... | reverse complement strand
GGGACCCACCCCGCCATCGGTGGTGATAAAGTCTTCAAGCTCCCTTCCAAATTGATAACCGAGCAGAACAAAAACACCCACCCAGATAAGAGTCCCGAGGCCGTCGAATAAAAGAAACCGGACAAGACGCATATGGGAAATACCTGCCAAGGTGGGAGCGATGGTAGCCACTCCCGGAAGGAACTTGGCGACTAAAAGTGAACGAGCACCATAACGGATAGAGATATTTTTCGTTCTTCGAACACAGGAATCAGGATCAAGGGAGATGCGACAGAGCGTGGATAACACTTTGCTGCCGCGACGGAGGCCAACCAGGTACAAGAATTGGTCGCTTAGAAGCGCTGCAAGGCAAGCGAGACAGAAGACAAGGCCAAGATTTAATTCTCCAAAACCCGCCAAAGCACCTGCTGCAATCAATATCGGTGCAATCGGGACTGGCAAAGCGAACTGTGCAAAAAACACCAGCAAGAAGAGAACAACATATCCCTGCTGGATCAAAAACTGAGCCACTTCATTCATTGTTCATTTCCCAAGGAACTTGTCCTTTTAGCGGTGTTTTGTTGTGTCTCAATTATAATAGACCGATTTCACCATGAGCAAACGGATCGCCGGAAAAAAAACGGTGTTCACCCGTTTCTCGAAAGAAGTGGAATCGTCGAGATGAAATGAAGGGCGGAGGGATTCCACACCGCTCTTTGATCTGTATTTGGGGTTTTCCCTTGATCATTCTCCTTGAAAGTGCTTGCCGGGGTTTACCATGAAGTTCTTATAAATTCTGTAATTCTCTGTATCCTCATATTGAATTGTTTTCACTGGACTTTGATCAAAACTGTAAATCACAGATCCAGGGCAAGCCAAAAGAATCGGGGAGTGGGTGGCAATGATGAATTGGGCATGCCCCAGAGCGGCCATCTCTTGGAGAAGCTTCAGAAGCTCCAGCTGGCTTTTGGGTGAAAGGGCTGTCTCCGGTTCGTCTAAGAGATAGAGTCCCTTGATCTTGTAGCGAGACTTGAAAAAGGACATGATGGACTGTCCGTGAGATTGGGCAATCAAAGATTTTCCTCCAAAATAATCGATCTGCCCAGGATTATCTGCTTCCCATTCATCTACCAATTGAGCAAAATTACGAAAGATTTGTGATGAAAAGAAAGAGCCTGGAACAATACCGTCCGTCCATTTGACTTCAACGTACAGAAAAAATGTTTCCTCATAAGGATTGATCACAGAGCGGGTTCTTTCAATTCCGCTCCAGATGTGGATATTGCACCTCCGGGCCAAGGCTTCTAACAGGGTTGTTTTTCCTGACCCATTCTCCCCAATAAAAAAGGTAACGGGCGAAGGGAATGGGATGCTTCGCGTTTTCTGAAGCACATCGATGTTGAAGGGATAACGATCCCTGGTTGGGTATTGTTCCGGTAACAACCTAATTTCTTTTAAATGTAACAAGAGAATACCTCCTTATTCACGAATAGACCTGCACCGTCTCAGATCGCTTTTCAAAAACCTGTAATGAATCTGGAGAAAGAAAATTTCAGCGGGAAATAGATTCTTCCTAGGCGTCATCAAATAAAGAACCCCGCCCATAGGGCGGGGTTTTCAGAGGGGATCTCAATAAAAATCTGATCCCAACGTCCGGTTCCTTCGCGCCTTACGATTTTTCTTGTTCCCACGCCCTTGCCCTTTCAACGGCCATCTTCCACTTCCGGTAAAGGGATTCTCTCTGCTTGGAACTCATCCGAGGAACAAATTTCCTCTTTACAGCATAATTGGCGGCAATTTGCTGTTGATCCTTCCAAAACCCTACGGCCAAACCAGCCATGTAGGCGGCTCCCAAGGCGGTCGTCTCAGTTATCTCCTGGATGACGACCGGAACCCCCAGAATGTCAGCTTGAAATTGCATCAAAAACTCATTGGCTGCTGCTCCTCCATCGACCCGCAATTCCTTCAGCCTCATTCCGGAGTCCTCCTCCATGCATTCCAGCACATCCCTCGTCTGATAAGCAATCGACTCTAAGGCGGCCCGGGCAATATGAGCGGGCGTCGTTCCACGGGTAATTCCCAAAATGGCTCCCCGGGCATACATATCCCAGTAGGGTGCTCCCAAGCCGACAAAGGCCGGGACAAAATAGACGCCATCATTGGATTGGATGCTACTGGCTAACCTTTCACTTTCGGAAGCTTGCTGAATCATCCGCAGGCCGTCCCGGAGCCATTGGACGACAGCCCCGCCGATAAAGACGCTTCCCTCTAAAGCATATTCAATTTTCCGGCCGATCCCCCAGGCGATTGTCGTCAGAAGGTTTTTCCTGGAAAGCACTGGCTTTCCCCCTATATTCATCAGCAAAAAGCAACCCGTTCCATAGGTATTCTTGGAAAGGCCTTTGCGGAAGCAGGTTTGGCCGAAAAGAGCTCCTTGTTGATCTCCCACGATTCCTGCGACGGGGATCTCCATACCTAAGAAGGCTCCGGGAGATGTGCTTCCGTAGATTTCACTGGAAGCTTTGACAGCCGGCAAGATTCGTTCGGGAATATGCAAATATTCTAAGATCTCCCGATCCCACGAAAGAGTATGAATGTTGTAAAGCATCGTGCGGGAAGCGTTGGAATAATCCGTGATATGGAGCTTCTTCCCCGTCAGATTGTACAACAACCAGCTATCCACTGTGCCAAAGGCCAGCTCCCCTCTTTCAGCTGCACGGCGGATCGTCTTTTGATGGCCCAGAATCCACTGGATCTTAGTCGCTGAAAAATAGGCATCGATCACCAATCCAGTTTTCCTGCGAATCTTTTGGGCGAAATTCGACTTCTTGATTTTGGAACAAATCGCGGCGGTCCTGCGGCACTGCCACACAATGGCATTATACACTGGCTGGCCGCTCTCCCTGTCCCAGATTAAAGCGGTCTCCCGCTGGTTGGTGACCCCGATGGCGGCGATTTGTTGAGGCGAAACGTTGGCGGAATCAAGGGCCTGCCGGGCAGCTTCCATTTGCGTGTCCCATATTTCCATCGGGTCATGTTCTACCCATCCAGGCTGGGGAAAGATCTGCCTGAACTCCTTGGCTGCTATACTAATAATCTTCCCCTGGTGGTCGAAAATCACTGCTCTGGAACTCGTGGTTCCCTGATCCAGGGCCATGATATATTCTTTTTCCATAAAAATAGATTCCTCCCCAAAGCAAAAGTTGGTTCTGCCAATAAATCAAGGCCGAATGTGAGGCACGGTCAAGGGTGAGCGAGAAATCGTATCCGTCTCGAACACAATCCGAGTATACTAAGGTATCGTGTCCAACGACCATCTCACTCGGATAACGCATTACCTGCTTAGAATGTTGGACGTTAAAGACCTCCTGAGCTACTTGAAGTAGCCTTAAGTAGCTCAGGAGGTCCGGTTTCCGGATAATCGTCACCTGATGTTAAAACAGGTGAAAATCTTTAGAGTTTGAAGTGGATCGCCTGACCTGCCACGATGATCCAGGTAATCAGCATAGTATTGACAAAGGCGCCCACATAGATGTGTCCTGTTTTTCGATAGAAATAGGTTGTGACCCACCCTACAATAGCAAATATGGGGATATACTGGAACATGACGATACCAAATAAAGCTGCAGAACGATGTGTAAATCCCAGTGTCCCACCCGCAAAAAACGGGATATAGTGGTAGGCCAGAAAAATAAAATATCCGAGAATGAGCAGGATTATATTGATGATCGTTTCTTTTCCCATGCCCATGGCCGCATCAGGTTTTCCAGGTCGCATCTGTCCGTGCAATACAATCCCCAGTATAATAAAATAGAAGAGAAAGGGGATGACATAACCCAGCATGATGCCGAAATGAAGAGCATCGAGCGGCTTGATGGCAAAGACCCAAAAACGGTAGTCCGTCTGAAACGACCAGGTCGAGATGGCCAGAGTGAGATGGGCAACGAAGACGATAATAAAGGCCAGCAGGAATGATCTACCAATTTTACCCCATTTGAAGCCTTCCTTCCAGGTCAGACCGAAATTGACCGAGGTGGCTCCTGATTTCTTTTTGGTCACGAAATACCAGACCAAGAAAAGAATCAGTGAAATGATGGCCACGCCAAATGCCCAAAACATAATGACAGTTGTAATTTGCTCCGGCCATATGAAGGAGGGTCTGGCTATCCCTTTGCTGTTCCAATGATAGTGCCAGGCCCATAAATAGATCACGAGTGGAAGGAGCACCATGATCACCGCACCGATCCACCATCCTCCTCCGGACATGGATTTTTTTGGGGCCGGTTCCTCCTGGAGCCCTTTAAAGTAATTGGTCTTAAGCAGGTATCCTCCCAGGGCAATGAGAAGGATGACCATTCCTACCATGGCTACCAAATTAAAAATCTCTTTCCAGTACCAGGTCTGGTTCGATGGGGACAGGTTGTTCCCCCCTTTCAAGGTCATTTGAAACCATTCAATGGCATTTCCAATGCCCGCTTTGGAGAGATGAACTCGGGCATGGGTCATGGAAGGTTGATACAGCTTCCGGGCGGTCCCTTCTTCAATGGACCCGTATAGCTTTCCAATCGCCACATCTTCCGTGGTACCGAAAACCTTTTTCAATTTGTCGGATTTGACAATATTCCTCGGAACCGGGGATAACCACATTAAAGCTGAAAACTCGTCATATTTCGCGAAGATAAGGCCCATATTCCGGGGATAAGTCGGGGTGCCATCCGGACAGCCATAAGTTCCGGTAGAACTTTCTGCAAAAACACAAGACTTGTAAGCGTCCTTCATCATGGCCGCAGCAATGCCTATGGCCCAACCCCCCATGGAGTGTCCTTCCAGCCCGACGTTGTCAAGGTCGACCATATCCAGTGACCGTAGATATTTCAGCCCATCTATGCCACCAAAACCATTGGCAAAGGCCGGGGGATCGGAATAGCCATGGCCTGTTTGATCCAAGGCCAGGACGACATATCCACGACGAGCAAATTCAATGGCAAAGCCATCCTGCGTCTCACGAGAATTGATATAGCCATGGACGGCTAAGATACCCGGAGCCTTATTCTTTGCATCTACTCCTTTGGGTATATAGAGTAAACCGCTCATCATGATACCGTTGGAACCCATAAAGCGGACATCCCGAACTGCAATGTTCCCCCCGCCGGTTTGGACCCGATACGCTACGAAACCACCGATGAGAATAAGTAAAAGAGCCAAAACCAAGATCCAATGCACCTTACCTGTAGACGAACCGAAATGATTCATGTTTTCCTCCTTTCCCATTAACTCTTAGTAAGAAATCAACGGCGAATAGGCATGTCGCCTATTCGCGTTAAGCAACTCAATGCTCACCTCCTTCTATCATAGATTTCTATTCTTCCCCGTCTCATGGGGTAAAACCAAAAACCTAATTTTTCGCTATCATAGCAAGCCTGTTTAGGTTGTCAAGCAGATTTTCTGGAAATTTTCTGACCCTTTTTCACTTTACTCGGAATATTTTTTTCCTATAAAAATTGTCCCCAGGCACCCTTTTGACCTAAGTCAAACACAAATTGCTTTTTTAGTATTATTGTTGATGTCAGGGTAACACTTTAGTGCTTTGAAAAATCGGCCCCTGTGACACCGGTTCCCGCTAAGTGCGGGATTGGAGGAGTTTTAGAGAGGAAACCTTTTACCGGTTCGTTCAGGTGGCTCCAATGGGATGGTAGCGTTTCGTGGACGTTCTTCGTTTCAAAGCCGTAAAATATGAAAGACCGCATTCTAAAACTTTGGAAATCCCGGCCTTGGCGGGAACCCATGGACAAACGTCACTCCATTTCATAGCACTAAAGTGTTACAATTCAGAATCGCTGAAAGACGATAGACGTGAAAGTATTCAAGCGATGGCGATCAAACAACATCTCATCTAATAGGAGGAGCAACTATGTTTTGTTATCAGTGTGAACAGACGGCAAAAGGAGAAGGATGCACAAAGATTGGGGTTTGTGGCAAGGAATCGGATGTGGCGAGCCTTCAGGACCTCCTGATCTATGCCCTTAAAGGACTCTCCCTTTATGCAGTGGAAGGCAGAAAGGTGGGCGTGGTTGATCCGGAGATCAATGATTTTACGTGTAAGGCCATGTTTTCTACGCTGACCAACGTCAATTTTGACCCAGATCGATTGGTTCAATTAATCCAGCGCTGTGTGGCTTTAAGGGAAAACCTTAAAGAAAAGGTGAGGGCGGGTAGGGGAAAAATCGATTTTCAAGAGGGCCCTGCTACCTTCAAGCCGGCTACCCGCTTAGGGGAACTTATCAAACAGGGAGAGGCAGTGGGAATCAAATCGGATCCAACCATCGATCCTGATATCCTTTCTCTTCAGCATATTCTCATTTTTGGAATAAAGGGTGTAGCGGCCTATGCGGATCATGCTCAAATCCTTGGCCAGACAGATGATAAGGTCTACGCCTTTATCCATGAGGGATTGGCCGCGACCCTGAGGAAAGATTTGAGCCTGAACGAATGGGTGGGACTGGTTCTTAAATGTGGAGAGATCAATCTAAGGGCCATGGAACTTCTTGATGCAGGCAATACAGGGACCTATGACCACCCTGTTCCCACAAAGGTTTCTTTGGGAGCTAAGAAAGGAAAGGCCATCCTGGTCTCCGGGCATGATCTCAAGGATTTGGAGGAACTTCTCAAACAGACCGAGGGCAAAGGCATCTATGTTTATACCCACGGAGAGATGCTTCCGGCCCATGGTTATCCAGGCTTGAAAAAATACTCCCATCTGTACGGTCATTACGGAACGGCCTGGCAGAATCAGAACCGAGAATTTGCCGATTTTCCTGGGGCCATCTTGATGACCACGAACTGCGTCCAAAAGCCGAGGGATTCCTATAAGGGCAATATTTTCACCAGCGGCACTGTGGGATGGCCTGGTGTCACACACATTTCGGACAGAAACTTCAACCCTGCAATCGACAAGGCCTTGGCCATGCTGGGCTTTCAAGAAGATAAGAATGGCCGTTCGGTCATGGTGGGCTTTGCAAGAAACACCGTGATGGGCGTTGCGAACAAGGTCATCGAGGCGGTGAAAGGGAAGGCCATCCGTCACTTCTTCCTCGTGGGCGGATGTGATGGCGCCAAGGCTGGACGCAACTATTACACGGAGTTTGTGGAAAAAGTCCCTAAGGACTGCATGGTTCTTACCCTGGCATGCGGTAAGTTTCGCTTCTTCGACAAGGACCTGGGGGATATCGGAGGCATTCCAAGGCTCTTAGACGTAGGCCAGTGCAACGACGCCTACTCCGCAGTCCAGATCGCCTTAGCCTTGTCCAAGGCTTTCAACGTGGGAATCAACGAACTGCCTCTCTCTTTGATCCTCTCCTGGTACGAACAGAAGGCAGTGGCTATTCTTCTTACCCTGCTTTCCCTGGGGGTGAAAAATATTAAGCTCGGGCCGACACTGCCAGCCTTTGTTTCACCGAATGTGCTGAAGGTGCTGGTGGATAATTTCAACATCCAGCCTATCTCAACACCGGATCAGGATCTAAGGGCGATATTGGGAAACTAAAAGTCAACCCCTCGCCCCTCTTTTGCGAAAGGGGGGGCGAGGGAGGACTAATTCTTCTATGTTTTGTTACTTTTGATAGCTGCCAGAACCCTTTCCGGGGTGAAGGGAATCCGCCGTATGCGGGCACCTGTGGCATTGAAGATTGCATTTCCGACAGCGGGAGCAGTAGGGGGTACACCAGGTTCGCCGATTCCTCCAATTGCTTCGTTGCTTTTGACAATATGGACTTCAATTTCAGGAATTTCACTCATCCTGATTATGTGGTAATCGTTGAAATTGGCTGTTTTCACTCCACCATTGCCAAACTCGACCTGCTCTTTCAATGCCGTGCTTACACCTTCGACCACAGATCCTTCGATCTGTGCCACGACTGCGTTCGGATTCACTGCTGGGCCGCAGTCAACCGCTGCAACGATCCGATCAACTTTAATCGTTCCATCCTTTTCATTGACGGAGACATCCGCTACCTGCGCGACATAGGAGCCAAAACAGGAATGCTGAGCAATTCCTCGGCCCTTTCCTTTTGGTACTGGTTTGCCCCAGCCTGCCTTTTCAGCCACGGTTTGCAAGACTCGTCGGGCACGCATATTGTTACTCAGAAGATGCATACGAAACTCTACTGGATCTTTGCCTGCTGCATGGGCTAGCTCATCCATGAAGCACTCCATCACAAATGCGTTGGGCGCATTTTGAACAGAGCGCCAAGGAGCAACAGGGATGGGCAGATCCGACAGGTACTGTTCAACATAGAAATTCGGGAATTCGTACACCGTATGACTATATACTGGTGGTATTGGAGCATCAACGATTCCCCACAGACTAAAGAAATCGACTCCATCTTTTATCCAGGCTGGGTTCAAAAACTTCAGGATGGAAGAACAGGCCACCTTATGGGACCACGCGATGAGACGGCCCTGACTGTCAAGACCGGCCTCAATTTTCTGGCACGTTGCAGCGCGATAAAAATCATACTTTATATCCTCTTCCCTTGACCAGACCACCTTCACCGGTTTTCCAACCGCCTTCGAGGCGATGACTGCTTCTATAATAAAATCCGGAAAGGCGCCGCGTCTACCGAGCCCACACCCGAGAAAGGTGGTATGGATATGGATTTTATCCATGGGTAACCCGGAGATCTGTGAAGCGAAGATCTGGCCAAGTATCTGAGCCTGTGTCGGGGCCCATATGTCGCACCGGTCCTTTTGCACATGGGCCGTGCAGTTCATCGGTTCCATAGTAGCATGGGCAACAAAAGGGACGAAATAGTTTGCTTCAACCTTCTTTGATGCCCCACTGAGAGCCTTCTTGACGTCCCCTACGTTTTTGGCGATAGCACCTTGTTTGTTAAGACCCTCCATAAAATGCTTCTCAATGGAATCAGTGTTCATACTAGGATGGGTTCCCTGATCCCACTTCACCTTCAGAGCCTCTCGGCCTTTCCATGCTGCATCAAGCGACTCCGCGCATACGAAAATCCCCTGAGGGGTTGGGAATGCTGTGCGCACGCCTTTGACCCCTTCTGCTGCCTTCTGGTCATAGGATATAGGCTTTGCGCCGTAAGCCGGTGGACGTGCTATAGCGGCATAGAGCATATCTGGGACGTTAACATCAAGGCCAAAAATAGCTGCACCCGAAACCTTCGCCGGTATATCCAACCGGGGCATGGACTTACCGATATACCTAAACTCGCTCTCATTCTTGAGCGGAGGATCCTTCGGAATCTCAAGTTTGGCTGCCTTCAAGCATAACTGGCCATAGGTAAGACTACGATTACTCTTCTTATGTTTTACCGTCCCATTAAAAGCCTGACACTCTCCTTCTGGCACCTTCCAGTTCTGAGCAGCAGCCTTTATCAACATGGCCCGACCAGAAGCGCCTGCTTTTCGCAGAGGCTCATAAAATCCCCTCACGCTTGCGCTACCAACCGTGATTTGGTCATCGAAAACAGGATTTTTAAATGCTCCACTTGCCGGGCCCTGTTGTATCCGGACCTGTTTCCAGTCTGCCTCCAATTCATCTGCAATGATCATCGGGAGGGCGGTGCTTGATCCTTGACCCATCTCAGAAATGCCCAAGGTAATCGTGATCTTATTGTCCGGCGTTATCTCAAACCAGACATTGGGCTTGAAAGAGCCTTCTTTCTGAGCGGAGGCGTTTATCACATTGTAACCGAAAGGTGTCGCGGAGACTGCGATGGTCAGGCCTGTTATCTTCAAAAAAGAGCGTCGTGAGATAGGTTTATTTATCATGGCTCAACCCTCCTTTCTCATGATCTCTAAAGCGGCTTTTATGCCGCGTTTAATACGGGGATAGGTTCCACATCGGCAGATGACGTCATCCATAGCGTTAATGACCTGATCTGCGCTGGGTTTTGGCTTTGATGAGATGAGGGCAGCCACCTGCATCATGATCCCTGGCTGACAATAACCGCACTGCACTACCTGTTCCTTGATCCATGCCCTTTTAACCGGATGATTTTCAGGAAGTCCTTCGATGGTAACAATCTTTCTGCCCTGCGCCTTCTTAACGGGGATGGCACATGACCGTTCTGCCTTGCCATCGATATGAACCGTGCATGCCCCGCATTCCCCGATGCCGCAACCGTACTTGGTGCCCGTGAGTTTCAGGTAATCTCTTATCACCCAAAGCAGCGGCATATCGTCTGAGACATTCACCCTGTAATTCTTACCGTTCACGTTAAGCGAAATCATGTGATGACCTCCTTTCCTATTCCAGTCGTTGGTTTAGTGGGGCACGGAGCCCGTTAGATTTCACCCTTAGAGACCATACTACTAAT
>Ga0299912_10005605_pt1 | contig 10322 bp, 9 predicted proteins | sample RVTome_2_FD_207667 | JGI IMG/M metagenome (GOLD analysis project Ga0299912, IMG submission 207667) | Soil microbial communities from uranium-contaminated site in the Upper Colorado River Basin, Wyoming, United States - RVT95D214 (version 2) ... | reverse complement strand
AGGCGGTCTGGGCCTGTACCGCCTGCGGCGCCTGTGTGGACATTTGCCCGGTGGGCAATGAACCCATGCGGGATATCCTGGACATTCGCCGGCACCTGGTGCTCACGCAGAACGCCTTCCCGGAACAGCTGCAGACCGCCTATCGCGGCATGGAGCGCACGGCCAATCCCTGGAACATCGCTCCGGAGGAACGGTTGAAGTGGGCAGAGGGGCTGGGGGTGAAGACGATCGCCGAGAACCCCAAGCCGGAGATTCTCTGGTGGGTGGGCTGTGCTCCGGCCACCGACGCCCGAGCCCAGAAGACCGCCCAGGCGTTCGCTCGGCTGCTGAACAAGGCCGGCGTGGATTTCGCCGTGCTGGGGTCCGAAGAACGCTGCACGGGAGATGCCGCCCGGCGTTCCGGCCACGAATATCTGTTCTCCGAGTTGGCGCAAGCCAACGTCGAAACCCTCAACCGGGTGAGCCCGCAGCGCATCGTGACCACCTGCCCGCACTGTCTACATACCCTGATGACCGAATATCCGGCCTTCGGCGGCCACTACCGGGTGATCCACCACACACAGCTGCTGCAGGAGCTGCAGGACAGCGGACGCCTGGCTCTCGATCGGGAGGCCGGCGCTCCGGCGGTGACCTTCCACGATCCCTGTTATCTCGGGAGACAGAATGGCGTCTTCGAGGCGCCCAGGGCCGCCCTGAACCAGGTGGGGATTCCGCTCCACGAGATGCCGCGCAACCGGGCCAAGTCTTTCTGCTGTGGTGCCGGTGGCGCCCAGATGTGGAAGGAGGAGGAAGCGGGCACCGAGCGGGTAAGCGCCAACCGGGTAAGGGAGGCGCAGGCCACCGGCACCACGACGATGGCGGTCGGCTGCCCCTTCTGCATGATCATGCTGACCGACGCCGCCGGTGAATCCATCCAGGTGCGGGACGTGGCGGAGCTTCTCGCCGACCAGCTTCCGCATTGAACCACTGGGCCGCGATTGAGAATCCGGCCGGTCTCGATTAAGATAAAACCGATCCTCTTGAACCAGTCCTCGCCCTCCCCTGTTCCTCTCCGGTACGGGCCTTATACTTCGATTCCATTCGGCCCACCCCCAGCGTGCAGTGAAGGAGTTGTTGGATGGCCGTGAGGCAGGACCTACAGGTCGAGTTGAGCCAGGAGACCCTGCTGGAAATGTACTGGTACATGGTGCTGTCGCGCAGGCTGGACGAGCGCGCCTGGGTGTTGCACCGGCAGGGGAAGGTCGCCTTTCACATCTCAGCCATCGGACATGAGGCGGCCCAGGTAGGTGCGGTGTTTGCGCTGCGGCGCGGCCAGGATTGGCTGGTCCCCTACTACCGCGACCTGGCGATGGTGCTGGCCCTGGGCCTCACCCCACTGGAGTTCATGTTCGGCCTGATGGGAAAGCAAGGCGACCCGTCGTCCGGTGCCCGCCAAATGCCCAGCCACTGGAGCCTGCGGCGGGCCAACGTGGTGAGTCACTCCTCCCCCGTGGCCACCCAGAGCTGCCACGCCTCGGGCATCGGGCTGGGGATCAAGATGCGCGGCGACGAGGCGGTGGTGCTGACCACCATCGGCGAAGGGTCCACCTCGCAGGGTGAATGGTACGAGGCGGTGAATTGGGCGGCAGTGCACCGCCTGCCGGTGATCTTCATGGTGGAGAACAACAGCTACGCCATCTCGGTGCGCAAGGAACTCCAGATGGCGGTGGCGCACGTGGCCGACAAGGCCGCCGGCCTGGGGTTGCCCGGGATCACGGTGGATGGGCTCGACCCGCTGCAGGTGCACGTGGTGATGTCGGAGGCGGTGGCGCGAGCGCGGGCCGGCGACGGCCCAACCGTGGTGGAGACCGTGGTGCACCGCATGACCCCGCACTCCTCCGACGACGATGACCGCAGCTACCGGCCGCGCCAGGAAGTGGAAGCGATGAAGGCCCAGGATCCGGTGGCCGGCTTCCGCGATCGGCTGCTGAGGCTCGGGGCCCTGAACGACCAGGCCGAGGAGCAGATCCAGGCTCGGGCCAAGCAAGAGGTGGATCAGGCGGTCAGCCTGGCCGCCGAGGCACCCTATCCCAGCCTGGAGCAGGGCGGCTTCCCGGTCTATGTGGAAGATATCCGGCATGGCTGACATCACGCTCATTGAGGGCCTGCGCCAGGCCATGGACGAGGAACTGGGACGCGACGAGCGGGTGTTCATCGTGGGAGAGGATGTGGGGGCGCGCGGCGGCGTCTTCCGCGCCACCATGGGGCTGTTCGAGAAATACGGCGCCGAGCGGGTGATCGATTCGCCGCTGGCGGAGCTCTCCATCGTGGGGGTAGGCATCGGGGCGGCGCTGTTTGGAATGTATCCCATCTGTGAAGTACAGTTCGCCGACTTCATCTATCCCGCCTTCAACCAGATCGTCAGCGAGGCGGCCAAGATGTGCTACCGGTCCGCCGGCGAGTGGACCGTGCCGCTGGTGATCCGCGCTCCGTACGGCGGTGGCATCGGCGGCGGTCTGTACCACTCGCAGTCGGTGGAGGCGTTCTTTGCCCACGTACCTGGCCTGAAGGTGGTGATCCCCTCGACGCCGTACGACGCCAAGGGCCTGCTCAAGTCGGCAGTACGCGATCCCAATCCGGTGGTCTTCCTGGAACCCAAGAAGGGTTACCGCCTGATTCGCGGAGAGGTCCCGGAGGGTGAGGAGCTGCTGGTGCCCCTCGGCTCGGCCCGCATCAGCCGGGAGGGTCGGGACCTCAGCTTGTTCGCCTACGGGATGATGCACCATTACGCCCTGCAGGCGGCCGAGCAGGTGGCGCAGGAGGGGATCCAGGTCGAGGTGATCGACCTGCGCACGCTGCTGCCGGTAGACGAGCAGACGGTGCTGGCCTCGGTACGCAAGACCGGCAAGGCTCTGATCGTTCACGAAGACACTCTCACCGGCGGTTATGGGGCCGAGATCGCCGCCATCCTGGCCGAGCACGCCTTCACCGATCTGGATGGCCCGGTGATGCGCCTGGCCGGGCCGGATGTTCCGGCGGTGCCCTATAGCCACCCGCTGCAGGACTGGTTCATGCCAGATGCGGAGCGGATCGCTCAGGCGATTCGGAAGTTGGCCGCGTTTTGACGGGAATCCCTGGCAGAGGAGCGAGTGATGCCGGTTGAGGTCATCATGCCGCAGTTGGGCGAGTCGGTGGTCGAGGGGACCGTGACCAAGTGGCTCAAACAAGTCGATGAGCCGGTGCGTGAATTCGAGCCGCTGGTCGAGATCAACACCGACAAGGTGGACACCGAGGTCCCCTCCCCCGCCAACGGGACGATCCTGGTCCGCTTCGTGGACGAGGGACAGACGGTCAGGGCCGGCACCGTGCTGGCGTTGATCGGGGAGCCTGGGGAACCACTGCCGCAGCGGGAGGACGGAGGGGCGCACCCGGCAGCCGCTGGGCGAGTCTCGCAGAAGCCGGCTGCCCAGGCTTCTCAGGGCTCCGCCGTCCGGGCGGTGGCGGAGACCGTAGCGGATCGATCACCCGCGGCGCTCCCCGCCGCGCCCCTCGCCCGCAAGCGGGAGGATCTCGGATTCATCTCACCCGTGGTGGCCAAGATGGCCGCCGAGCATGGGCTGGATCTGTCCCAGGTGCCCGGCACCGGTCAAGCGGGGCGGATCACCAAGAAAGATGTGCTGGCCTTCCTGGAGCGCCGCCCGACTGCAGCGACACCGCCCGCGCCCTGGGAGGAACCGGGATTGGGTGAACTGTTCCGCCCCAGCGAGGAAGTAGGCGCAGCCAAGCCGGCCGCGGCACCGGGGACCATTTTGCCGCTGGACGTCGTGCGGCGCTCCATCGCCGACCACATGGTGCGCTCCAGACACACCAGCGCTCACGTGACCACCGTGATGGAGGCCGACCTCAGCCGTGTGATCGCCCATCGGCAGGCCCACAAGGAGAAGTTCCAGCGGGAGGGGGTCAGCCTGACCTTCACCGCCTACTTCGCGGCCGCGGCGGTGACCGCACTGAAGCAGGTGCCGCTGGTGAACGCCTCCTGGAGCGACCAGGGGATCGTGCTGCACCGCCAGGTGAACGTCGGGGTGGCCGTCTCTCTGGGCGACAAGGGACTGATCGTGCCGGTGATCCGGGACGCCGATCAGCTCTCTCTCCAGGCGCTCGCGGGCACCATTAACGACCTGGCGGAGCGTGCCCGCAGCCGCAAGCTGCGCCCGGAAGAAGTGCAGGGGGGCACCTTCACCATCACCAATCATGGCACCAGCGGATCGCTGCTGGCCACGCCCATCATCAACCAGCCGCAGAGCGCCATCCTGGGGGTGGGGGTGATGCAGAAGCGGGTGGTCGTGATGGAGGGCAAGGGGCCGGCCGGCGAGCCGGCCGATTCGATTGCCATTCGCCCCATGGTTTACCTGACGCTGACCTTCGATCACCGCATCCTGGACGGCGCCATCGGCGACCAGTTCCTGGGGTTGGTGGTCCAGCGGCTGCAGCAGTGGACCTGAACTCGCGAGGAGTGAGTGCATGCCCGACTATGACGTCATCGTGATCGGAGCCGGCCCCGGCGGATATGTGTGCGCCATCCGGGCCGCCCAGCTGGGCAAGAAGACGGCCATCATCGACCGGGAATGGTTGGGGGGCGTCTGCCTGAACGTGGGCTGTATTCCTTCCAAGGCATTGCTCCGCAACGCCGAACTGGCCTACATCCTGCGCAAGCGGTCCGCCGATTTCGGCCTGCATATGGAGGGCCTTACGCTGGACTACTCCGTGGCGGTGAAGCGCAGCCGGCAGGTGTCGGACCGGCTGGTGAAGGGCGTCGGCTTCTTGATGAAGAAGCACCAGATCGACGTGCACATGGGAGAGGCCAGCTTCACCAGCCCTACCTCGCTCAGCGTGCAATCGGCGGATGGGTCTGCCGCGCAGCTGCGGGCCAAGGACATCGTCATCGCCACCGGGGCCTCGCCCATGTCGCTGCCGGGGGTGGAGGTGGACGGCGCCCGCGTGCTGACCTATCGGGATGCCATCCTGCAGGAGACCCTGCCCAAGTCGGCGATCATTGTCGGCGCCGGGGCGGTGGGATTGGAGTTCGCTACGACCTGGAGTGGCTACGGTGTGCCGGTCACGCTGGTCGAGATGCTGCCGCGCATTGCCCCGCTGGAAGATGAGGAGGTCAGCACAGAGTTGGCCAAGGAACTCGGCAAGCGGGGAATCCAGGTGTTGGCCGGCACGCGGGTGGAGGCGGTGGAGACCCTCAAGACCAAGGTCAAGGTGAAGGTCAGCGGGGAAGGGGGTGGGCAGACCCTGGAAGCCGAGCAGGTGCTGGTCGCCATCGGATTCCGCCCCAATACCCAGGGTCTGGGGCTGGGGGAGGTCGGGGTGGCACTGGACGGCCGAGGAATGGTCACGGTCGATGAGCGCATGGCGACCAGCGTGCCCGGCATCTGGGCCATCGGGGACGTGACCGGCAAGCTCATGCTGGCGCACGTGGCCTCGGCCATGGGGATCATTTGCGCCGAGAACATCGCCGGCGTGGAGAGCCGCACGCTGGACTACCGCATGATGCCGCGTGCCACCTACAGCCATCCCCAGGTGGCCTCCTTCGGCCTGACGGAAGCGCAGGCCAAAGAGCAAGGCCACACGGTCCAGGTGGGGCGCTTCCCCTTTCAGGCCAACGGCAAAGCCCTGGGCCTGGGCGACTACACCGGTTGGATCAAGCTGATCACGGATTCCCGCTACGGTGAAATCCTGGGGGCCCATCTGATCGGCCCGGAGGTCACCGAGCTGTTGCCGGAACTGACCCTGGCCCAGATGATGGAGCTCACGCCGGCCGAGATCGCCCGCAACGTCCACGCCCACCCCACGCTGAGCGAGGTGCTGATGGAAGCGGCCCACGCGGCGGAGGGCCATGCGATCCACATCTGAGGGCCGATACCAACGTGGGCACTAGATCCGTGACCGACCCTGCACCTGCGATCGCCCGCGGCCTGGAGGGGGTGGTGGCGACGGAGACCCGCCTCAGCCATGTTGATGGCCAGGCGGGCGAGCTCACGATTGCCGGCTTCCCGCTGCAGGCGCTGGCTTCGCAGGCGACCTATGAGGAAATGCTCTTCCTGCTCTGGCACGATCGGCTTCCGACGGCGCCGGAGCTGGCCGATCTCAAGGCCGAACTGGCAACCAGGCGAACCCTGCCGGCCGTGACCGAAACGCTGCTCACGGAGGCAGCCCAGCAGCGGCTCCCGACCATGGATGCGCTGCGGCTGGGGGCCGACACGCTCAGCCTGGCCGATCCGGCTCCCGGCGATCCTTCGGAGTCCGCCAATCAGAAGCGGGCCAAGGCCATCGCCGCAGCCATTCCGACCATTGTGGCCAGCTACTGGCGCCGCCTGCAAGGCTCCGCGCCGGTCGAACCACGCCCCGATCTGAGCCACGCCAGCAACTATCTCTACATGCTGTTTGGAGCGGAGCCGCACCCCGAAGCCGCCCGGGCTCTAGAAACCTACCTCAACACCGTGGTCGACCACGGCATGAACAACTCGACCTTTGCGGCCCGCGTGATCATCAGCTCCGGGACCGACATCTACTCGGCGGTGGTGGGCGCCATCGGCGCGCTCAAAGGGCCACTGCACGGCGGGGCGCCGGGTCCGGCGTTGGACATGGTTTTCCAGCTGAGGCAGCGGGCCCGTCAATCTGGCCGCAGCCTGGAGCAGGAGGCCGAGGCGCATGTCCGGGAGATCGTGGCGGCTGACGGCCGGATCATGGGCTTCGGCCATCGGATCTACAAGGTACGCGATCCGCGCGCAGACGTGCTGGGCGCCGCGGCCGAGCGTCTCTTTCAGCGTGCCGCCGACGATGGCCTGTATGCCGATGCTCAGGCGGTGGAACGGGTTGTGCAGCGCGTGCTGGAGGAGCTCAAACCGGGCAGGAATCTGCGCACCAACGTGGAGTTCTACACCGCTCTGATCCTGCACGGGCTCGGTCTCGAACTGCCCTTGTTCACCCCGACCTTCGCCGTGGCACGGGTCGGCGGCTGGACCGGCCACATTCTGGAGCAGATGCGCGACGGACGCATTTTCCGCCCTCGGTCGGCCTACGTTGGAGACGTGAGCCGCCGGTGGGTGAATCTGGAAGACAGGAGTTGAGCCAACATGGTTGATGCCCAGCAGGTCCGGCGGGTTAAAGAGCAGCACAAAGGCAGCATCCTGCGCAAACCGAATGTAGTGGGTGTGGGATACGGTTACAAGGAGGTGGGTGGCGTTCGCTCCGATCAATTGTGCCTGGTGGCGCTGGTTAGGGAGAAGGTCCCACGTGCCGCGCTGGCTCCAGAAGACATGGTGCCGCCGCAAGTGGACGGCGTGGCCACCGACGTGGTGCAGGTCGGCCAACTCGAGGCGCAGCAGAGCCGCACCGACCGCTGGCGGCCGGCGCCCGGGGGCGTGAGCATCGGGCACTTCAAGATCACCGCCGGCACGCTGGGAGTCGTGGTGCGCGATCGATCGAGCGGCGCCCGCCTGATCCTCTCCAACAACCACGTCCTGGCCAACAGCAACGACGCTCAGCCGGGCGACCCGATCCTGCAGCCCGGGGCGGCCGATGGGGGGCACGAGGATTCAGATACCCTGGCCCGGTTGGAGCGCTTTGTGCCCATCGAGTTCACCGTTGCACCGCCCAGCTGCGGAGTTGCCATCGGCGTGGCCGGTTTGGCCAATCTGCTGGCCCGCCTGCTGGGTTCCAAGCATCGGCTCAAGGCGGTCCAGGAGGATCCGCAGGCGGTCAACCGGGTGGACGCGGCCGTGGCCCGGCCGCTGGCGAACGCCGACCTGACGGATGAGATCCTGGATATCGGCCGGGTTGAGGGCACGGTGGCGGCGGCGCTGGGGATGGCGGTGCGCAAATCCGGGCGCACCACCGGGTTCACCACTGGCCAGATCACCGTGCTCGATACCACCGTGAGTGTGAGCTACGGCGTCGGGCAGACGGCGAACTTCGAGGGGCAGTTCGTCAGCGGCCCGATGTCGCAGGGAGGCGATTCCGGCTCACTGCTGGTGGCTGCCGATTCGCTCAAGGCGGTAGGGCTGCTGTTTGCCGGTTCGAATCAGGCCACCATCTTCAACCCAATCCAGGATGTACTGAATCTGCTGCAAATCGAGATCTGAAGTGGGCGGAGCAGTCAGGTGAGCGAAACCGAATCGGCCTACACCCGGGTCAGCCAGGTCAGAGAGACCCACTCCGCGGAGTTGCTTGCCAAGGCCAATGTGGTCGGCGTGGGGGTCGGCCTGCGCAGCCGCGGCGGTACACAGACTCAGGAAGTCGTGCTGGTCGTGATGGTGAGCCAGAAGCAGCCGCAGCGCATGCTGGCTGAACAGGACCGGATCCCCCACGAGATCGACGGGGTTCCGGTCGATGTTCAGGCGGTTGGAGAAGTGCGCGCCCTCGGCTGAGTCAGGTCCGTTCCAGCACCCACAAGTGCGACAGCCCCAGGACCCGGAGCGGCGTGCGCTCCAGGGCCTGGAGCACCGCCCGCAGCGCCCGTCCCAACAACCCCCAGCGGACAATCAGGTTGTCGTAGGCGCCGAAGACGATCGTGCGCCGCACCACCCGCAGCGGCAGCCCGTGGATCAGGCGCTGAAGGTCTCGGCCGGAGTAGACCCGCACGTGGGGGGCGAGCCGGTTGCGCAGGCGGCGCGGCAGGTAGTTCACCAGTGGGATGTTGCCGAACCGATAGCGCCCGCGAAAGTAGACCCCATGGGTCTCGAAAGGGTACCCGCGATTGGGCGTGAAAAGCACCAAGCGGCCCGGGCCCCGGTCCCCGGGGCCGCGCAGTGTGCGCGCTATTTCGGCCAGCGCGGCCCGGTCATCGGTCACGTGCTCAAGCACTTCGTGCGAGAGCACCAGGTCGAAGATCCCCTGTGAGAAGGGCAGCCGTTCCCCCTCGGCTGAGACGACGGCCAGGCCGGCGCGCCTGGCGGCGCCGGCCCGCTCGCGGTCCAGCTCCAGTCCGTAAGCCCGTTCGGCCTGGGCAGCCAGCCGCTGCAAGTAGAGCCCCAAGCCACAGCCGTTGTCCAATACCCATCCGCGCTGGCGCCCCTCCGCGGCGGACAGGATCATCTGCAGGCGTCTCTCCTGACCTGCCCGCCACACGTAGGATGGCTCACCGAGCCTGGCCTCACGCTCCTGGAGGGAATCGCTCATGGGCTACGGGGAGCGGAGCCAGCCGCGCAGCCAGTAGTAGCCCAGTGCCAGGGTCTCCCGGAGCGCCGCCTGGCTGGCATTCAGCGCGGCCGGATGGGGCAGCACTCCCCCGCTCAGCACCGGATCGCCCAGGGCATGCTGCGCCGAGGGCGCCGGCACAGGGGCAAGCTGCTCGGCTCGGAAGCTCGCCAGGGCGCGGCGCATGTGGATGGGGGAGGTGACCAGCAGGAAGGGCTCCGCCCGCAGTTCCCGCAGCAGCGCGGCCAGGTTGACGGCCTGTTCACGCGTGCTGCCCGAGATGGGATCGGTCCGGATCCGCTCTGCCGGGATGCCGGCAGCCAGCAGCTCCTGCACCATGGGTTCGGTTTCCGGCGGGGCGCCTTCATCCCCGGAAGGGGATCCGCCGGAAACGATCACCCACGGCCCGTTCAGCAGACCATACAGCCGCACCGCTTCCAGCAGCCGCAGGCTGGTGGAGTCGCTCAACTCGCTGATGGTCCCGCTCGCAGTGCGATAGGACACCGTTCCACCGCCGAGCACCACGATCGCCGCTGCTGTCGGCTCCGCCGGACGGCCGCCCACGGATTCAACCTCAAGGTCCAGCGCCGCTTCCATCGCCCGCGCCGCCAGGGGCGAACTCAGCACCAGGTATGTGGCGGCCAGCAGGGTCAGCCAGCGCTTCCCCCAACGGGCGGCCGCCTCACGCAGGTGCAGGCAGAGCGCCCCGGCCGCCAGACCGAGCAGCAGAAAGCTCTCCGAACCCGGTATCAGATAAGCCTTAAGGAACTCGGCCAGGGCCTGCAGGGGCAGCCTCAGGCGCCGCCACCCAGCGGGATGGTCGCCCTGGGGATGTAGGGCGTCTCCTCTTCCCGCGACCCGACGTAGATGTGGAGCTTCTCCACGGTGAAGGTGAATGAAGGGGTGGGCGGCATTTCAATCTGTTCGGCTTGCTGTGGGGTTGCCAGGCGGGCAAGGGTCAGGTGCGGCCGATAGGGCACCTCGGCCCCCTCTTTGCGCCGCACGTACTCCGGGTAAGCCTGCGCCAAGGTCCGGTAGAGGTCCACCAGGGCGCCGGAGTCCTCCGGCTCAAGGTAGATGGCGTCCGCCGTTCGGGCGTAGCGATTCAGCGTCAACTCGAAGGCCGGATGCCGACTGCA
>Ga0299912_10005603_pt1 | contig 10324 bp, 2 predicted proteins | sample RVTome_2_FD_207667 | JGI IMG/M metagenome (GOLD analysis project Ga0299912, IMG submission 207667) | Soil microbial communities from uranium-contaminated site in the Upper Colorado River Basin, Wyoming, United States - RVT95D214 (version 2) ... | reverse complement strand
TATGGTGGGTCATCCATGGGTCAACCAAGTAGTAGAGCAGCAGAAAAACCTGCAACCTGGGGAGGGGGAATATCACAATGGGAATGCAACCAACCATACTGCTATTGAATTAGCTATAGATAGGCTGAATGCAGATGATTTAATTCATCTTAAACCACAAATGGAAATCTGGTAAAAGCCTGGGGACGGTTCTCAAATAGCAGTGTATAAACAACATGTTACGCAGTATTTATTATAAGGTGCATCATAGATCTGTATTAGATTAAAACAGGAAAGATGAGGGGAGATGCCAAGGACAGCAAGGATAGCATTTCCATCATTGGTCTATCACATCATCAGCAGAGGAAATAATCGTGAGTGGGTATTTAATGAAGCAGAAGACTTTGAAAAATACCTGGGGATATGCAGAAGATACAAGGAGAAATTTGGGTTCAAGCTATACCATTGGGTCTTAATGAGTAACCACATCCACCTTGTTATGGAGACGACAGAAGAGGGTTCTTTATCCAAGATTATGCAGGGAATGAATTTAGCGTATACGATTTGGTTCAACAGGAAGAATGGGAAAATGGGACATCTATGGCAGGACAGATTTAAGAGTGCTGTGGTGGAAAGAGATAGTTATCTCCTTGAATGTGGGAGGTATGTAGAGAGGAATCCGTTGAGAGCAGGATTAGTGAAGGATCCAAAAGAATATCTTTGGAGCAGTTATAGGGTATATGCTTATGGGAAGGCAGATGGGCTAACGGACAGGCATGAAATATATGATGCAATGGGAAGGGAGAATGGGATAAGGCAGAGAGCTTATCGAGAATATGTTTGTTCGAATAGAGACAGGGAGGAGCAGGAGATAAGGGAGAGAATGGCGAGAGGGGTTATTGGGGCAGAGATATTTCAGGAGAAGATTGAGAAGAGAGTCATGGAGGTTCGGAGGCCGAAGAGAGGCAGACCAAGAAAATAGTTTGTATCTATTTGTTATCAATAATGAATATGAGAACCGTCCCCAAGATAATACAAGATAATAGTCCCCAAGATAATGGTCCCCAAGATACGTCCATTCCGATTCATTCCTTCCGAGTTTTCCTTCTTGGCATCCTATTTGCTCATGAGACAACATTTCTTCTTTTGTAACACTTTAGCGCTTTAAGAAAGAACGTCTAATCCCCCTTCATCCCCCTTTGTCAAAAGGGGGAAATATTTCTCCTCCCTCTGCAAAGGGAGGTGGGGAGGGATTTTAGAATGTGACTTCAAACAACCAAATTGGTACCTTTTCCGGTCACCGTCTCTCCTCTGGTGGGGAGAGGGTGGGGGTGAGGGGGCATACCAGGTTTCTCCCCACCCTTCGTTAAAGGGGAGCCTGTGAAAAGAAATATTTGATTTTTTTGAATTTGTGACCAATCTGTGACTTCTTTTGTGATATAGATACCCGGCATTGATGTCGATGTTATTTAAGGACGATGACCGATAAACGAATAAAGAAACGATGAACGATAAACCACGAACGATGAACAGATTCGTTGTTCATCGTGAAATGTTTCTTCTTGACAAGCAGTTTTTACCGTTGTATCGGAAATGCAACAGAAGGTTGAACTCTTGAGGGGGGCGGATGAAAAACAAGAAAGGGTTAAATCAAAAAAGCCATTTTCAGCCAGAATGACTGTGGATGGGTTTTTTGTATTCTGAAAGGAGAAAAAGAGAAATGAAGAACAAAACACTAATATCGAGCGGAAAAAACACTATCGTTACAGTTCCAAAATTTTCGCAATACCATTCCATTGGCAAGATGATACTTCTTAGAAGGATAGCCACTATTATACTGGTAGTAACTTTTATATTCTCTTCGTTTACATCCTTTCTGAAAGCTAAAGAAACTGAGGTCAGGAAAGAGGTTCAGGTCCAAAAGGATGAAACAAAACAGGCCCAGGTGGTTAATCCACAAAAGTCAAAACCAGAGGCAAAAGGAGGTCTTCCAAAAGAACCAAATCCATTGACTGAAGAGGAACAGAAGCTAGTTGATAAAATTGGCAAGAACGTTCTAATAGCTCCGACTGAATATTTCGAGTCTCAGGAAGATGCAGTGCCTTATTTGAAGGCTCTCTTAAAAGGGGACCATAGGAATATAAAGTTATACAAGGGATACGAAGCTCTTAGCGAAGATAAGAGGAAACAGGATTATGATGAAGCTATGTCAAAAACCGTCACGGCGCTCAATCCAAAGACCAAGGAGGGGTTACAATTTATAATTGAGGTACTAAGAACAAAAAGAGAATATCCAATGTCCCTATCAGAAGCAGCAAAAGCCGTTAAAGTCTCTCAAGATAAGAGTGTAATACCCCTACTACGTCAAGTGGTAAAAAGCCCTTCATCAAAAGTAAGACTTGAAGCCGCGGGTACCCTCCTCGCATTAGGCGATGCCGATACTGCATTGCCTGTATTGGATGAATTGACTAAAGAGGGTGCGACGTCGGCGCTGGGATTTATATACCACGATATGCAGGGCAAGAAATGGCAGCAAAAGGGTTTAGAATCAATAAGGAAAGCATTAACCTATGATAATAATGAGAGCAAGGCATTGGGTGTTTTGTTTTTGGTTGGGCTTACACAGAGAGGAACAATAAAAGAGGACATTAGAAGGCTTGAAGATATTCTCATAAAGATATCAGAAGATATTTTAGATAAAAAGAATTGGCCGATATCTAGCCGTGGGTATAGTGATCACAGGGCGTTAGAGACCGTAATCTTAGCCTTTGGGGAACTTGAAAGTAAGAGAGCTATTCCAGTCTTAAGACGTATACTAGAGCATCCAGATGCGAGTTATTTGACAAGGCGGGCCGAGGAAACAATCAAATATTTGTCTAAGTAGGGGGGAGTAAAATGAAAAAACGAATTCTGCTTTTACTACTTCTTGTGTCTGGAATTGGATTAATCAATTCAGAGGTATTTGGAACAGTAGCTAAATATGATCGTACACGCGCCGTGGAATATGCAGAATCAAAGTGTTCCACTACTACCTATAACAACGAAAAATACAAATGCTTTAACCCGAAGAACCCTAATTGCGAGAATTACAATAAAGGTGGAGGAACGGATTGTGCGAATTTCGTGTCTCAAGCTTTGATTGATGGCAAAATTACTTTTTCCGACTGCTTGGTAGGAAAAGGTAAGAGTGCAATGGCTGGAGAATTAGTCGCTGGAGCGGACGTAACCGGAAAAGATGGTAACAGTAAGGGAATCATATTAGCGAATGACCTTATTACTGCACTTCAAAATAGTTACTGCTTTAAGAAAGTGAGTGCTTCCGAAGCCAAAGAGGGTGATATAGCAGCATGGCGAATAAAAGGGCGAAACTGGGTCCACCATGTGGCGATATTGAACGAAGAAGGCTATTACGCTGGCCATACAAGCGATGTCTGTTTTGATGCAAAAAAGAAGGCAGGAGATTACGTTGACAAAAATGGCGTTGAACACGTTGTCAGTTTTTATCATTTTCAAGATGATGAAAAATGCAAGAAATGCGAGCAGGATGAAAAAACATGTAAGGCAGAATTGAAAGATAAATGCAGCCAGGCTGAGGAATGTAACCCTAGTACAGGTGCCTGTGACCCAAAGTGCATAAATGTGGTATTTGGGAGGTGTACACCCAGAGTAGTTTATGATTTTACAACAGGCAAATGTGTTATGACTGCGGGTGGAGATTGCCCTGATGATACCATGACCGTGGGTACTGGAATTGTTCCACAGCCAGTGCCGGAGATAAGTCTTTCTGCAAGTATCGGTGTCTTAGAAGCTGGCTTTACATACGACGTTGTTATGCTTCTACAAAGCTTTAAAGAAACGGCAAGAGTTGTCAAACCTGCTGATATTTCTTCCATAATCATCAAGGATATGCCTTTACTAATAATCCCCAGTGGTGGCCTCTATGGGATGGAAGAATCTGAATTCTTTAAGGTCGCCTTGGATGAGTACGTAAAACAAGGCGGGACAATCTTTGTTCTTTCTCAACAGCATGGCTATGAATATTCTGCAATTCCTGGCGGACTCGGCGGTTATGGTTGGTTGGAGGATCAATCCTGCCAGGCAAACTCATCTTATATAGATACGTGGCACCCAGCGCTTGCAGGGCAAACTAGGTCAACCCCAAGTTTCAACGTGGACGGATACTTTACGCAATACCCAGAGAACACAACTATCCTTTTAAGGAGAATGTCAAATGGCCAACCTGCTTTGCTTTTGTATCCCTATGGTTCTGGTCATGTAATCGCAACGTCTGCATACACAGACACAGCGTATACCAGAGGAGAAGCCTCAGAGGATGAGAGAAGATTAATGAGAGATATCGTAGCTTGGGCGAAGTACCCTACGCCTTTGACAGAGGCGAAGCCGGGGGAAAGTATTACTATTGACCTACCAATAAAAAACACTCATGACACGTTTAGCGCCGTCGGCGTAGATATTGTTTATTATGATCCTGACGGCAATTTCGTGAAGCGAGACGCCAAGCAGCCGCTAAATCTCAACACTGGTGGAAACACATCATTTCCGATAAATATACCAATTCAACAAGACGCAAAGGTAGGAATCTATCAGACAAAATATGAACTCTACACAGAAGACTGGATATTATGGCCATCGGAAGAGAATCCAGACGGGGACTTGGTTTTGACGGATATTTATTTTCAGGGTTCAGTAAGTGACCCCTCTGGGCGGTTTGTGGTGAGCAATCCGCCAAAAACTCAAGCTCAAATCAAGCAAATAACCTTTTCTATTCAATCGGATGGTGAGCGCTATGCATGGGGGGACGCCGTCAACCTAACCGTTTTAGCATTCAATAGTTCGGATGTAGAAAGAACTATAACCGCCAAATTCGGGGGGCAAAGCCGAGTAATGGTTGTGCCAGCACAGGGGTCAAGTAGCTTCATATACTCCAAGATAGCTCAATGCGACTATGACCATTATGGTCAATGGTGGGGGATTGAACAGGTTTCATTTTATGAAGAAGCAAAGACGGTAGGTGCTTTGATGAAATTGTATCGCGTCTATCCTCTATCCACAACCGTTTCTGTTCAGACCGATAAGAAATCCTATGCGAAAGGTGAAACTGTAACAATTAGTTCATCCTTCAAAAATAATATTGATTTTAATTGCCAACCCAATGTGAGGATAACCATTTGGGATTCCAAGGGGACAAAAGTCTTTGAAGAAATGAAGGTATTAGTCCTTGCGCCTTCTGGGACTGGCTCTCTATCAAGCAGTTTCACATTACCTGCAAATGCAATTATGGGCAGTTACCATATAAGTGTACAGATTTTATCGGGGAGCGGGTATGCCTCGATGACATTTGACCTTCCTCAGAGTCAGGTTTCAGTATTGCCAAACCCACCCACTGCCCTTAGCATGGGCACCAACACACTTCCCTTTACTATTACGAATACAGGTAAGATAAATGTATCCTCAGGAACCCTTGATTTGAGCCTCAAAGCTCCGGATGGGAGTATTGTTTATTCTAGTAGCCAGCCCTTTATCATTGCTCTTGGGGAAACCAAGACACTGGCTATTCCAATATCCATTCCCTCTCTTAGATTGGGTTATTACACTCTAACCTACAGTCAATCGGATGAGACGAGGACTGGAAACCCCACAAGCATCACCTTCTCAAATTCCTACAATCTCAATCTATCCCTGGATAAGCCATCCTACAAGATAGGAGAAACGGCAAATGTAACCGTTTCTCTTACCAATATAGGAAAATTTGTTCAAGAAGGATCGTTAGCATTAGATGTTCCATTTCTTGGATTCTCTGAGACGAGACCCGTAACGATCAGTCCGTCTGTGACAGAAAGCATACCTTTTAGCCTTTCACTGCCTCTGACACTGAAACAAGGAGGCCCTGGTGCGCTGACTTTGACCTTTCCCTCAGGAGATCGGATAGAAAAGAAAATCAATCTGGCTATAAAGCCGGCAGTGATCAATCAGAACATTGTCTTTGATAAGGCCTCGTACCGGATCAGGGAGAATTTGGGCATCAATTACACTATCGCAAACGATGGGAACTTTGCCTCTCCGATCAATGTCAGCTTTACCTTTTCCATTCCTGATTTGAATTACACCTATGAAGGTTCCATGACCCTTGAGCCTGGGCAGGCGACGCAAGTGCCCCTTGTCATCCCAATTCCTGAGACCCTGTTGCCGGGTTTGCACAATGTGAATGTGAGCTTAGCGCTTCCCTGGGAGCCCTCACTAACCAAGGAGACAGGATTCGTCGTGCCCGAATCATCGCTCATACTGAGTTATCTCGGCGCCACTACTCCAATGCCAGGGGATACGATCAGCCTATCGATAGAAAACACGGGCGGTGTAGATACGACTTATACCACGCAGACACTATCAATTAACGATAGCCATGGGGTTGGAATATATCATGGAAGTGTGACAGGAGCAATTCTTACCGGAGAGAAAAAGACGCTTGTTGACATTCAGATACCGGCTCAGGCGATGAATGGTTTGGCCAATCTTCATGTCCGGTTGAGCGACAGCAAGACGGCGAAAACGGTTTATTTTGACAAACCTATTGAAATAACAGGACTGATGGCCTCCTTACAGACAATAACTGATAAAAACGCTTATGTTATTACGGAGGCCATAACAGGGATTTCGACTATTTTGAATGGCCCGTATGGGGTTGAAGAAGGGAGCATGAAGGTATCCGTGAGCAAGATAAGCCAGGCAGCCACAGGGCAATTTACCCAATTTCTGCCGAGGAGAGAGTGGTTTCCTCTTAGTCCAGGAGGGGTAGCTGTGGGGTCTGATGGGTCAGTTCTTGTGGCAGATGTAGAGAATCATCGCATCCAGAAATTTGACAGCAATGGGAACTTCATCATGAAGTGGGGAAGTTATTGTAATACTGATCCTAATTGGGATGGCGTCCCTGATCAACCTTGCGACGGCCAATTCAATTATCCTGGGGCTATCGCCATAGGGCCTGACGAAACAGTTTATGTAGTTGATTCTGGGAATAACCGGGTCCAGCAATTTGACAGCAATGGAAAATTTATCGCCAAGTGGGGAAGTTACTGTGCGACGGATACGAATTGGGACGGCATACCTGACCAATCCTGCAATGGCGGCCAATTCAATAATCCTGGCGCCGTAGCTGCAGGTGCCGACGGCTCGGTTTATGTAGCAGATACTTCCAACCATCGCATCCAAAAGTTTGATAGCAATGGCAACTTCATTACTGAGTGGGGAGGTTTCTGTAATACTGACCCCAATTGGGATGGCGTCCCTGACCAACCCTGCAATGGCCAATTCAATTATCCTGTGGCCATCGCCATAGGGCCTAATGGGTTGGTTTATGTGGTTGAATCTGGGAATAACCGGGTTCAGCAATTTGACAACAATGGGAACTTTATCACCAAATGGGGAAATTATTGTTACACTGACACAAATGGCGATAGCGTGCCTGACCAGCCCTGCGATGGGCAATTTGCTTGGCCCGGTGGCATTACTGTAAAGTTGGATGGCTCAGTTTATGTAACAGATTCTGGAAATAGTCGCATCCAGAAATTTGATAGCAATGGAAACTTTCTTTCGAAATGGGGAGCCTATTGTAATACTGATTCTGATCAGGATGACATACCCGATCAACCCTGTGACGGCCAATTCAATTGGCCTCTAAGCATTGCAATAGGGCCTGATGAATCGATTTACATTGCAGACGACAATCGCATTCAGAAATTCGACAGCATTGGAAACTTTGTAACAAAATGGGGAAGGAGGAGTGCAGGGATTGGAGATGGAGAGTTTCACTACCCATATGACGTTGCTTTAGGAGTGGATGGCTCAGTTTATGTTGCAGATACGTATAATCATCGTATCCAGAAGTTTGACAGCGCTGGGAACTTCGTTACGAAGTGGGGGAGTTATTGCGCCGCTGATACGAATGAGGACGGTGTTCCTGACCAAGCCTGCGATGGACAATTCAATCTTGCTGTGTCAATAGCTGTTGGGCCCGATGGCTCCGTGTATGTGGCGGATACTTATAACAATCGCATTCAGAAGTTTGACGGCAACGGGAACTTCGTTGCGAAGTGGACATATATCCTGCCGGAATGGCATTTTAACTGGCCATATGGAGTCGCAGTAGGGCCAGATGGATCGGTATATGTGGCAGATTCAGGGAACAACCTCATTCAGAAGTTAGACAGCAACGGGAACTTCATCACAAATTGGGGAATTCCTGGGGATTTATGCGGAGAGGTGAATTGTCCTCCAACAGGTATTGCGGTTGGACCGGATGGGTCGGTGTACGTGGTGGATTCTTACAGCCAACGCATTCAGAAGTTTGACAACAACGGCAACTCCATCACCAATTGGGAATTCTACGGGGCTACATGCGGAGAAGGTTGTCCTCCAGCGAGCATTGCTGTGGGGCCTGATGGCTCGGTTTATGCCGCTGATACAAATAACAACCTTATCCAGAAGTTCGATGGTAATGGGAACTTAATCGCAGAATTGGGGAGTTATGGCAGTGAGGAAGGCCAGTTCTATTATCCAGTAGGCATAGAAGTAGCTGCGGATGGTTCGATATATGTGGCAGATGTGGGCAATAATCGTATCCAAAAGACGACAACAGTGATAACCGAATATGTAGCCGAGACACTCTTTGAAGCCACTCTCCCAATAAACCAGCCAGCCAGCGCTACACAAGATTATACAACCAACATTGGAACATTGAGCGTAACTGGTAAGCTTCTACTTCAGGCAATTCTCAAAAACAGCCTTGGTCAAGCGATGGGGCAGGCCAGCTATCCTTTCTATATTGTCGATGGGAATACAGTTCTTTTGTTCAATACGGATAAAAAAGTCTATAAGCTTGGTGAGACAGTGACGATCACAGGCCGGGTAGAAAACCGCGCAACCATCGAAGCAGCCGGTCTGACCTTGACTCTTAACTCAAAACTCAATACTCAGAACCCCCAACCTGTTTTTACAGAAACCTTCAACATCCCTGCCGGTGGAACCCATCCGTTTACGATCACGACTACTGCAGGAGCTGAAGGAACTGTAACCTTAACCGGAAAAGTAACTCAGAATAATTCCACTCTGGTAGAGATTACAGATCAGTATGAAGTAGCCAAAAGTAACGCGTCCGTGGCCGTGTCCATGCCCGATGTCATAGGAAGCAGATCATTCAATATTAATGCTGAGATAAGAAACACGGGCAAAGTGGATGCGACAGTGCAGTTCGGAGTCCAAAGTCCTGACTTCGGAGACTCACAAACCATTACGATTCCACCAGGGGAGATAAAAATCCTTCAATACAGCCAGCAAATATCGATGGATACTACCTATACATTCACCTTTACAGGAGACTTAGAGCAGACCTTACAGCAGTTAGTTCGCTTTGGAGAGAGGGCGGAAGTGCAACTGACGCTTCAACCTTCCTATAAAGAGGGAAGTATACTCCTGACTTATCAACTCAGAAATACTGGGATGCTGGAAGCCGCTTATCCCGTCACATTCACATTGTTTACCAACGGTCAGGAGATATCCAGAACCACGAGGACATTTACACTTCCTGTAAATGGAAGCGTTTCAGAGTCCTTAAGCTACAATCTTGGCGAAGGGTCATACATCTTAAGATATGAGACCAGAGGATTTCAGGCAGAGTCGCAGGTCAATGTAGCAAAGGCTGCTCAAGGTGAGATTACGATGGCGGTCAATGATTTTTATTCTGAAGGGTCTATCATTCTTCCCTATACAGTTAAGAACATAGGGGCCTTTGATGCAGAATTTGCATTCGAATTTGAGCTTGGGACGTCCCTCATCTCGAAGACCGTCTTTATACCTGCGGGGGGAGATTATTCTGGTGATCTTCGTTTCAATTTACCTTTTGGGAATTATACAATAAAGGCAACGCTCGTCTCTCAGCCTTCCAACCCTTTCAGCAGGAGTTTCCGGGTATTAAAAGAGAACATCGCAGAAATGGCCGTTACTTTAGGTACCCAGACGGGTGGATTGATTCCTGTCAATGTCAATCTAACTAACCTTGGATTCAATGAAATCAGTGGCAATGTGAATGTCAGCGTCAGCCCTTCGACAGGGCAGACAGTATGGAATGGGGTGGAGCCCCTCTCTCAACTTTCACCTCAAAGCTCCCAACTCATAAACTTCATTATCAACCCCTCAACTATTCTGCCGGGCAACTACCTTTTGAAGGCAGAACTTCTTAACAATAGCAATCAACTCATAGCTGTTCGGAGTTTGGAGTTTGGGGTTCAGAGTGCAAACTTCCAGATTACACAACTGCCTCCGTATCAGACAT
>Ga0299912_10005602_pt1 | contig 10325 bp, 9 predicted proteins | sample RVTome_2_FD_207667 | JGI IMG/M metagenome (GOLD analysis project Ga0299912, IMG submission 207667) | Soil microbial communities from uranium-contaminated site in the Upper Colorado River Basin, Wyoming, United States - RVT95D214 (version 2) ... | reverse complement strand
GAGTTACTAAACACCCTCTACGGCTTACAATATCTATGCCCTTTTCAATCTGCTTAGAATTGCGGAAAATTACTGCTGCTGAGTGCTGTGCTCGGTCACTGTCCCCTTGATAATATCCACGGCGTGCTGAATAACAGGCAATACTAGCCCCAGCCATTCGCTAACCGCCTTCGGGCTGCCCGGCATATTGATGATGAGGCACTTTTTCCTGACACCGGCCACACCCCGGCTCAGGATAGCCGTCGGCGTCTTGCGGGACGTTTCAATCCTGATAAGTTCGGGAATACCGGGCACCAGTTTATCCACCACCACTATCGTCGCTTCCGGGGTGACATCGCTATCGCTCAGCCCGGTGCCGCCCGTGGTCAGGATGACATCCATATCCCCGCGGTCAGCCCAGTCAACGAGCCTGATGGAGATCAGACTCCTATCATCCGGGATAACGGCATATTCTACCACGCGGTTGCCGGCGGCAGATACCATGTCTCTGATGACCGGGCCGCTCTTATCTTCCCGCTGCCCTTTCGCCCCTTTGGTACTGATTGTTAGTATTCCTGCAGTGAACATTTTGCCACCTTTTTTCAAACGAGTACTATTGTACCATATATAATATACAAAAACAGTAAAATTCGCCACAAAATCTCTCAAAAAGGTATTGACAAAGTGGTAACATTGTGAGTAGAATGGTGAAAAGTGGTAAATAGTGGTGATAAAGGGAGAACTGGTCATACTATCTACCCGAACGGAGCCGGGCTTAAAAAACCGTATCGACGCTGTATTAACGTCAGGAATGAGAGATTCCGGACGTAAGCTTTTTTTTGATTCCGCTTATTAGCGGAAGGGATAAATAAATGTATTTCGGTGAATATGAATACCGCATAGACGAAAAGGGCAGGGTGCCCATCCCGCCCAAATTCAGGACCGAATTGAAAGGCCAGAGCATCGTACTGGCACCCGGCCTGGAAAGATGTCTGAACGTATATCCCCACAGCGAGTGGAAAAAGCTAGCGGCCTCATTGACCACTGGCCCGTTAACTCAAAACAAGTTGAGAAGGCTGAACCGGGCTATTTTTGCCACCGCCTTCAACATTAATCTTGATGGGCAGGGTAGAGTAACCGTACCGGTGCCTTTGCGTGAATATGCCGGTATTGAAGAAGAGATAGTTGTCGCCGGAGTGAATAACTACTTCGAGATATGGAATAAACGAGAATGGGAGTCGGAGAAGACTACCAGTCAGGAAGAAGCCTGGCAAATCATTGAAAGCCTGGAGAAGCGTTGATGGGGGTGATTATGCCGGTACGCTCCCACACCCCGGTATTGCTCGGGGAGACGATTAACGCCCTGGCAGTACAGCCGGGTGGCCGTTATATAGACTGCACCCTGGGTGGCGGTGGGCACGCCGCGGCGATACTGGAAAAAAGCGCGCCGGGCGGGCAACTGCTGGGCATTGATGCCGACCCTGTTGCCCTGCAGATAGCCGGGGAAAGGCTCACGATATACGGCAGTTCAATACTGCTCCTGAACGATAACTTTGTTAATCTCAAGAGCATCTGTGCTCGATATGACTTTGCCCCGGTACACGGTATTCTTTTCGACCTGGGGCTTTCCTCACTCCAACTCGATGGGGACGAACGTGGTTTCAGCTTCCAGCGCGAGGCGCCGCTGGACATGCGCTTTAATCCCAGCCAGGAAGTCACCGCAGCCGACATCATCAACACCTATCCCGAAAAGGAACTGGCTCAGATGATATGGACCTACGGTGAAGAGCACCATAGCCGCCAGATTGCACACCGCATAGTACAGGAACGCCCGATTAACACCACCAGTCACCTGGTCCGGGTGATACAGCAGGCTACTGGCGGCGGCAGGGAGAGGATTCACCCTGCCACCCGAACCTTCCAGGCACTACGCATCGCGGTTAACCAAGAACTGGAACATCTGGAGTCTGCCCTGAAGCAAGCGGTAGAACTCCTGGGAGCAGGAGGCAGGCTGGTTATCATCAGCTACCACTCCCTGGAAGACCGCATAGTGAAACAATTCATGCAGAGGGAAGCAAAGGATTGTATCTGCCCTCCGGCTACTATCACCTGCGTCTGCGGACACCGGGCCAGCCTCAGAATCATTACCAAGAAGGTCACGGTACCTTCACTGACTGAGGTACGGACTAATCCGCGCAGCCGCAGTGCCAAACTGAGAGCGGCAGAACGTATCATGACTCCAGATCTACCACATTACCACGCTGGGAAGCTGAACCACTCCCCGCCCGCTTTACGGCAATACGGGCAGAACCTTGCTCTGACGGTAATGGTACGGGAGACATTCTCTCCTCTGCAATTCAATATCTTTGATACCGTACTGTGGGGAGGTTGAAGATATAAACAAGACAATTGAATTAAGCAACCAGTATTAAACGAAAGGAGGGGCAAGATGAGAAAAAAATCTATGGTTACTGCCATTGATGTTGGTACCACCAAAGTGGCTACCATCATTGGCGAGGTAAATCAGGATGGTGATATCAGAATTGTAGGCGTGGGTATCACGCACTCCACCGGATTGCACAAAGGATTGGTCGTAAATATCAATGAAGCCCGTGAGTCCATCCACGCATCAGTCAAGAAAGCCGAGCAGGCCAGCGGCTATAAAGTGGAGTCAGCCTACATCGGCGTTACCGGCCGGCATGTGACCTCGGTAAACAACCGGGGAGTGGTGGCGATTACCCGCGGTGATCGTCTGGTGCGCTCCGATGATTTAAAAAGGGTGCTCTCCTGCGCGCAGAACATCAAGGTCCCCACGGAAAGGAAGCTCCTCCATATCATCCCCAGGACCTATGCTATTGACGGTCAGGCCGGCATCAAGAACCCGGTGGGTATGCATGGTTTCCGGCTGGACGTGGAGGCGCATATTATCACTGCGGCGGTCACCTCGGTGCAGAACCTTATCAAATGCGTGCGCAGTATCGGTCTGGAGATTGATGACCTTATCCTGGAACCACTGGCCAGCAGTGAAGCGGTGCTAACCGAAGATGAGAAACAGGTGGGCGTAATCCTGGCGGATATCGGTGGCGGTACTACGGATATCGCCGTATTCAAAGATGGCAGCATCTGGCACACCGCCGTGCTACCGGTGGCTGGCTACCAGATGACGCGGGATGTCGCCGTTGGCCTGGGTCTGCCCTTTGAAGTAGCGGAACAGATGAAAAAACGCTACGGCAGCGTTATGCCCGTTTATGAAGCCAAGATAGATGACCAGGGGACCATATCACAGGACGGCCACGGCATCTCATATCAGGACCTGAGCGATATCATCCGCGCTCGCGTGGAGGAAATTGTCCGCCTGACCGTTCTGGAGCTACCCCAGTCCGATTACGAAACAATAGTCCCGGCCGGACTGGTGCTCACCGGCGGCAGCTCTAACCTCGCCGGTATCGACATACTGGCGCGTGATATCATACGCTTGCCGGTAAGGGTAGGGGTACCCATTAACCTGCCCGGCATTAATGAGTCACTGCGAGACCCGGCTTATGCCACCGGAGTCGGTCTCTTGCTCTGGGGCGCAAAAAATGCCAACAACGGCACAAAAGCCTGGCAGTACGGCGGTCTTAACTCACGCTGGCACCGGGTGGTAAACCAGCTGGCGACGCTATTCCGCCGCCCGAACAAATAATAATGATGGTAATAAAATAAATAATATGAAATATAAAGGAGGAGGAGATGGCAAAATCAACTTACGTTTCTAACCCGGCAAGAATAAAGGTCATCGGCCTCGGCGGCGGCGGCTGTAATGCCATTACACGCATGGTAAGACAGGAAATTCAAGGCGTAGAATTCATCGCCATGAATACCGACGCGCAAGCCCTGGCACTCACGGAGGCTCCCGTCCGCTTCCAGCTGGGAGAGAGGATCTCCCGCGGTCTGGGGGTCGGCGGCGACCATAACCTGGGACAGAAAGCCGCTGAAGAAGACCGTGATGAGATTGCACAACTGGTGACTGGCGCGGATATGGTGTTCATTACCGCCGGTATGGGAGGCGGGACCGGCACCGGCGCGGCTCCGGTGGTGGCTGAGGTAGCCAAACAGAGCGGCGCGCTGACCATCGGCATTGTCACCAAGCCGTTCAATTTCGAAGGCACACACCGGTCCAAGGTGGCCCAGGACGGCGTCAACCGGTTGATAACCCGCGTGGATACCCTCATCATCATACCCAATGACCGTCTGCTTGATATCAGTGACCCGCAGACCACCGTGGACAGCGCCTTCAAGATGGCCGATGACGTGCTGCTGCACGGCGTGCAGGCAATCTCCGAGGTAATTACTGTGCCGGGTATGATTAATCTGGACTTCGCCGATGTGAAAGCAATCATGAAGGATGCCGGCCCGGCCTGGATGTCCATCGGCACCGGTTCGGGTAAAAATAGAGCTATTGAAGCGGCCAAAGCCGCGCTGGCCAGCCCCCTGCTGGATGTCTCTATCACCGGCGCCAGGGGTGTGCTCTTTAACGTGGTGGGCGGCGGTAGCCTTACCCTCTACGAGGTCAATGATGCCGCCGCCGTCATCAGGCAGGCGGTTGACCCCGAAGCCAACATCATTTTCGGCGTGGCTAACGACCCGAATATGGATAAGGAAATTAAGATTACCCTCATTGCCACCGGCTTCGCTACCGGCGGTGACCTTACCGGCATGGCCAGGGATGACGAGCTGAACAAGATACTCAAGAACATGAAGAGTGAAGAGGAGCTTGACGCACCGTCCTTTATGCGCCGGCCGCTGTTCGGTTACCGACGACAGACAGTAGACCAGCAGACCAGGGTAACCAGGGCACCGGCGCACAATCCGCAGCACATACCGGCTGAACGGTAAGTTTGCGGCGGAAAAGCCGGAAGACAGTTAAAGGAGGCTGCGGGTGTGTTCTTGACCACGCCTGCAGCCTTTTTGTGCTTTGTAATCCTTCCGGTAGCCAAAATCCCACCCCGTACCTTAACCCGATAGTTCTGGTGTAAAATGGAACCGGGATAGATTTTCAGGATAGGCAAGAATAGTGATTGTTCTGCACAGTTTCTGGGACACCAGCGGCAGACTCCACCTCTGGGTAGAGTCTTCCACATTACCGGCTATTCTTCATAGAGGGCGGGGTCGGCGGGCGATAAAGCCGCAACCGCATCCTTTCGCACTGGCAAGCTCGCTGAGGGAAGCTGTTAGCGATTTCCCTGGAGGACTAATTGGAGAGGGCGCTATCTCGGCGGTTCTGCCGGTTCTTCTGCCGTCCACACGCGGGGGGCCGCTACCTTCTCGGGAATTGAATCACGAGGATGGGGCCGGAAATACGGATGAGATTGTCTTGAGCCCCTGGGAAATCAATACCCTGGCTCTCGATGCGGGTGCCGCGCTGGATTTTCTGCTCTCTTTGCCCGGCGGACCTCCCCATGGAGTTGCCTTTGGTAGCTCTCTGCGTTTTTGGGTCGAAGCGGCTAAGTTCACACTCGAACTGATTACCAGGCAATGCTTCATCCCCACGCTCAAGAAGGATAAGCAAGATAACACCATATCTATTCGGGCTGCCTGGGAAGCGGTCATCAGTGAAGAAGACGCCCGACGAGTACAACTGCTGGCAAACTCGATGCCGCCGAGTTGTCGCGCACTCCTGCTGCCAGACAGGAAAGGACCACTGTCACCATCCGACCTCGTTTCCAGTTTTGTCAATCAGGCTGTTGACGCTTTTATTCGGAGAAGCCTCTCTTCAACACCGATGCTTCCGCTTCGCCGCGGCCGTAGTACTGCCTCTCTTCCAGAGCAGTGGGTGCGGGCACTCTCGTCTGATGACCCCCGCCTTGAAGCATCAACCGACGAGCTGGCATCGTTTTCTAAAGAACTAGAATCCTGGCTCAGCCAGATTCACCCCCTCCCTTCCGATACACCGTTTCGAACCTGCTTCAGACTTGACTCGCCCGGTGACAGTACTGAGGATTGGAGAGTTAGTTTTCATCTACAGGCCAGCGACGACCGGAGCCTGCTGATTCCGGCCGAGAAGGTCTGGGGCACAAGGTCGGGCGTTGTCACCTTTCTGAAACGCCGGTTTGAAAACCCGCAGGAGCGGCTGCTTGCCGATCTGGGAAAGGCTTCGCGGGTATTTCCGGCTATTGATGATAGTCTGAAGGCAGCACGCCCGGTAGCAATAACACTGGACGCTGAGCACGCCTACACTTTCCTACGCCAGTCCGCGCCGCTCCTCGAGCAGAGTGGATTCGGTATTCTCCTGCCGCCCTGGTGGCAGAAGCCGGTAGCCCGCCTTAGCGCCAGGTTGAATCTGAAGCCGAAGGCGGAGGCTAAAGTCGCCTCGGGACTCCTGGGCATGGACAGCCTTGTAGCTTATAACTGGGAAATCGCCCTTGGTGATGAAACCCTCTCGCCGGAGGAATTCGAGAAGCTGGCTGAGCTTAAGGTGCCTCTGGTCAGAGTGAGGGGGCAGTGGGTAGAGCTCAAACCCGAGGAAATCGAAGCGGCGGTCGCCTTTTTCCGCAAGAAGCACGGCGATGGTGAAATGAGGTTGGACGAAGCGCTTCGGATCGGGCTGGGGCGGGAAATCTCCGAAGCCGGCCTGCCTGTAGTCGGCATGGAGGCGGATGGATGGATTAGAGATTTCCTGGACAAGCTCTCCAGCGGCGCAAAGATATCCGAAGTGCCGCCACCCGCATCTTTCCACGGCGAACTGCGGCCATATCAGGTCAAAGGGCTTTCCTGGCTGGCTTTCCTCAGGCAGTTTGGGCTTGGTGCTTGCCTGGCCGATGACATGGGATTGGGGAAGACTATCGAGTTCATTGCCCTCATGCTCCATGAGCGCGCTGGCCGTGGGGGAAAGTCACGATCTGGCCCCACACTGCTAATCTGCCCGATGTCGGTGGTGGGTAACTGGCAAAAGGAAGTCGCGCGCTTTGGGCCGTCGCTCAAGGTCATGGTTCATCACGGCACGGACAGGCTCTCCGGCGCGGCGTTTGTCAGGGAAGTCAAAAAGCACGACCTTGTCATCAGCACGTATGCCCTGGTGCACCGCGATGAACGCCTCTTCTCTAGGGTTAAGTGGGAACGTGTCACCCTTGACGAAGCCCAGAACATCAAAAACCCCGCGGCGAAACAGACGCAGGCAATCAAGAAGCTTGATACCAATCACAGAGTCGCCCTCACCGGCACCCCGGTGGAGAACCGGCTGTCTGAGCTGTGGTCCATCATAGATTTTCTTAACCCCGGCTACCTTAAATCAGCCAGTGATTTTCGCACCAGTTTTGTCATCCCGATCGAGAAATATCACAATTCCACCCGCACCGAAACGCTCAAACGTCTGATACAGCCATTTGTGTTACGGCGATTGAAAACCGACTCCACCATCATCAATGATCTACCTGAAAAGATGGAGATGAAGGTCTTCTGTAACCTTACCCAGGAGCAGGCAACGCTTTACCAGGCGGTGGTGAAGGAGATGCTTGATAAGATCGAACACTCCGAGGGCATCGAGCGCAAGGGACTGGTCCTCGCCACGCTATCGAAGCTCAAGCAGGTCTGTAATCACCCGGCACAGTTTATCCAGGACGGCAGTGTGTTACAGGGACGCTCCGGCAAGCTTGTCCGTTTGGAGGAAATGCTGGAAGAAGTCCTGGCTGAAGGGGATAAGGCCCTTATCTTCACCCAATTTGCCGAGATGGGTATGATGCTGCGAACTCACCTGCGGGACACCTTTGGCTGTGAAACGCTCTTCCTGCACGGCGGCACCACCAAGCAACAGCGCGACAGCATGGTACAACGCTTTCAAGCTAATCACCAGGGACCGCCTCTCTTTATTCTCTCCCTCAAGGCTGGCGGACTCGGTCTTAACCTGACCGCCGCAAACCATGTTTTTCACTTCGATCGCTGGTGGAACCCGGCAGTGGAGAACCAGGCTACCGACCGGGCTTTCCGCATCGGACAAAAGAGAAATGTCCAGGTACACAAGTTTGTTTGCCTCGGTACCCTGGAAGAACGCATTGACCAGATGATAGAGCAAAAGAAAGAGCTTGCGGAAAGCATCGTTGGTACCGGTGAGGGCTGGCTGACCGAAATGTCTACCGAACAGCTTAAGCAGGTATTTGCTTTAAGCCGCGAAGCGGTTGGGGAGGAGTAGTTAAATATGAGATATGATTACTTTTGGGGTCACTACGAGCCGGCTCGGCCCAGGCCGGTGAAAGATGGCATTAAGACCAAAAGCCAGTATGGACAGATCGGCGAAACCTGGTGGTCGAAACGCTGGATTGGGGTGCTGGAGTCTTTCGGCATGGGAGCCAGGCTTGACCGTGGCCGTTCCTACGCTCGCAGGGGGCAGGTGGTCTCTATTGATGTCCAGAAAGGCGCGGTCGCTGCCCGTGTCCAGGGCACCCGGCCAAAACCCTACTCGATTAAGATTGAGTTGAAACCTCTTTCTGAAAAGGATTGGGATAAGGTAACGGATGCTATGTCGTCACAGGCGGTATTTGCCGCCCGGTTGCTTTCCGGCGAGATGCCCCGGAATATCGAGGAGGCATTTGGCGAGGCTAAAATATCACTTTTCCCCACTTCAGTAAAGGACCTTATTACCGATTGCTCCTGCCCGGATTGGGCTAATCCATGCAAACACATTGCGGCCGTCTATTACCTGATGGCGGAGAGATTCGATGAGGACCCGTTTCTGATCTTCAAACTGCGTGGCCGTTCCAAGGAAGAGCTCATCGGGATACTCAGGGAGAAGCGCTCCCAAACGTCGCCGGAAGCGGACGTTACGTCACCCATCGCAGCCGATTTCTCTCCAAGGGAGGCGGCTGTCCCTCTTGAAAAATGCCTGGACACGTTCTGGCAGGCTGGAACAGCGCTGGATTCCTTTACTGTCAATCCAGCTCTGCCCGAGGTTGAAAATGCCATTCTTAAAAGACTGGGGAATGCCCCCTTCACAGTCGGGAAACAAAATGTAGCATCTTTGCTAGTCAGGGCGTATTCTATCGCCAGTACCACAGCATTACGGAAAGCCCATGAATCGCAAGAAGGATAAAGACAGCTTCCGAAAAACGGATATCTCGGGAAAATGGCAGGTGGCCGGACTTCCGGACCTCGCGGATGACTACCTGAGCTTGAGCCCCGACCCTCACGTAATGTTAAAACTGAAGAGTCGAGGCGAGGTCGATGGTGCCTATGAGTTTGGCGCCCAGAGTGGCACTATTGATGGTCGTCTTGAACAGCTTACCGACGGCCGAGTACGAATGAGCTTCACCTTTGAAGGCAACGATGAACTTGACCCCGTTCATGGTTATGGCGAGGCCATTCTCGCAAATGAGAACACCCTGGATGGATACATGCGTTATCATCTGGGAGATAAGTATCGCTTTACCTGGAAACGCGAACCACGGGCTGGGTTGTGAACCGGACCCATATCAGCTTTTCAGTCTATGACTGTCCAGAAACTCATCAACTGCTTCTTGCGCTTCACTCTTGACTTCCCAGTATAGATAATCGCCCGGCTCCAGCAATAAATCAGAGCTAAGTAATTGTTCCTCATATTTGGTGTAGTTGTGCCGGATGTGCGCCCGTGCTGCCAGGCCCGCCTTTTCTTCAAGAGTCAATTTGCTGGTTCGTCCTACTCGCTCACTACCAACTTCCGTCGCACGCCTAGCGACCGCATTAGCGATATGCCGGGCGAGCTTCTGGTATCTAGGCGAGAAATTGAGATACTCGTAGACGGCTTCTGTAAACCGCTCTCGATATTTCGCTTCCTGTTTCTCTCTCTGTTTTCGTGAAACGACTCTTTTAGCTTCTCTTTGGGCGGTTGTCTCTTCCGCTAGCTTCTTAGCGGCTTCGATATTCTCCTTCGGAGCCCAAATACCCAGCGTTTTGGTGTATTCTTTCGCACGCTTCTTGGCCACCCAATGCGGCCCCATCAGTTTCACCTGCCTGGTTACGAAGGCATCACCCGGCGGCAGGGACTCCCACCCGTCCGGTATCTCGATATTACCGTATTGGCGGCACCACCAGTTTTCGGATTCGGTCCTCGGTGGATAGACCCATAGAATCTCATCGGAGTGGTCTTGATTTTTGGACGCTGGCATCTGCAATCTCCGTCGGTAGCGCCATCAAATTGACTACCAGCTTCGATTTTACGCTAACGGCTAGCGGTTAGCAAGCGATCTCAAACAGGATAAAAACTGTTGATGGGACTCAATACATCGGATTGTTACCCGATACCGTAATTTGGCGCGTTAGGAATCAACGCCCCTGAAATGAGTTAAAACAGACCGCTCATCATTGAACAAGCTCGAGACCGGGTGGTACTGTCAAGT
>Ga0299912_10005601_pt1 | contig 10325 bp, 6 predicted proteins | sample RVTome_2_FD_207667 | JGI IMG/M metagenome (GOLD analysis project Ga0299912, IMG submission 207667) | Soil microbial communities from uranium-contaminated site in the Upper Colorado River Basin, Wyoming, United States - RVT95D214 (version 2) ... | reverse complement strand
AGACCATCCAAGCGCCCGAGCGGGGCAGTTTTTTGATGCTTCCTGAAAAAACGCCGAGAAAGAGGAAGGGGAGGCCCAATCCCAGGGCCAGGACGAAGAACAGGCTGAAACCGAGCAGGACGCTGCCCCGGTTTCCGACGTAAGTCAACAGGCCGAGGACAAACGGGCCGATGCACGGCGCGGCGATAATACCGCAGGTCAGGCCCATGAAAAACGTCCCGCCGAACCCTTTCTGAGAGCCTCCGGCGAATTTGTTGAGGAACGCGGGGACGCGGATCTCGTAGACGTTGAACATGCTCAAGGCAAGGAGGACCATGACCGCGGCGATAGCGATGAGGACCTCGGGATATTGGAGCGCCGCGCCGAACATGTTGCCGGTCAGGGCGGCGACCGTTCCCAAAACGGAGTAGGTGACGGCCATGCCCAGGACGTAGATGACCGCATGGCCGAGAAGGCTGCCTTTCTTGTCCTTGCCTTTGGTTTGACCGCCGAAATAGCTGATCGTGATGGGGATGAGAGGATAGACGCAGGGCGTAAGATTGAGGGCCAGCCCTCCGAGAAAGACGAGAACGAACACCACAAAAAGCCCCTTTTGCTCAAACGGGCTCGTGGCTTTCTTGACCGTCGGGGCGACATTCCCCGCGGCCTGAGCGGCCCGTTCCCGGGTCTCGGTCAACTTGGCCCGCGCCGTTCCCTTCTCCGAATCGAGAGACGGAAGGGTCGCTTGCGCCCCGGATTTTTCCTTCTTCGGCGTTTCCCCGGTCAGCTGAGGCAACGCCGGCTCGGCCTTCGGGCGCCCGGCGACACGGACTTTTGCCTGAAATTGAGCTTCCGCGGGCGGAAGGCAGGATTTATCGTCGCAGGCCTGGTAGCCGACCGTCCCTTCGATAACGAGTTCGCTCCCTCGGAAATCTGGAGCCAGCTCAACCGCCGCGGTGATATTGGCCCGGCCTTCGTATACAGCCAGCGGCTGGTTGGAAAGCTCGGTCTTCTTCATTTCGGCCGGCGGGAACGCGACATTCTTGAACGTCGCCCCCGGGATAGGCTTGAAATCGACCGTGGTTCCGATCAGGAATTCTTCCAAGGGTTGTTCGGCATTGATGTGATAGGGCGCCCGGATCGTCAGTTCGAGGGTGATCGGCGTTGTCTGCCCGACCTTGAACGTCTTGGCCGAAGGGATGACCTTGACCGTCAAAATGCCCGCCTGCTGACCGAAAGCGAAAAAAGCGAAAAGCGCTGCGGCCGTCAGGATTATGGTTAGCCGTTTCATAGGTTCTCCTCGGTTTTCGGGCCAGGGGACTCTTGGGCGCCGTCTCCCGGCCAGAAATTTTGAATGATTATTATACCAAAAAGGTCGGAGGCGCACTAACCGCCGGCCCGGGCTCAACGAGCCGTGGGGTTGAATTCGCCCCCGTTCTCGGGTAGGATAATAGGGCATCCTTCGACATCAAACCGCGAGTTAAGGAGTGAACGCATGAAAGGCAACAAAAAAATCATCCAGGTTCTGAATGAGCTTTTGGCCCACGAACTGACCGCCGTCAATCAGTATATGGTCCATTCGGAAATGGCGGCGAACTGGGGTTACAAGAAGCTCCACGAACATTTCGAGAAGAGAGCCGTCGACGAGATGAAGCACGCCGAGAAGCTTATCGGTCGGATCCTCTTCCTCGAAGGATTGCCCGTCGTTTCCCAATACCTGAAGCTCCACATCGGTGCCGAGATCCCGGTCCAGCTCCAGAACGATCACGCCTCGGAATCCGAGGCGATCACGTTCTACAACGAAGGGATCAAGACCTGCGGAGAGCTCAAAGACTTCGCCACGCGGGAAATCCTCGAGGCCATTCTCAATGACGAGGACCGCCATATCGATGATATCGAGGCGCTCCAGGATCAGATCAAGCACATGACCCTGAGCGTCTTCCTCACGACCCAGATCTAGAACACGGAAGCGCGTTCCGAAAGCGGACCCTCAAAGACTATTTGCGGGCGAGGCGGCGCTTTCTCCGCACTCCCGCATCCCTTCGAGTTTCGCCTCGCGTCTTATCAGGAATGGAAGGGTAGGATAAGAAATACGGCCAAGTCCCAGATCGTATGGCTGACCGCAACGAGAAGTATTGATCCAGTCCGCATATAGAGAAAGCCCCAGAATATCCCGCCGACGGCCGCGGACAGGATAAGAATCAGATTGCCGCTGCCGGCATGGACCAGGACATAGAGGGCCGCGGCCATCACAAATCCGAAGGACTTCCCAAAACGATTCTGCCAGCGCCTTTGGAGAAATCCCCTCCAAAAAAGCTCTTCGCCGGGCCCGATAAACAAAGCGATGAGACAGGCGATCCGGAGGGTCGAAGCGCCCTCCTTGAATCCGTAGACGTCGTTGATCCCTGAGCCGGCAAACGGCAAAATCGCCCGGGACAGCCGATTCCCCGCAAAAAAAACGGCATAGAGGACCGCCGCGGAAAGAATTCCCCAGATGATTTTCCGGATGGGGAAGGTCCGAATGCCGGAGAAAACAGCCCTGACGTGTTCACCGTCAATGATCGCGCCGAGGGCGATCAGCAGGGCGATATTGAGGCTCATCCACCACCAGAAATCGATCGGCCCGAGAGAGCGGAAGATGAAAAGCGGGACAAAGAGGGCCGCGGCGAGAACGGGGATCGTGATATCGACGGAGCGCGAATTAGGGAGCGTCATTCCGAAATATTCCCGGGCTAATCCCCCGTATCCCGGCGAGCGGGCTATCGCAGCGCTTCCCAGAGACGCTCGAGCCAGATCGCCGCGGTGCAGAGCAATCCGAAGAGAAGGTTATATTGAGACGTCGCTCCGTCAAGGATAACGAAATCCAGCGGCCGGCGCGGCTGGCGGCGGTGCAGGGCGCGCCCCCAGAGTTGAAGAGCCCGGGGAAGGGCGATCAGCACGACGACGAACGTCCAGGGCATTGCCGCTAAGTCGCGGGAGATAATCCGCGGGACGATCATCAGCCCGAAAATGATGGCCATCGAGCCGAAGAGAAGAAATCCGTAATAGGTCAGCGAGCCGCGGTCCTTCAAAATGGAGGCGAATGTCGTGACCCGTCTTTCGCTATCCGAGATCGTGTCCCGCCAGTTATTGGCATGGAGAATGGCCACGACCAGCATGGCCATGGGCACGGTCCAGATCGCGGGAATCCAGGAAAATTGACGGGTCTGAACGGTCCAGGCCCCGAGACCGCCGAGAATCCCGAAATTGAGAAAGACGGCCAAATCGCCGAGCGCGTGATACTTGAACAGGCTATAAAAGGCGCCGATCGCGACGCCGACTCCGCCGATGAGGAGCAGGACCGTTCCCGTGATCGCGACCAGCCAGAGTCCAAGGCCGATCCCGAGGGCGAACAGAACGGCCGATCCCGCGGCGACGGCTTTTGCCGAGAGCCATCCCCGGACGATCGCCCCGCTCACGGGCGTGACTTCCGTATCCAGGCCGCGCCCGGAATCGAAGACGTCGCTGAGCATATTGGCCGCGGAATGGAGAACCATCATCGCCACCAAAGCGAGGAGGAAGCGGAAAGGCGCCAGCGGGGCCTTTCCGATGACGAAGGCCAGGGAGGTCCCGAAGATGACCGGCATCGTCGAGGCGGGCAGAGCCCAAGGCCGGGCGGCGACGATCCATTTTTTCAAAACCGAAGGACGATTCTTCGAATCGGTCATGCGCGTTTCCCTTTATCCTTAAGAAATCACCGGCAGGCGGCGTCTCGCGCCGATTTAAAATTTTTCGGCCGGATTTTTTTATCGAGGTAATAGATCGCCAATCCCAGGGCCGTGATCCCGAGGCCGGCCAGCGACTCCTTCGGCCGGTAGCGCACGCCGTAAACCAAAATCCAGACATGGATCAGTAAAAACAGGATCGGGACGACCGGATAGCCGAGCGTCTTGTAAGGACGGGGCGCATCGGGACGTTTTCGTCTCGTGATCATCACCCCCAAGACCGTCATGAAGGTGAACAAGTTCAGGGTGAACCCGATGAAGACGATCACCTGCTCGAAGGTCGAGGTTATGATGTAAAAAATCGAAAGGAGCCCCTGGACGGCGATGGCGATCGCCGGGATGTCTTTCCGGCTGTTCCGGCCCAGCCAGCGAAAGAGATAGTAGTCTTCGCCGATCACTTTCGAGATCCGGGGTCCGGCGATGATCATCGCGCTGATGCTGGACAAAAGTAAAAAGGCGATGACGCCGGCCATGGCCCGTCCTCCCTGTTCCCCAAAAACCCGGGTGGCGAAAATAAATCCGACTTCAATTTTTCCGGAGAGCTCGGCCAGCGGCACGGTATAAAGAAAAACAAAATTGAGGAGGACATACATCACGATGACGAAAATCGTCCCGGTGATCAAGCTGATCGGCAGGTTTTTGGACGGCTTTTCGATCTCGCCCACGACGTAGGCCGCGGCATTCCATCCCGAATAAGAAAACGTGACGAAGAACATCGAGACGGCGAAGGCCGGGCTCAGGAGATCGTGACCGGCCGTGCGGTTCAGGGCGAAGGAGAGGTGGGTCGATTTTGCGATAATGAGGCCGACCCCGCTCATCGCAAAAACGAACAGCACCTTGAAGATGGTGATAACGTTCTGGAAACGGGCCCCGATGATCTTGTCCGCGGCATGGATGGCGCTGAGGAGGAGGATGATCACGACGGCCACGAGCGACGATGTCCGGACGAAGGACAGCGCGCCGCCGAGACGTTCCGGCAGGCCCGTCGCGCTCCGAAAATAGCTGCCGAGGGCCATCGAGGCCGCCGCGACGGGGGCGGCGAATCCGACGAGAAAGGAAATCCATCCGGCCAAAAAGCCGACGGCCGGATGAAACATTTCGGAGAGGAAATGATATTCGCCGCCGCAGCGGGGAAAAACGACGCCGGCCTCCGAATAGGTCAGGGCACCGAAGAGGGCGATGAGGCCGCCGACGACCCAGAGGAGAATCAGGGCTAGACCCGAAGAAAGGCTCTGGACTTGAAAGCCGAGGCTGGTGAAAACGCCGGTTCCGACCATGTTGGCGATGACGAGGGCGGTGGCGGTGGTCAGGCTGAAACGGGTCTTCATTTCTTTCTGATTGAGAGGATCGAGTCTTTGTTCGTGCCCCAATGGTATCCGACGTGGAAGGGCAGCGTCTTGACCCGCCCAGGATCGGCATAGGCGGCTTTCAGGTCAAGCTGTTCGACGCCGGCGAAGTCTGTCACCGGCTTGATATACTCGCCGTAAAGCTGGACATCCCAGGTCTTATTCGGGAAATAGCGGAACGGAATCCCGGTATCGTCTTCAAGAATGAACCGGCTCTTGTCCAGGATCATAGACCTGATGTTCGAAAATTCCTTGTAATGGGGGAGGTAAGAGGCCGACTTGAGGAAGGTGGTCTCGAACGGCAGCCCATTGAGATAGGCGTAGAACGCCGAATTCGTCCCGAAGCTCAGATCGGCCAGGTCGCACGAGAAATAATAGAGCGTCCGGAGCTTATTCGATCCGCTGGAGGAAAATGCGATCTTGATGCCGTAAGGCCGTCGCGATCTCCGCCGCAGGCCAAAATCATATTCCACAAGCCCCATACCCTCCGGGAAGGCGCAGCGCCTGACCTCGACGATGGTCTTCCCCGTCCGTTTCAGGAAGAAACAGAGGATGGGAAGAATGCCGTCAACCTTGTCTCCGGCCAGAGCGACATCCATATTATGCGTGATGAAATAGCTTTTTTGAAAAAAATCGGAGAAAGCGGCCTGAAGATTCGAGAGATAGCTTGCCGCTCTCGAAGATTCGGTCGCTTTGAATTCCGGCAGCTGCCCGACGAACTCCAAGCCGAGCAGGACATAGGTCTCGGCCTCGGGAAAAAAGACATAAGCCGTCATGAAATCCGGCCCGCCGAAGGGATAGAACAGGATTTTGGTCGCGGCATTCGCCTCGGCCAGCTCGGCCCGGGCCCAGGTCCGCATCGGCTCCAAGCGCTTCTCCTCCAATTCCCCCCAGCTCTTCTCGAGGCCGGCGGCAAAGGCGGTCCATTCGGTTGAATTCTGGAGAGTTTTCCATGGTTCGACCGAACACGGAATGCCGCTTATGAATTTGGCGATGTCCTCGACCGGCGGTTCGACTGCGGACGCGTCGGCGGCGATGGACGTCGCCGTTTTTCCGGGAGGTGTCTGGGCCGGCGGCAGGCCGGCAGTCAAAAAGCAGAGGAGGATCAGGCCGAACGCTCCACAAAAGATCTTGCGTCTATTCATCCTTCCTCGAATAAAGCACCATCATAAGAAATTTTTGACAAAAATGCCATCGAAATCCGGCCCGCGAAACGTGTCGGGGGGGCAACCGTCCCGGGCGCACCGCGGCCTTCTCATGAAAAAACGGGACGCGGTCGGCGCTTTACGCGACTCTCTTGACAATAACCAGGGTCCGGTCGTCTTGAGGAGGCGCCTTGCTCGTGAAATCATCAAGGTCCTGGAAGACGGCCTTCAGGGTTTCCATTACGGGCAAGCCGGAATTCTTGCGGCAAACCTCGGCCAGCTTGTCGCTGCCGTATTCCTCGTTTGCCTTGCTCCGGCTTTCGGTGATCCCGTCCGTGTAGAGGACGAGGATTTCTCCGAGCTGAAGCTTGACCCTCTTTTCCTCGTAGGCCATGTTCGGAAGCATCCCCAGGCAGAGGCCGGTGCTATCTAAAACTTGGGTCGAACCGTCCGGCTTGAGCCAGAGAGGCGGATTGTGCCCGGCGTTGACATAGACCAATTCCCCCGTTTTCCTGTCCAGCTCGCAGAAGAAAAAGGTGATGAAGGAATTGATCGCCGAGCTTTTTTGGACGAAATCGTTGAGCTTGACGGCCATGGCCGCCGGCTTGAAATCGGGACGGACTTCGGAATGGAGGGCGGCCCGAAGCGAGGCCATGAGGAGGGAGGCGCTGACGCCCTTCCCCGAAACGTCGGCCACGGTAATCCCGAGCCGGGAGGGGTCGATCGGGAGGAAATCATAGTAGTCACCCCCGACTTGGTGGCAGGGGATATTCTTGCCGGCGATATCATAGTTTTCGCAGGCCGGATTGGCCCGCGGAAGAAAGTCCTTCTGAATCTGGGCGGCCAGCTGGAGCTCCCGTTCCATGCGCTCCTGCTCGATGGCTTTCTCGATGAGGATCGCGTTCTCGATCTTCACCGCGGCCAGGTTCGAGAGAAGGGTCAACAACCTGAGGTCTTCCTGGCTGAATTCCTGGAGGAGCGTGATCCGGTCGGCGTAGAAGATCCCAATGATCTCCTTGTTGTTCCAAAGGGGCACGCACATCGCCGAATGGATGCCGCAGTTGATGATGCTCTCGTGGCCCTGGAAACGCGGGTCCAAAGCGGCATCCGAGGTCAGGACGGCGAGCTGCTGCTCGACAGCCATATTCATGATGCTCCGGCTGACCTGGATTTTCTGACCCTGGAGGGACTTGGCATTGACCCGGATGACCCGCGGATTGAACTGGACCGGACTCCCCTCTTTGAGCATCAACACTCCGCGGTCCATTTTGAGATGGGCCGAGAGCAAGTCCATGATGTGCTCGAGGAGCTCGGCCAGCGGCTTGTGGAGGACGAGGGCCTGGCTGACTTCGCTCAAGACGGCATACATGTCTTTTTCGGCCTTGATCTTCGCCGCCTCGTCCACGCGGACGGTGGCCAGGATCGTCGTCCGGGGAACCGGCTTGTTGAGGATGTCCCGGAAGGGAATGGCCGCATCGACGTTGGTTCCGGGCGTGACCATTTCGGTCACTTCGACGCTCGTCTGGATCGGCTTGTCGAAGACGATCCGGCACGACCCGATGAGGATTTCATCGCCGGGACGAAGCTCGGTCGGTCCGGGAATCTTGGAGCCGTTGACGAACGTGCCGTTCTTGCTGCCGATATCCCGGACGGCGTATCCGGTCTCGGACTTGAAAACAGCGGCATGGCGGCCCGAGCAGAAGGGATCGGGAAGAGGTATCACGTTCTCCTGCGAGCGGCCGAGGCTCGAATCGTTCTCCTTGAGAACGACGGTGAACGGCTCTCCTTGTTTGGGATAGATGTAAAGCGTCGCCATGAAACCCCGGCCGATTATAGCACAATCAGCTTAATTTTCGATATTTTTGAGAATCTTCCGGCAGATCTGGGCTTTTTCGTCCAGGGGCCGCTCTTCGAGGATGGGGAGAAAAATCTCCTTGATGTCCTTTTTCAAGATATTCTCGAGCAGCTCGAGGGAATAATCCACGGATTTCTTCGTCCCCTCGTGATAATTTTGATAAGCCCGGAAGACGTCTTCGTGAGGATAGACGAGGCTGAGAAGGTCGAAGATCTGCTTCAGCGTCCGGGCCAGAAGCGCTTCCATGTCACCGGCCAGGTGCGTTTTCGCGCTCTCCTTTTCGGCCCGGTAGAGTTCCTGGACGAGGGCGCAGGTCTTCTTGACGAGGACCAAAACTTCCTCGTGGATGTCTTTTTCCGGAAAACGGATCGCCGGGTTCCGGGACCTGAGCTTGAAAAGCGCTTCGATGATGTCGTTTTGAATTTGGACATCCCGGGCCTTCAGCCCGACGAGCAAGAGGTCCGCCGTCCGCTGCGTCCCCATCCGGGACAGGATCATGGGGATATTCCTCCTGACCTTGCTCTCTTCCTTGGGGTCGAAGAGATAATCCTTCAGCATCCCGGCGATCTTGTCGCCGTAGTCGAGGAGGGCGGCCACGGCCGCTTCCTCCGTGCCCGGATGGCTCAGATGCGAGACGATCAAGGGGACGAATTCGCGGCGTTTCTGCCGGCCGGCGCTTTCCAAGGCGTAGCAGACGACTTCGGAGGACTCGTGTTTCAGCAGCCGGCTGAGGTTCTGGACGAGGGGCGCGTCGCCCTTCATCATCCCCAGGGCCTTGGCGATTTCCATCTGGGAGACGACGGAGTCCTTGTCCTGTTTTTTGGCTTCCTTGTCGATCAGGCCGCGCATCAGTTCCTGATAGACGTCGAGTGACAGGATTTCCTCGACTTGGCTGCTCATGTCCTGGTCCTCGATGGCATCCTCCCATTCCGGAGCGAGCGGCTGGCCGCTCACCTCCAGGAGCGCGTCGAAAGACCCCGCCCGGACTTCGGAACTCTTGGCGCCGATGATCGCCTTCAACTCGGGAGTCAACTTGTCCTTCCGGATCAGGTCCATCATGTTCATGGCATACAGGACGGAGCTCCGCTGCCGGCTTTCCAGGGTATCGAAAACGAGCTTGGTCGTGTCGATGTCGATGTGATCGAGAACATGCTTGTCCGCGTCCGGCCACTTGATGGTCAGGTTCTTTTTGACGATCCCGATGTACTCGCGAATGATGCGGAAGTTGAAGATGATCCAGACGAGAATGAAAGTCAAGGTCAGGAAGCTCATCTGGACGGCCGAAAAGCGGAGGAGGTTGAAGAAGATAAAAATGACGAGGGCGGCCAGCGCGTCGGCGAACTTGTTGACGAACAGGTCGATGAAGACCTTGGCCTTGACCTTCGTTTCGACCGGGACGGGGATGTACATGACTTCCCGGGTGGATTGGTTGAGGGAATGGGCCAGGCTCTTATCCGCGCCGCGGAGGAGCGAAGCCCAGACGATCAAGCCCGCGGCGGGAACGAAGAATCCCGCCAGAGCGCCCACGGCCAGGACGACCGGACAGATGAGGAGGGCGACGCGCAAGCCGTATTTTTTAAGAACGCGGTTCGTCAGGAGAATATGGAGGAGATATGACCCAAGGAGGAGAATCGTGAAAAAGGTACCGAGAAAAGCCGAGCGCTGGTTTTTCTCGGGGAAATGGGAAAAAACCTGGGTGTTGAATTGGAAGTCGATGAGCTTGGACACGGCGAACCCCATCAGCATCATGCCGCTGAGCAGCAGAAGATAGCGGCTTTGGAGCAATGTCTTCATGCTCTGAAGATAGCCGACCCGGACTTTTGCCTTGTCTTTCGCGGGCTTGGGCTTTTCCCGGACAGCTTCCGCCGGCCCTTGCGGCAAAGCGCGGATGATCGCCAGCCCGACAACGAGGAGCGCGGGACAGGCGAGGATGAGGTTTTCCGTTCCGATCGCTTTGGAGAAAAGCGAGACCGCGAGCGAGCCGATGACTCCGCCGAGCAGGCCGCCGCTGACGAAAAAGCCGATAAACCGTTTGGCCTGCCGTGGGCTGTAAAGGTCGTTGACCAGGATCCAGAACTGGATGACCGAGATGGCCAGGAACACTTCGGCCCAGAACCAGAAAACCATGACCACCCATTTCGCCGGCGTCCGGAAAAGCCCCCAGAAAGCGAACAGGGTGATGATAAAAAACACCAGGCTGCCCGAGATGTATTTTTTCCGGTCGAGCCCCTGGAGG
>Ga0299912_10005600_pt1 | contig 10326 bp, 7 predicted proteins | sample RVTome_2_FD_207667 | JGI IMG/M metagenome (GOLD analysis project Ga0299912, IMG submission 207667) | Soil microbial communities from uranium-contaminated site in the Upper Colorado River Basin, Wyoming, United States - RVT95D214 (version 2) ... | reverse complement strand
CCGCAGTTTTACCGATGGAGTGTGGTTGGAATGGGCCTTTTTCCCAAGCTCAAGATTGCGCAGAAACTGCCGCTGGCGATGGTGGGGTCCGCCCTGCTGGTGAGCGCGGGGGTGGGCATCGCGAGCTACCTGATCGGCTCGGCGACCGTCGACCAGATGTCGCAACGGCAGATGCGGACGGTGGCATCGCAGCGGGCCGAGCAGTTCAAGTCCTATCTCGACGGCATCCAGAAGGACCTGGTCAATACTGCCACCACCGAGTCGCTGGTCACCACGATGCGCGACTTCGCCATCAACTGGGGCCAGTTCTCCACCCTCAAGCCGGCCGCCGATCCGGTCCAGTCGCTGACCGATGCCTACGTCACCAACAACCCCAACCCCGAGGGTGAGCGCCAGCTCCTCGACGTGTCCACGGCGCTCAAGCGCTCCAATTACGATTTCACCCATTCCAAGGTGCATCCGAACTTCCGCCGCCAGATGGAGGCGCGCGGCTACAAGGACATGTTCCTGTTCGATACCGCCGGCAACCTGCTCTACTCCGTGCTCAAGCAGTCCGACTTCGCGACCAACTTCAATGAAGGTGGCGGGACCCATGCCGACAGTGGGCTGGGGCGGGCCTACCGCAAGGCAATGACGCTGACCGAGATCGGGCAGGTGGCCTTCGAGGATGTATCGCTCTACACGCCCAGCGGCGGCGCGCCCGCCAGCTTCATGGCCACGCCGGTGTTCGATGCGCGCGCCAAGCTGATCGGCGTGATGGCGCTGCAGATGCCGATCGTCACGGTCAACGCCATGATGCAGCAGAACGAGAATCTGGGGGCAACCGGAGAATCGTTCTTCGTCGGCACCGACCACCTGCTGCGCAGCGACTCAGTATTTTCCGAGAGCAACGACACGCTGACCACCGCCTATTCCAACCCGCTCGTCGATGCCGCCCTGGCCGGACAGCCGGCAAGCGGGGTGACGACCGACTACCGCGGCATGCCGATGCTGGCGACCGCTATGCCGCTCGAGTTCAACGGCGCGCATTGGGCGATCGTCACCACCATAGGCCAGGACGAGGCCTATGCCCCGATCAACAACATGCGCGACATGATGCTGGGCATCGGTGCCGTGCTGCTGGCCGTCGCCGCCGGCCTGGGCCTGCTGTTCTCGCGCAGCGTCACCAAGCCGATCACCCGCCTTACCCAGAAGATGGGCGCCCTGGCGCAGGGCGACCTCGAGGTCGACGTGCAGGGCGCCGACCGGACCGACGAAGTCGGCGAAATGGCCAAGGCGGTGCAGGTGTTCAAGGAGAACGCGCTCAAGGTCAACCAGATGACCGAAGGGGAGCGGGTCGCCTCGGAACAGCGCCGCATCGACCGCACCAGCATGATGCAGCAGCTGCAGCAGGCGTTCGGCGCGGTCGTCGATGCCGCGATCGATGGCGACTTCTCCAGGCGCGTCGACGCCGAATTCTCCGACCGGGAGCTCAACACTCTCGCCGGCAGCGTCAACAACCTCGTCGAGACCGTGGATCGGGGCATCGCCGAGACCGGCTCCGTGCTGGCCGCGCTGGCGCAAACCGATCTCACGCAGCGCGTGAATGGCCAGTATGGGGGTGCCTTCGAGCGACTGAAGGACGATACCAACGCGGTGGCGGAGAAGCTCAGCGAGATCGTCGGTCAGCTCAAGGACACTTCGGGTGCGCTGAAGGTTGCGACAGGAGAGATTCTCTCGGGCGCCAACGACCTCAGCGAGCGCACCACCAAGCAGGCGGCGACCATCGAGGAAACGTCGGCGACGATGGAGCAACTGGCGGCAACCGTGCTGCAGAATGCGACACGGGCCAAGGACGCCAGCGTCGTGGCCGGAACCGTGACCAGGACCGCCGAGGAGAGCGGAACGGTCATGCATAAGGCCAATGAGGCGATGGAGCGGATCACCACGTCTTCGGGCAAGATCTCCAACATCATCGGGCTGATCGACGACATCGCTTTCCAGACCAACCTGCTGGCGCTCAACGCCTCGGTCGAAGCGGCGCGGGCGGGTGACGCGGGCAAGGGCTTTGCAGTCGTGGCCGTGGAAGTGCGGCGGCTGGCACAATCGGCGGCGAGTGCCTCGGCGGAGGTCAAGGTGTTGATCGAACAGAGCGCCAATGAGGTCAAGGGTGGTTCCAGGCTGGTGGCCGAGGCGGCGGAGAAGCTGGCTGGGATGCTCGCGGCGGCGCGGTCGAGCAGCGAGCTGATGGACGGCATCGCCAAGGAGAGCCAGGAACAGGCCTCGGCTATCGAGGAGGTCAATGCCGCGGTGCGCCAGCTCGACGAGATGACCCAGCACAATGCGGCGCTCGTCGAGGAGACGAACGCGGCGATCGAGCAGACCGAGTCGCAGGCGGTCGAACTGGACCGGATCGTCGATATCTTCACTATCGAGGAACAGGCCAGGGCGGTCGAGTCGGCGCCGGCGCCCCAAGGCATCAAGGGCCTGCATCAGAAGCTCAAGTCTGCCGCCAAGTCCTACCTCAGCCACGGCAACGCGGCCGTGGATCGGGAGTGGTCGGAATTCTAGTCGCCTAGACGGACATCCCGCCCGGCCGTGCTGCCGCCCGCTGGCTTCGGCCACTGCCGGTCATGGTTAGAGCAATGTTAACGGCATTGACCGACAATCCCGCGACGCGATGGGGGATCAGCGATGGCAAGGACTGTGTTCGGACGGACGAGGCGTGGCATGAAGTCATTGCGCCTGTCGCTGATGTTGCCGGTGATGCTGGTAGGGCTCGCGGCGCTGGGCTCTGTCTCGGTGGGCGTGGTCGGCTATCTCAATGCCCAGTCGGGCCTCGAGCGCGCCGGCCGGGCCGAGCTGGGTGTGCTGGCCCAGGCGCGCAAGGACCTGCTTGACGAGCGGCTGCACAAGGTGCTCGGCGACATCGACAATCTCGCCGCCAGCACCGGCGCCCAGACGGCGCTGACGGAACTGACCAACCTGTTCGGGCAACTCAGCATCGACATCCCCGTGGTCAAGGCCTACTTCCAGCCTCAAGGGACCAGCGCAGCCGACCGGGCAAAGCTCACCGGAGACGGCAGCAAGAGCATCTACGGGTTCCGGCACGAACCGATGCATGCCTCGATAGCGTCGGTCTGGAGGAACGGTGGCTACGGCGACATCTACATCGTCGACGGCGGCAACAACCTGGTCTACTCCGTCACCAAGTCGGACGATTTCCTTCTCAACCTGAGCGATGCGGCGCTGGCAAGCAGCGGCCTGGCCGAGAGCGTCAAGGCGGCGGCTGCCGCGGGCGTCGGGCATCCGGTGGTCAGCCCGTTCGGTTCCTACAAGTATGCCGGCGGCATACCGGCGGTGTTCGTTGCCCAGGCCGTTCCCTCGGCGCTGACACCAGACACTGCTGCGGGCTTCGTGGTCATCCGGCTCGACGTCGGGTTCTTCGACGCGGTGCTCGGGCGCCGCGAAGGCCTGGGCGAGACCGGCCAGACCTACCTTGTGGGTGGGGATGGCAAGCTGCTCAGCAACCGGCCCCTGGCGACGGAGCCGACGGCGCTTGTCGACACAGCCGACGATGCGACAATCCTGGCGGCAGCCAAGGATGGCGTCGCCGGCGAAACCCGCCTGGTGGCCACCGATGGCACGGAACTGCTGGCGGCGGCCACGCCCATCGACTATCTCGGCGCGCGCTGGGCAGTCGTCGCTGAACGGTCGGTGGCGGAAAGCCTCGCCGCAGTCGACGCGATGCGCGATTCGATGACTGTGGGCACGCTGGTCATTGCAGCGCTGGCGGCGCTGGTGGGAATCCTGTTCTCGCGTTCCGTCATCCGGCAGATCGCCCGATTGACCAGGACGATGCAGGCTCTCGCCCAGGGCGACCACAGCGTCTCCGTGGACGGCGCCGACAAGAGCAACGAAATCGGCGACATGGCGAAGGCAGTCGAAGTCTTCCGGGAGAACGGGTTGAAGATGGCGCAGATGACCGAGGCGGACGCAGCCCGCATCATCCGCGACCAGGAGGGGCGCGCCTGGATGATGGCCGAGCTGCAGCGATCCTTCGGCGCCGTGGTCGACGCGGCGGTGGCCGGCGATTTCTCCAAGCGCGCGGAGGCCAAGTTCGATGACGCCGAACTGAACGGGCTGGCAGAGAGCATCAACAACCTCGTCGAAACGGTGGATGCCGGTCTGGGCGAGACCAGTAGCGTGCTCTCGGCTATCGCCCGCGCCGAACTCGACAAGAAGGTCACCGGCACCTACTCGGGCGCCTTCGGCCGGCTCAAGGACGACACCAACGCGGTGGCCGACAAGCTGGCCGAGATCGTCGGGCAGCTCCAGGACACCTCGCGCGCGCTCAAGGTTGCGACCGGGGAAATCCTTTCCGGTGCCAACGATCTTTCGGAGCGCACCACCAAGCAGGCGGCGACCATCGAGGAGACCTCGGCGACCATGGAACAGCTGGCCGCCACCGTGCTGCAGAACGCAACACGGGCCAAGCAAGCCAGCACCAATGCCGGCGAGGTCACCCGCACCGCCGAACAGGGCGGGGCAGTGATGAACGAGGCGACGCAGGCCATGGAGCGGATCACTACGTCCTCGGCCAAGATCTCCAATATCATCGGCATGATCGACGACATCGCCTTCCAGACCAACCTGCTGGCGCTCAACGCCTCGGTGGAAGCCGCGCGGGCGGGAGAGGCCGGCGCCGGGTTTGCTGTGGTGGCGGTCGAGGTCCGGCGGCTGGCGCAATCGGCGGCGAGCGCCTCCTCAGACGTCAAGTCGCTGATCGAGCAGAGCACCGGGGAGGTCACGGGCGGGTCCAAGCTGGTGGCGGATGCGGCCGACCGGCTGGCGGCGATGCTCGAAGCGGCGCGTGCCAACAACGCGCTGATGGAATCGATCGCCCGGGACAGCAGCGAGCAGGCCTCCTCGATCGAAGAGGTCAACATGGCGGTGCGCCAACTCGAAGAGATGACCCAGCACAACGCGGCGCTGGTCGAAGAGATCAATGCTGCCATCGAACAGACCGAGGCACAGGCGTCCGAACTCGACCGGGTCGTCGATGTCTTCACCCTCGCCGAGACGGATCGCGGCGGTGCTGCCGCCCGGCCGGCGGCCATCGGGCCGCAGGGCGTGCGGGCGTTGCAGGACAAGGTCAGGACTGCGGCCAGGGGCTATCTCAGCCAGCGCAATGTCGCCGTCGACGCGGAATCAACTTTCGATGCGGGCGCTCGCGACGGCGCAGATAGACAGAGGCAGATCCCTGCGTAAGGCCAAATTAACCGTCCGACGCTAGCGTCGACGCTAGCGTTATCTGCGGCCTTGGGGGGCGGCGGCTCGACGGGCCCGGGCAGCACCACTGTCGCAAGACGTGTTCCTCCGGACTGCCGCCTTGCTTCGTGGTTCCCTCGGGTCTGCCGCTTGGAGCAAGCGTCATGGGGAAACTTCCGCGTCTTCGGCCTCACCTTGGACCGAAGTCTCCGTTACGGTTCTTGCCGAAGCTTTCCTTCCTTCCCAACGTCAAGATCGCGGTCAAGTTGCCGCTGGTCGTGGTCGGGATGGCGATGCTGTTTGGGCTGGGGGTGGGCGTTTCGGCCTACCTGATCAGCCTGGAGACGGTGCAGACGCAACGCGAGGCGTCGCTCAATGCTTCAGTGCAGGCGAGCTACGACCAGCTCTCGGCCTACTTCCAGGGGGTCGAGACGGACGTCAAGCTGATGGCGAGGCGAGGAGACACCGTCAACGCGCTGGAGTTCTTCTCCTACGGCTTCTCGCAGGACTCGATGACGGGCAAATCGGCCGAGTCGCTCCGGCAAGCGTACCTCACCGACAATCCCAATGATCCGTCCAACCGCTTCAAGTTCGATAGCGCCGGCCGGGCCAACAACGCCTACGACATCCAGCACACGCGCTTCCATTCGGTGTTCCGTTCGCTGATGCTGGCGCATGGCTACGCCGACGTGGCCCTGTTCGATGTGAACGGCACGCTCGTCTACTCGGCTGCCAAGCGCGACGACTTCGGGCTCAGCGCCGGCGCGGGCGGCGCGCTGGAAACGACCGGCATCGGCGCAGCCTTCAAGGTGGCGGCGTTGCAGCCTGAGGGCGTCGTCAAGTTCATCGATTTCGCCGGCTACGGTCCGGCGGGCAACGTGCCGCAAAGCTTCATCGCTGCGCCGGTATACAAGGGCCCGCTGGTGATCGGCGTCTTGGTGTTCGCGATTCCCGCCGATGGCATCTCGATCATGCTGCAGGGGGCGCGCGGCCTCGGAAAGACCGGCGAGGTGCTGCTGGTGGGCGCCGACAACCTGCTGCGCTCCGACTCGCGCTTCTCCGAGGCGAGCGACGTTCTGGTGACCTGGCTCGATGTGCCCGCGCTCACCGCCGACGCCACCGTTGCTTCGGAGTATCGTGGCATCCCGCTCACCGCCACCGACGTCTCCTTCGCCTTCAAGGGCGTCAAGTGGAGGATCGTTGCCGTGCAGGCCACCGAGGAGGTCCTGGCGCCGGTTACCCAGATGCGCAACATGATGCTCATGGTGGGCGGACTGCTGCTGGCAGTGGCGGCTGTCGTCGGGCTGGTGTTCTCGCGCTCGATCGCCAAGCCGATCAGCAGGCTCACCTCGACCATGGAAGCGCTCGCGGCGGGCGATCTGGCGGTAGACGTTCAGGGTGCCGGGCGGCGCGACGAGATCGGCCAGATGGCCAAGGCAGTCGAAGTGTTCCGTGAGAACGGGCTCCGGATGGCACAGATGACCGAGGCGGAAGCGGCCCGCATCATCCGCGACCAGGAAGCACGGACGCAGATGATGGCACAGTTGCAGCAGGCCTTCGGCGATGTGGTGAATGCAGCGGTTGCCGGCGACTTCTCGAGGCAGATTGACGCCGCCTTCCCGGACGCAGAACTCAACGCCATCGCCTCGAGCATCAACGACCTTGTCGCAACGGTCGATCGCGGCCTTGGCGAGACCGGCCACGTACTGTCCGCGCTCGCCGACACCGACCTCACCAGGCGCGTCGAAGGCGAGTATTCGGGGGCCTTCGCGCAGCTCAAGCACGACACCAATGCGGTGGCCGACAAGCTCACCGAGATCGTCGGCCAGCTCAAGGACACCTCGCGCTCGCTCAAGGTGGCAACCGGGGAGATTCTCGCCGGGGCCAATGATCTGAGCGAACGCACCACCAAGCAGGCGGCGACCATCGAAGAGACCTCGGCAACCATGGAGCAACTGGCTTCGACGGTGGCGCAGAATGCTGATCGGGCAAAGGAAGCCAGCCAGTCAGCGGGTGTCGTCACCCGAACTGCCGAAGTAAGTGGCACGGTGATGCACGAGGCAACCGAGGCCATGGAACGGATCACGGCATCGTCAGGCAAGATTTCCAACATCATCGGCATGATCGATGACATTGCCTTCCAGACCAACCTGCTGGCGCTCAACGCTTCGGTGGAAGCCGCGCGCGCCGGCGAGGCGGGCGCCGGGTTCGCGGTGGTCGCGGTCGAGGTCCGGCGCCTCGCACAGTCGGCGGCCAAGGCTTCGTCCGACGTCAAGGTGCTGATCGAGCAGAGCTCCGGCGAGGTCAAGACCGGCAGCAAGCTGGTGGATGATGCGGCCGCCAAGCTGCAGGCGATGCTGACCGCGGCCCGGTCGAGCAACGAGCTGATGGACGGGATCGCACGTGAGAGCCGGGAGCAGGCAGCCTCGATCGAGGAAATGACCAGCGCAGTTCGCCAGCTCGACGAGATGACCCAGCACAATGCCGCCCTGGTCGAGGAGATCAACGCCTCGATCGAGCAGACGGAGTCGCAGGCGACCGAACTCGACCGCATCGTCGATGTCTTCGCCACGGCGGAAGCCAGCAAGCCCGCAGCGCAGGCGGCGCCGGCCGAAAAGGGTATTAGGGCGCTGCAGGCGCGAGTGAAGACCGCCGCCAAGTCCTATCTCAGCCACGGCAGCGCGGCGGTCGCCAAGGACTGGGCCGAGTTCTGATTGCACTCAGGCGCGAAGTCTCCTGACAGCCCCTGACAGTCCGGTCTGCAAGATGTCTCTCCGGCGCCTGTTGCGCCCACAAAGGAGATGACAATGAACGAGACGATCGAACTGGTGACCTTCCGGCTTGCAAGCGGCGATGCGCAGAGCTTTGTTGCTGCCAACGGGATGATCAACGACTGGCTCAAGCGGCAGCCGGGCTTCATCTCGCGCCGCCTTGGCCAGAAGCCCGACGGCAGTTGGGTGGACGTGCTGCTGTGGAGCAGCGACCAGGCGGCCAAGACGGCGGGAGCCAAGGCGATGACTGAACTGGGCGACTGCCCCGCCATGGCGATGATCGCTCCCGAAGCGGACATGATCTCCCATGCGCCCGTCGCCCTCGCGATCGGCTAGCGGCTCCCAATGAGCAAGGCGGAGCGCCTGTTCGCGCTGGTCACGCTGCTGCGCGGCAGGCGTACCGCCGTTACGGCACTCGAACTGGCGCGCGCCCTGCATGTCTCTGAACGCACCATCTATCGCGACATCGCGGCCTTGGTCGGGTCCGGCATCCCGCTCGAGGGCGAGGCCGGGGTCGGCTACCGGCTGGCGGCGCACAGCCATCTGCCGCCGCTGATGTTCGATCCCGAAGAGGCCATTGCGATTGCAGTCGGTCTGCGCCTGGTGCGCGCGGCCACAGATCCCGAATTGGGTCTGGCGGCCGAGCGCGCCGAGCGCCGGGTCCGGGCGGTTCTCACCGACGCCATCAAGCAGAGACTGGATTGGCTTCCCTATCGGATTCCGGTGCTGGAGCGGCACGCGGCGCTGCGCGCGCGGCATGCGCAGGTGCGCCGCGCCGCGGCAGAAAAGTGGAAGCTGGCGATCAGCTATGCGGACGAGGCGGGGCGACCGTCGGAACGGACTATCTGGCCGCTCGCCCTGATGGGCTGGGGCGATCGCTGGACGGTGCTGGCCTGGTGCGAGAGCCGACAGGCCTACCGCAATTTCCGCCTCGACCGGATCGGCGAGCTGGAGCGGCTCGACGAGCCCTTCGAGACGTCGGAGACGCTGAGCATCGCCCATTACTTCAAGACGGAGCTGGGAATTGACGACATCTTTTGACATCGAACTGGAAGGCTACCTCGCCGCCTTCCAGCCACCGATCGGAGAAATGGCCGGCCGGCTGATCGCCGCGCTGCGCCGGCTGCGTCCGGATCTGGTGCCACAGGTGCGGCTCGGCTGGGGTTCGGTCAACTTCCGCCACCCCAAGGCCGGGTTCGTCTGCGCGGTGTTCCCGATGGCCGACCACGTCTCGCTGGTCTTCGAGCATGGCCGGCTGCTCAGCAATGCGGGCGGGCTGCTGCAGGGCGACGGCAAGCAGGTGCGGTTCATCCGCTTCCAGCCCGGTCAGGCCGTGCCCGAAGACGAACTCGGGCTGCTGCTGGCGGAGGCGGTTGCGCTCAAGGGCTGAGAAATGGTTGAAAGGCCCCCAAGCGGAGGGACGGAAATGGCTCGCATCGGCCTTGTTGCACATGACGAGAAGAAGGATGCATTGGTCGCCTGGGCCCTGGCCAATCGCGACAAGCTGGGCCGGCACGAACTGTGGGGTACCGGCACCACGGGTGGGCGCGTCATCGACGGGACCGGGCTGGCCGTGACCCGCCTCAAGAGCGGTCCGTTCGGCGGCGACGCGCAGCTTGGCGGGATGATCGCCGAGGGCCGGCTCGACGCGCTCATCTTCTTCATCGACCCGCTGGCGGCGCAGCCGCACGACGTCGACATCAAGGCGCTGATCCGGTTGGCGACGCTCTACGACACGCTGTTCGCGGTGAACCATGCCACCGCCGATGCGGTGCTGGCGGCGCTTTGACCATCCGGTCAAGGTTGACCCTTTGCGCCGCATATGAACAGATGCCGGCAACAAGGCGAATGCCTGAATTTGTTGCACAACATCAGGACGGGGTTGGTGTCCTTCGACGCAGTCATCGACGTGCAGAACGTCTCCAAACGCTTTGGCGGCTTGCTGGCCGTCAACAATTGCTCGCTGAAGGTGGGGCGCGGCTCCATCACCGGATTGATCGGACCGAACGGCGCGGGAAAGTCGACGCTGTTCAATCTAGTGGCCGGCAACATCGCTCCCGATAGCGGCAGGATCATCTTCGACGGCGCCGATGTGACCGGCCTGAGGCCGCACCAGCTGTTCCACCGCGGCATGCTGCGAACCTTCCAGATCGCGCACGAATTCTCCCACATGACGGCTATCGAGAACCTGATGATGGTGCCTTCCGGGCAGCCCGGGGAGAGCCTGCTCGCCACCTGGATGATGCCGGCCAAGGTAAAGGCGGCCGATCGCGCGGTGCAGCAGAAGGCGCTCGACGTCATCGAC
>Ga0299912_10005599_pt1 | contig 10326 bp, 9 predicted proteins | sample RVTome_2_FD_207667 | JGI IMG/M metagenome (GOLD analysis project Ga0299912, IMG submission 207667) | Soil microbial communities from uranium-contaminated site in the Upper Colorado River Basin, Wyoming, United States - RVT95D214 (version 2) ... | reverse complement strand
TTAACAATAACGAGTTGCATCATTGGTATATTAACCTGGAAGACCCCGAAGCCCCGATGCATCGTACCCGGATTGGTTTCGATTGTGCTGACCAGATATTGGATATGATTATCGACCCAAGTCTGAAGGACTGGCACTGGGAAGACGAGGACGAGTTGCAGGGAGCCATGACGTTGGGCCTAATCTCGAATGAGAAAGCCAGAGCACTATACTTGAAAGGTGAACAAGTCCGAGACTTGATTATATCTGGGAACTCAATATTTAACGCCTGGGAAAGCTGGAATCCTGACCCTTCTTGGAAGGTACCTACTTTGCCAGAGGGATGGGATGTTATTTGAACAATTGGGCAGTTTGGTTAATGCAAGTCGCTTCACATAGCCATTCTTGCAATATGTAAAAAACATTTAAACTGATGAAAATTAAAAAGACATGACAACTGTTTTAACCCGCACACAAATAGATCGGGGGATTGAACAATTCACTATTGATTTAGGTGAGTTATATTCAAAGAGCGAAGGTAGAGATTCGTTTGAAGAAAGATGGATTGATTTTTACAAATCCGACAAAGATAATCCCCAGATTTTTAAAAGATCCAATAATAAATTAATCTACCTTTCTGAGTCCATAATCCCAAGGAAAACGGACTCACGCCCTTCTCTTTTACTTTTATTTGGCAATCCAGCAACTCATTCGGTAGTTTCCAAAATGTATTTCTCTTATGAGGCGGGCTTACGAGAGCATAGAGTTTGGAGAATTTTCAGAGAAGTAGACTTAGTAAATTTTGAGGAGCCCATCCCAGAGAATTTTAAGAGTTTACTGGAACTTAACCAGATTAATAAGAGAAAACTCTACGATTTAGACTACAACTCATCCTTCAGAATTGGCTTTGCTGTTTATATTTCAATGCCTAGTACAGCTACTAAGCCACCGTGGTCTGGCGTTGCCGGTGTCCGAAGATTATTTGGTGCGAATGCATTTAAAATCATCGAAATGGAAGAACAAGCGAGGATTAAGAGCATACTTTTGAATTTCATACAAAACAGGGGCGGAGTGATTGCCTTTCAAAAAGATGCTTATAACGCAGTTAGGGGTAAAAACTCTCCTCCTTATAACCTCAAATACTCACTCATCTCCCCCTTAAGTGGAAGCTGTAAATTTAATAATGCTATTCCGCTTCTTGGGGTGCCACCAACTCGATTTTTGCTGGGCAAAACTGCGAAAGAAACTCTTAAAAAGGGGGTAGCTTTGTTGAAAGATTCTTTTCAACAATCATCAACCATTATAGATTGAAGCCGGAAGAGATAATCCACATCGAGGATGGGAGACTTGAAGTTGTCGGCGCACGAAAGCAGGAATTATTATCTGTTGGTTAAACAGGGATGGTGCAATGTGGTCACATGATTTAAAACCAAACAATGAAGCCAGGTCACTGGCCGAGCCGCCTCAGTTCTAGATGTGAATATTAGCCAATAAAGAGAGTGCGTTACCTTCTGATAAATGTCCCGGGTTGACTATGAGTACCATTCGGGTTAAACAATCGTCCATTCTGTTACCCCCAGGTTGGTTCTGTAGAAAGGACCTATATGTAACGGATAACGCTGAGTGTTCTCTTAAACGTGGCAGAGAAAGCTAGAGAACGCTGGAAACGAACATTAGCATTTACACAATAGGGGGAAGCCCCATCTTGTGCGACCTTCTCCGCATATCTTTAACGAAATCCGTGGGTGGCGGCGGGTCTTGTCCTTCCGCCTTTGCCCGCTCTCGCGCATTTTTTGCCAGGTTAATCTGGTCGATGATGTAATACTTCAATCCCAACTCCAGTAAGATGCGTACCGCCATCTTTACACTGTACTTTTTCTGACGTTCCCATCCGATAAACGCCAGAACTTGAGCATATATCTCCCGATCAAGCCAAACATGGGAATAATAGAGGTCTGGCTGGCGCTTATAAGCGGGTAACCGCTTCTTTACGGTTGATGACACGCCGTTTTTAGTTGGTGCATGCCGTTTACTAGCCCTGGGATTCATTCAAATACCCCCTTTTTGTGCACTGTACGGTCCTCTATTTTTATCTTTGAGCCTGTAAATGCTATACATAAGACGATGTTGGCATACCATTTGAATCTATTATGGCATGTGTTATAATTGGTATGCAAATTAGATACGAGAAAACGTGCCTTATTCACCTTATTTGGTTGGAATAAGAAGTAATACAACATAAAATTCACTTCTTATGCAGGTAGAAATTGCTGGTTAAGTGATAACACAGCGATAACAGAGGGACTAACGATGCCTTCAGGAACCTCGACTCGAATCGTTATTATAAAATAGCGGTGCTGGTGCAGTAGGAGCGCGAGAGATGAAGTTATTTCAGTTCAGTAAACCCGTGCAACCTCGCCGTCGCAGAAAAAAGAAATCCCATAAATGGATTGATAAGGCCAAGGCTGAGGTGAGGAAGATGCCTTCCCTGGGTAATCTTGAGGAGGACCTCCTCGTTAAGGCAGCCATCCTCTGCACCGCCGGTCATTATTCTCTTAAATTGACCGATTTTAAATGGGGCTCACCGGAAGAGGCTGCCTTTGTGCAGAATATGATTTGGGTTATCGAGGCATTACAAGAGAAGTATCCACGCTACCTGCAGTACGCCAGATGGGTGGCTATCAAGCGAGCTGTCGACCTGATAGAAGGATCGCGCAAAGGATATCGAAAGAACGAAGGTGCGGACCATAGGTTTATCGCACAGGAAGTGGTTCCACCGCCGGACATAGAGAAGGTGATGGAGGAAGAGTGGGACCGGCATTGGTCTGGATACCGTAAGCGGGTAGAGACCTCAAATACACATAGTCGGCTTGCCCAATTTCTCGGGGAGTTCAACAAAATGCTTGAGTCAGCGAATAATAATAGGAACCAGTCGAAGGATAAACCGGCTAAGACAATCGCCGTGGATGTTGACGGCAAGGGTACCTTCGTTACGATGACTCCAGATGAGTATGCTATGTGGAATAGGCTGATCAAACAACAACCACCACCTGATAAACCGAACCCTGAAAAGGATGACCTTTCGCCATGAAAGCGGGAAACCTCAAGACCTGGGCTTGACTAATGGTTTCGTGAAAAAGACGCAGCCAGCAATCGCCCCGTTTGTGTGTATACGATGGCCTGATGTCAAGATACTGGAAAACTAATGATATTTCCGTGATATTACTCCATCGCCACCGATTTTGTCATGGTTTTACCATCAGTGGTGGACTTTTCACAACTCGGGGTTGTCAAACAACGAGACAACTGCTTTGATATTCTCCAGTATCTCCTGTAAAACGACCTGAGTGTGTATCAGGTGGTCTGACATTATACCACTCTGGCTCAAAATTCAGAGGTGACCTAGTCAGTATCCGCTACACCGCGAAGCGCACGGACAAAGGGGATGGGTATACCCTTGATGATATGGTATAATCACAGTAGCCAAAGGACAAAGCGGACGTAGAGGCAGGCCTTGGTCAAATGTATTATTCATCCGGGGGGCCCGGAATACTGACACACTTTGAAAGGGGGTGTACAACATGACGGACGTGCGGCGTATTGAGTATTACTATACAGAGGTTCCTGATCGTCCCGGAGCAGGTGCAAAGGTTCTCAATGCACTCAAGGCGGCCCGTATCAATCTGATCGCTTACAATGGTTTCCCAACGACCAGGGGCCGCGCTCAGCTTGACTTCGTGCCCTCCAACGGACGTGCCTTCCTTGCGGCAGCGCGCAAAGCAGGCATCAAGCTCGTTGGGCCCAAGACCGCCTTCCTCATCCAGGGAGACGACCGGGTAGGTGTTGTTGCAGATATAGTGAGCAAGTTGGGGCAAGCCCGGCTGAACGTCGTAGCCATGAATGCCATCGCCGCTGGACGAAGGCGTTACGGAGCCATCCTTTGGGTTAAGCCACGCAATGTCGCCAAGGCTGCCGAAATACTGGTCACTGCTTAAGGTATACATCACATTAACCTCAGATCTTCTCTGTTTAGGACCTACCGGGGGAAAATTTGCCCCGTGAGGTTCCAAATAATCGTGAGCCTCTTGTCCAGCTAGATTGCGTCAGAGTCCCGGCGCAGGAATGCCTGTTCTCAAGTAAAGGCCAGAAGCCATTGTGCTCGACGCACAACTATTGGCATGCCTGTGCAATGCGCAATCTAACCGCTGAGGTGCCTAGCATAGAGCAGAATTGAAAAAAGGTCAGGATTGTTGGAAGGCACCTCAGGACCAGTCACACGGCGCGACCGTGGTCTTGCCTGTTCAAAAGCTTTGTTGCCGTGAGTCCAACCAGAGGTGTAGAATAAGGCAGGCAAAACTTACCTTTGATTGGCATGAATTAGCAGGATTTTAAAAAATGGCAACAACCGAACATACAATAAACGACGCCCTCGCCGAAGTCCTGACTGAGACCCGGAGTTTGTGGCGGTATAAGGGTGTTGTGAAGTCCGAAAATATCGACGTTCTGAAGGGCAGTGGTAAAAGGCCGGATATCCTTATCACTGAGCCGAACGTTTCCCCTGTTATTATCGAGACGGAAATACTGCCGGCAATATCTGTTGAGGCGGATGCCAGACAGCGGCTTGGCACATGTTTGACTCCTTCAGGTCGTCGGATTCTGTCCTCTCTGGCAGTTAGACTACCGACAAGGCTACGGGACTATTCAGGACAACTGTTGAAGAACGAAATTAGCAAATCATCCGATTTTGAAATAGCCCTTTATACCGGTCAGAACCCCGAAGCATGTACACGTTGGCCCCGAAACGGGTGGGTACGGGGAAATGTTATCGATTTATCTATTCTCACCCAATCCGCATCTGTGCCTCCGGCAGTTGTCGAAGAAGCCGCCAACAAGCTTGTTGAAGGGGTGAGCGAGGCGGCAGCCCTTCTGGCTGACATGGCGATAGCTCACCCCGGAGCGATAAAACGGATTTGTGAGGAACTCCGGCAGCAAGACGGAGAGCAAACGCGGAGAATGGCTATGACCATCCTGGCCAACGCACTGGTGTTCCATGAAAGCCTAGCCCGCGGTGATGGTGACCTCTATTACGTCCGGACGCTTGATGAGCTTAGGGGCAAACGCGGCGTTAGTAAAAACGAGATGCTTGAAGACTGGAAAAGGATTCTGAAAGTCAATTACTGGCCGATATTCGATATTGCCCGGCGCATCCTAGAGGTTATTCCCATAGATACAGCCAGACCTCTCCTCGACCGGCTGGTCACCACAGCCGGTGAACTCGTGGCCAACCACATGATTCGCTCACATGACCTGACCGGCGCCGTCTTTCAGCGACTGATAGCCGACCGGAAATTCCTTGCGGCTTATTACACGAATCCGGCTTCGGCGGCTCTGCTGGTCGGCCTTGCTATTGACGCAGACAGAACTCCAGGAAACGGCTCATGGTCAAAAGATACCGATATAACAAGTTTACGTATCGCCGACTTTGCCTGCGGCACCGGCACGCTCGTGTCAGCTGCTTACCGCCGCATCAGCCAGTTACACGAGGCTTCCGGGGGCGATGCCGAAATGATTCACCCGGATATGATGGCCACGGCGCTCGTCGGCTGTGACGTATTACCGGCGGCCGCCCACCTGACCGCTTCGATGCTGGCCGGGGCTCATCCTACTATTAAATACAAAGGCAGTTCGATTTTGGCAGTCACGTACGGCAAGCAGGATGATGGCGGGGTTGCTCTTGGTTCTCTCGATTTACTTGATCCGATGAGGATGTTTGGAATTCTTTCGATAACGGCAAAGGCTATTGAAGGAATGGGCGAAAGCGAGAAAGAAGCATGGTCTACTTTGCCTCATGAGTCATTTGACATGGTTATTATGAATCCTCCATTTACTCGAGATACTGGTCAAGGAGGCGAAAAGGTAGGAGTGCCTCATCCTATGTTCGCTGCTTTCGGTTCTAAAGAGGAAGAACAGCGTGAGATGGCCAAAGCTGCACAAAAGCTACTACATGGGACAAGCGCTCACGGCAATGCTGGTGAGGCCAGCGCTTTCCTTGTCTTGGCTGACCGCAAGCTGAAGAATGGCGGCACATTAGCGATGGTGATGCCTTTGGTTTTAATGTCTGGAGAAGCCTGGGAAGAGTCGCGGCAGTTGCTACGCAAATCATATGATGACCTTATTCTGATATCTATCGCTGGCGCGAAAGACAATGAAATGTCCTTTTCAGCGGATACAGGTATGGGTGAGTGCCTGGTCATCGGCCACAAGACAGGGAAAAAGAGCGGAAGAGCAACGTTTGTAGTATTAAACGAGCGCCCTTCTTCCACAATGACCGGCTCGAGCGCCGCAATTCAAATATACCGGCTGAAGGAACAAAAAATTCGTAAATTAGAAGATGGGCCGGTAGGCGGAAGCCTGTTCCATTTCGGCGATGATGTGATAGGCTATGCGATGGATGCGCCGCTCCCTGAAGAAGGTCCCTGGAACCTGGCCCGCATCAAAGATGGCGCGCTAGCCCAGGTTGCCTATCAGATGACCAACTATGGCCGCATATGGTTACCGGGCATGGCGAAGAAAAATGCTATGCCAGTGTCTGTTGTACCAGTTTCAGGGATTGGAAAAGTCGGCCCTTATCATTCGGATGTAAATGGCAATACGCCCAATGGCGGGGTTCGGGGGCCTTTCAGGATAGAAACTTTGAAGACCAAGGCTGCCCCAACTTATCCGGTACTGTGGTCTCACGATGCCCAGCGCGAGAGATGTATGGAGTTCGAAGCGGATAGTGAGGGTATCATACGTCAAGGCAAAGACGACGCTGAAGGTGAACTAATCAACGCCAAAGCTGATAAAATTTGGACTATATCATCTAATTGTCACTTCAACACCGATTTCAGGTTTAATAGCCAGTCAACGGCGATGCAGTTTACTAGCAAGAAAACAATAGGTGGAAGAGCCTGGCCTTCAATTAAACTAGCAAATGCAGAGCAGGAAAAGGCACTAGTCCTATGGGCAAATTCATCATTAGGACTATTACTTCATTGGTGGTGTGCCAATAAACAGCAGGCAGGCAGAGGCAGCATAGGTATATTGGCGCTGGAATCGCTTCCAGTGCTGGATGTCACTAAGCTATCCAAGAAAGCTCTCACTAAGGCGGTTGCCATCTTTGATGAAATGAAACACCGGGAACTGCGGCCGGTCAATGAAATCGCTCAAGACGTGGTACGTGCAGAAATTGACACACGGCTCGCCACGGAAGTACTCGGCTTTCCACCCGAACTGGTAGCGCCAGATGGTCCTCTGGCATTGCTGAGACAGAAACTGGCACTGGAGCCATCCATAACCGGGAGCAAATTATTATCTTGACAAAGCGGCTTCCCAAGTAACCAGCTATTTAAGACTATAGTCTGCCATCTAGGCTCCAACCCAACGAAGCGTCACAATTCGTCACGATGTGCAATCAATGAAGAGTACTTGCTTCTAGAGAATAGACAGCTTATGCTAGAGATTGCCCGACGGTATCTAAGAGCGTAAAGGCGGACGACCATGAACTCATTCGCGATAATAATATTTGTTGCTCTTGTCTTAGAGTTCGCTCTAGAGCTGGCTGGAAACCTGCTGAATCTAAAGGCCTTGAAGCTCGAATTGCCTACAGCTTTGGAAGGAATATACAAGGCAGAAGATTACCGCAAATCTCAGGAATACATCCGTGCAACCACACGTTTTGGTTTAGTGGGCAACAGCTCTACGTTATTTCTTCTGCTAGCTTTCTGGTTCTCCGGAGGCTTTAACTGGTTCGACCAAGTTGTCAGAGTATGGAACTTTGTTCCGCTTGTGAGCGGGCTGCTGTACGTCAGAATCTAATAAGGTCGTGGCTGAAGTGAAGAAGGCTGGCGGTGAGTGTTTTTTTGTCAGGGCAGACATTACCCAGAGAGATGAGGTCAATGAGATGATGACGGCGGTTGAGGAGAGGTACGGCACGGTCGATATCCTAGTCAATAACGCTGGTTGGTGGAAACATCAGTTTTTTATTGACAACGATGAAGAAACATTGGAGAAAACAGTAGCCGTCAATTTCTGGGGGCCGCTTCGTGTTACAAAAGTCGCTCTTAAAGGTATGCTCCATCGTGGAGGTAGCATCGTCAATATTTCCTCCGATGGTGGCCGAGCTGGTGTTGGAGGGGAAGCAGTTTATTCAGGTTGCAAGGGAGGAATTATTGCTCTGACCAAGTCCCTAGCTAGAGAGCTAGTCAGGTATAACATAAGGGTCAACTGTGTTAGTCCTGGGCCTACTGTCACACCTGGGGCAGAAGATTCGGCAAAAGCGAATTATGAGCAACGTGAAAAATTGTTGAAGCTCATTCCAATGAGACGGAGGGCCCGCCCTGAAGAAATAGCTGCCGTCGTACTCTTTCTAGCTTCGGATGAAGCTAGCTTTATTACCGGGCAAATCCTGAGCGTTAGCGGTGGGATGATTATGCCATAAGTGTTAGTTGTGAATCAGGGGCAAGAAAATATTTTCAAAGGAGGATAAAAATGGTCGATTACAGCAAATATCAGAATATCAAGGTAGAAAAGAAAGACAAAATTGCCACAGTCACCCTTAACCGCCCTGAATCTCTAAATGCAATGAACTCGCAAACCATGGATGAATACGAAAGTGTGATTGGTGAATTGTCAAAAGATGATGAGGTAAGAGTTATTATACTAACTGGGGCCGGCAGGGCATTCTCAGCGGGTGGTGATATTAAAGGGATGAAAGCAAGGTTAGAAGACCCTGCCCGTCAGACCGAGTTTATAATGGGTCCGGAGATGAGAAGGTCAAAGCAGCTTCTTCTAAATATGGTAGATATGGAGAAACCGATTATTTGCGCATTGAACGGGGTTGCTTCGGGTTTGGGGGCAACTATTGCCCTGTTTTGTGACATTATCATTGCTGCCAAGACAGCTCGCATAGGTGACCCTCATGTAAGGGTCGGTATTGTAGCTGGGGATGGTGGTTGTGTTATCTGGCCTCTTCTCGTGGGTCCAGCCAGAGCTAAAGAATATCTGCTTACCGGAGATCTGGTTAATGCCGAGGAAGCGGAGAGGATAGGACTTATAAACAGGGTTGTGGAGCCCGAGGAATTATATCCCACAGCCTTGGCTCTCGCGCAAAGGCTTGCTGCCGGTGCTCCAAAAGCAATTGGTTGGACGAAACTTAGCGTCAACAGATGGCTTAAGGAAGGTATCAACCTCATTATGGATGCATCACTTGGCTTGGAATGGATTACATTTGGTACCGAAGACCACCGTGAAGCAGTTGATGCTTTCCTTGAAAAAAGAGAGCCTAAATACAAGGGAAAGTAATTTTGCATTTCCCATATCAAACTTATTAAATGAAGAGGCGAATTACATATCCAGCCACTTCATATATTACTGGCGTAGCTCTACCAATAGATGCCGGTGGAGCCGCTTTTCAGATTTAGGACGAAGGTTAGATTCCACTGTGAAGAGGGGTGAATATGGATTTTAGGTTTACCCTAGCTCAGCAGGCTATTGACAGGCCATGCTTCTAGGAATACAGTAGTTGATACGCGGAATCGGCGTCTAGACGACGAACCAAGAAGGAGGGAGGGAACGATGTACGCGAGAGTGACGTTTGCCACCGCTGGGCCGGCCAAGGTCGACGAGACAATCAAAGTCATGCGGGATTCTATCCTGCCCGCCGCAAAGAAGCAGAAGGGCTTCAAAGGTCTGCTCAACCTAACGAACCGCAACACAGGCAAAGGTATAGTTATCGTCCTGTGGAATACGGAGGCTGACATGACGGCTGGTGAGAGCAGCGGGTTCTACCGAGAGCAGCTTGCCAAGGAGATGCCACTCCTTTCTGGGCCACCTACCATGGAACACTATGAGGTCACAGTGCGAGGATAACCCCAGGCAATACTTACTATGAGGCAAGACTACCGGAAAGAGTTAAGTGCCGGCAGGATACTGCACAAACCCATTGGCTGACCTAGAAGAAGCTCCAGATTTTGGCCAAGGGCTCATCTATTTTGGTATGTCCCGGCTCGGCTAATCTTAGGGAATATGTCGTGACCATTCTAGGTACGCTCTGGCAGTGGAATCACTTTGCCTTCAACACTTGGTCACAATTCAAAGGTTATGTTCCCGTTCAGTATTCGAGTGTGACTGGAAGAACTCCGGAAGATTAAAGTGTACCCCGACGAGGTCTGCATCTCCGGTCAACTTTATGATGATTTGGTTGACGACGCAGAAGACCTCGCCGAGGAGAACCCAGGGGGCTCTGAAGAGGAGGATTGAACCCTCATTCCCCCCGGATAGGCCCTGCCAGCGGGCTGTTCCGGGGTA
>Ga0299912_10005598_pt1 | contig 10327 bp, 6 predicted proteins | sample RVTome_2_FD_207667 | JGI IMG/M metagenome (GOLD analysis project Ga0299912, IMG submission 207667) | Soil microbial communities from uranium-contaminated site in the Upper Colorado River Basin, Wyoming, United States - RVT95D214 (version 2) ... | reverse complement strand
TGGTCTGCCAGGAAAATTGTTCGGGACTGAAACCGATTCTCGAAGATGTGCCGGTGGACGCCGCCGATCCGATCCGCGCCCTGGCTGAGAAGTATTATCACCTGCCCTGCTCCGTAAAGACGCCCAACAACCGGCGACTGGAAATCCTGCGCCAACTCGGACGGGACTATCGCGCCGACTGCGTGATCGAGTTGATCTGGCAGGCATGCCTCACGTATGCGGTCGAGTCGTTCCGCGTCAAACAGTTGGTCGAACAGGACCTCGGCCTGCCGTATTTGCGCATCGAGACGGATTACTCACCGCTGGATTCACCGCGCATCGCCGTGCGGGTCGAGGCGCTGGTCGAAACCGTGCGGAGCCGGAAGTCAGCATGATCACCGCCGGCATCGATGCGGGTTCGCGCACGATCAAGGTGGTGCTGTTCGACACCGACCAGTCCCAAATCCTTAGCTCCAGCATCGCGGATCAAGGCGTCGCGCAAGAGCGCCTGGCTTCCGAAGTGTTCGAGCGCGCGTTGGCGGCGGCGCGGCTGGAGCGCGGCCAGGTCTCCGTCATCGTGGCCACGGGTTACGGGCGCAACGCCGTCCGGTTCGCCGACACCACCATCACCGAGATCACCTGCCACGCGCGAGGTGTCCACTATTTCAAGCCGGATGCCCGCACGATCGTGGAAATCGGCGGGCAGGACAGCAAGGTCATCCACCTGGAAGACGGCGGGCGCGTTCGGGACTTCGCCATGAACGACCGGTGCGCGGCGGGCACAGGCCGCTTTCTCGAAGTCGTCGCCGCCCGGCTCGGCGTGGACTTGCCAACGCTCAGCGACCTGAGCCGGCAGAGCCGCTCACCTGCCATCATCTGCAGCACCTGCGTGGTCTTTGCCGAGACGGAAATCATCGGGTTGCTGGCCGAAGGCGCATCGGCGCCCGACATCGCGGCTGGCGTGCAAAAATCCATCGCCACACGCCTTATCTCGCTGGCAGGCCGCCCCGTCACTGGGCCGGTGTATTTCACGGGTGGCGTGGCCTTGCAGGCGGGAATGCTGCGGGCCTTGGAGGAAGCGCTGGCGTCGCCAGTGCAAGCCGCGCCGATGCCTCAGTTCACGGGAGCGTTAGGCGCGGCAATTCTGGCGGCGCGAGCCAGCACCCAAAGTTAGTCGGTCGAGCCACGGCGTCCCACCCCTTTCCCCTATTTGCAGAGCATCATCAGCAGCGGGAACCCAAAGAAGAGCAGCATGCTCAAACCGCTGATCACGATTCCGGCGATGGACGCGGGCCGATTGCCGCCGCGCACCAGTCCGACGATGCTCACAATCAGCGCGGCAGGTGGTGTCAGCAGTAGCATCAGCCCGCCAAGGGCTGCAACGGGCGAGCCTCACCCAGGTTGCAGGACGACCATCAGCACAACCACCGCCGGCGCGACAAACGACAGCCACAAACCGACCCGTCCCGCCCGCGAAGGCGGCTGGGTCGCTGGAGGCTCATCAATTACCGGAGGCTGATTCAAGCTGGTCGTTTCCACGTGAATGTTCGAGGCGGTCTTACAACGTCACCTCGACCGGTTTGCTGATTGTCTCAATCGGCTTCAGGTCGAAGTTTACCTTGATGCTGATCTTCTTGCCAACCAGTTCTTTGGGCACCCGCCACGAGTGCGCACAGACGCCGCCTCACCCAAACTCCAGGTTGCCCGAGGCGATCTGCTTGCCGTCCGCCGTGATGGTGAAGACCGGTTTCGGCGGTTGACGCGAACCATGCTCGCCGACACGCACGAAACTCGAATAGGTTTCGCCCCCGGCGCCCACGACTTCCGCCTGAATCCGCAACACGTCGGATTTCGACGAAAGCGATCCTCCAATCCACCTTCGCAGTGTGTCCCAGAAACCGGAGGACGAGTCGGATGGCCGCGCACCGACGCGCTCAGTTTCCACCTTGAATTCGAGCGGCGCGCCGCAACGGAGCGTGTTGGTCTTGTTGGCTGCCACCGTGAAGATCTTCTTGCTGTCCATGTTCATCCCACCGGCGGTTGTCTCCTCAGCGTTTGGCGATTTGGCGGATACGCCGACGGACCAAAGCCCGTAGTCTCCCGGCGGCACCTTGAACTTGCCGGCGGCGACGCCAACATCAATGAACTGCCACTGGCCTTTCGTGCTTTCCCATCCCAAGGCCAAGCTGCTCACCAGTTCCCCGTGAGGTTGCAGAAGCACCTCGGCCAGCGGTTCCGGCCAAGGCTCGATTTGGATTGATCTGTCGTTGGGGGCGAGGCCGACCTTGTAGGGCACGACGCCCAAGTAAAGAATCTGCGCAAACGACAGTCGATCGTCGTACGCGCCGGAGCCCTTCTTGTCGAGCAACACGCGATCTCCATCCGCCGCTCCCAAGAACCATTGACCATCGGATGAAATGCGCGGCCGGCACAGGTCTCCCAGCCGCATATTGGCGTCGTTGTCAATCACAGCCAGCTTCCGTCTGACCCCATCCACCTCCACCGTGGTTCCCAGATACCAGCCCGCCCTGAGCCTCAGGTTGCCAAGGTAATCTCTCGCGGAAACGCCCCGGCGACTGCGGAGTTTCAGCATGGCATTGGTGCGAATATCCAGGATGGCGTAATAGATGGGCTTCCACTCGCCGATCATCCTCGACGCCGGTGCTTCGATGGGGCCGAACAACGTGAATTCCTGCCCCTTGGAACTCGACCAGCTTTCGACATCCGACGCAGGTGAGATGGCAGGGTCGTCTGTGAGATCGTTGTTCTGGTTCAAATCCAGGATAAGCCGGTCGTAGCCCTGGCCGTCCCCTTTCGACTCGTCGAGACGAAACGGCATGGAGGTCTTGTCCGCCCGCCACTCGAATTGCCCATAGAGCGGATGGGCTGAGATTGCGTCGGGTTCCTTCTTCAACTCCGCTGGCTTGGCTGCCACCATCATTTGAACGGCACCGTAGCTCCAGCGATAGCCCTTCACTTCCTGTGCGTCGAGGGTCTTGAACTCAAGTGGACAGTCCTTAGCGGATGCAAGGACCGGGATTGCCAAGAGAACCGTGCTGCAAAGAAGCATTGGTCGTTTCATAAGCTGCTCCCGATCATTTCGGCGCGATGTAAACCACGTTCTTGAAGCAAAGTCAATCCTTGGCCTTTTCACCGCGGCAGTTCCTTTGCCGCGGCTTCGCGGCAAGCGGGCCTGCTTCATCATGGGCTTGTATTCGCGCTGGCAGGGAATCAGACTCGCGACAAGTTATGTCAGACCCAACCTTCGCATCCCAGAGGCTCTGACCAACAAGGGCAGGCAGCTATGCGCCGAATGCAACACAGTTGTCTAATCGCCGGACTGCTTGTAATGAGCTTTCTGGGCATCCAATCCGCGCAGGCGCAATACACCGCCAATTACCAAACCAACATCATCAGCGGGGTGACCAATTATTGGACGGGCGATTACGTCGTCGGCTCAAACACTTATGCCGACGCGCTGCTGATCCAAAACAGCGGCATCCTGACCAACTTCGCCAGCTACCTGGGTTACGAGACGGGCAGCAGCAACAACAGCGCGCTGGTCACCGGCCCTGGGTCGCTTTGGTACAACTGGTTCGAGTTGCACGTTGGCTGGTACGGCGCGGGCAACAGCGTGGTGGTCAGCAACGGCGGCCGGGTATTCAGCACCACGGGCCTCATTGGGTACAACCCCAGCGGCAGCAACAACAGCGTCTTGGTCACCGGCGCCGGCTCGGTTTGGACCAACGTTTACATCCTTCACATCGGCGACTATGGGCCGGGCAACAGCGTGCTGGTCAACAACACTGGCCAATTGTTCAGCAGTGCCTGCGCCATCGGCTACCGCCCCGGCACGAGCAACAACAGCGTCGTGATTGCAGGTCCCGGCTCGATGTGGAGCAACAGCGGCGAGCTGTCCATCGGCAGAGATGGTACCGGCAACAGTCTGGTGGTCAGCAACGGCGGCCAGGTGGTCAATGTTTCCGGCACCAGCAGCATGGGGTCTTACTCACGAAACAACAGCGCGCTGGTTACCGGGCCTGGCTCGCTTTGGCGGGCCGGGACGAACCTGTACGTCGGCAACTCCGGCTCGGAGAACAGCCTGGTCATCAACAACGGCGGCTTGGTGGTGAGCAGCAACAGCTACGTGGGTTACGGCTTCCCCGGCAGCAACAACTTCGCGTCCGTCACCGGCCCCGGCTCGGTTTGGAGCAACAGTTACGCCTTGCGGATCGGTGGACTGGGCATGGGCAACAGCCTCGTCATCAGCAATGGCGGCCGGGTGGTGGGCGACACCGGTTTCGTGGGGGATTCCTTTGCCAGGTACAGCAGCGTGTTGGTCACTGGCCTTGGTTCGGTGTGGAGCAACGTCCACGACGTGTACGTCGGCCGGTACGGCATCCGGAACAGCCTGGTAATCAGCAACAGCGGCCAAGTTTTCAATGGCGACGCGTACATGGGTTCTTATTCCACCGGCACCAGCAACACGGTGCGGGTGGCGGATGGGGCCGTCTGGCGCAACAACAGCTTGCGCGTCGGCGATCAGGGTTCAGCCAACTCGCTGGTCGTGGAGGGCGGATCGGTTTTCGCCACGAATCTTACGGTCGGGTTTGCTTCGACCACGTGCGACAATTCCGTCGAGTTGGACGCTGGCAGCGTGGTTGTTACAAACGCCACAGGCGACGCCGTACTGGAAGTGCGCCGCGGCAGGTTCGTCCTCAACGACGGAGTGCTCCAGGCGGACCGGCTCGTGATGACGAACGCGTGCGGTCTGTTTGTCCGCAACGGCGGCACGCTGATTCTCGGCAGTCTCGTGCTCGACCCCAACCTTGACGCGGACGGTGACGGTCTGCCGAACGGCTGGGAACAGGACTACGGCCTCGATCCGTTGAATGCAGCGGACGCCAACGCCGACGGCGACAACGACGGGATGGCCAACTGGAAGGAATACCTGGCTGGCACAAACCCGACCAACAAAACATCCTTCCTCCACATCACCTCGCTGGTGTTGACCGGCAGCGATGTTCAGGTCGGTTGGACGACCGTCGGCGGGAAGAGCTACACGGTGCAGACAAACTCGACTCTCGGCGCCAATTTTGCCGACTTCAGCCCGGTGATCACCATGCCGGGCACCGGCGAAGCGACGACCAATTTCCTCGATACCGCGGCCGCCACCAACTGGCCCCTCCGTTTCTACCGCATCCGCCTCGTCCCTTGAACGCGGCGGCAGAGCAAAGAACTCGGGGCGTTGTTCGGACAGAATCGGGCCTGGCCCCGTGCTGAGCAGGATTGACCTCCGCGAACTGGAAGGCCATCCTGCCGCAGTCGCGCTTCGATAACGGAAGCGCCGTCAAAAGCCCAAGATTATGCCGGACTCAAAGCAGGACCTGCTCCGAAACCTCCCCTCCGTCACTGAATTGCTGAAGAGCGAGGCCGTTGCCGGCTGGCTGCGGCAACAGCCGCAGTCGCTCGTCACCGAGTGCTTGCGCCGCGCTCTCGCCGGTGTGCGACAGCAAATCCGCGAAGACACGGCCGGCCAGCGCGGCACACTGGCCGTCACCGCGGAGGCGGTACTGGAACGGGCAGGCACGTTGTTGCAGCAGGCCGCCCAACCGCAGGTGCGCCAGGCCATCAACGCTACTGGCATCATCCTGCACACCGGCTTGGGGCGGGCCGTCTTTCCCGAATGCGTCGTGGACTCGATGATCCCCGAGCTGAAGGGGTGCGTGAACCTGGCCGTGGACCGCGAGTCGGGCGAGCGCATCGAGCGGGACGAATTGATCGAGCCGCTGCTTATTGAACTGACCGGCGCCGAGGCCGGCACCGTCGTCAACAACAACGCTGGTGCGACGCTGCTGGTTCTGGCGGCGCTCGCCGCCCAGCGCGAAGTGATCGTCTCGCGCGGCCAATTGATCGAGATCGGCGGCTCGTTCCGATTGCCGGACGTGATGCAACAAAGCCAGGCCCGCCTCGTCGAGGTAGGCACGACCAACCGGACGCACCTGAAGGATTATCGCAACGCGATCACGGAGAGCACCGCGGCCATCATGCGGGTGCATCCGAGCAACTATCGCGTCATTGGTTTCACAAGCGAAGTCGGGTTGCGCGAACTCGCGGAGCTGGCCCACAGCCGCGGGTTGCTGCTCATTGACGATCTCGGCGCGGGCGCGTTGCTCGACTTGCGCCAGTTCGGATTGCCTTACGAACCGACGGCCCGCGAATCCATCGAGACAGGCGCAGACGTGGCTTTGTTCAGTGCGGACAAGCTCATCGGAGCGAGCCAGGGCGGAGTCATCGTGGGGCGCAAGGAGGCCATCACCAAAATCCGGAAGCATCCCCTGATGCGTGCGTTGCGGGTGGACAAGACCTGCATCATGGTTCTAGAGCGCACGCTGCGCTTGTTCCGCGACCCCGAACTGCTTCGCCGCGAACATCCGACCTACCGTATGGTCACCACGCCGCTTGATGTGTTGCAGAAGCGGGCCAATGCTCTCGTTCAGGCCATCAAACAAGAAGCGCCGCACGTCAAGGCGGACATCTGCGAGAGCAAGGCTTATGTGGGCAGCGGCTCGGTGCCCACCGAAGCCATTCCCAGCTTGGCGGTGAGTGTCCGCGCGGAGGGATTGAGCGCGACGGAGTTGGCGCGCCGGCTTCGACTGGACGCGGCGTGTGTGTTCGGGCGCATTGAAGCCGAGCAAGTCCTGCTCGACGTGCGCACCGTGACCGACGAACACGTGCCGGTGATTGCGGAGGTGCTGGCACGCATCGCGCCATGAATCTACCGCGCCAGTCTCGCTTTCCGGGAGACTGCGGCGCTTCAGCGCTGCTTTCCTGTGCGGCCACCGCTGGCGCTCTTCCCAGAACCCAAAGCGCCGATGAATCGGCGCACTCCAAACGCTCGCGCGTCATGGAAACCGGGACGCCAACCTTTGTGTCTATTGCATGACCGCCCGGCGCAAGAACATCATGCTCGGCACCGCCGGGCACGTGGACCACGGCAAGACCGCGCTGGTGAAACTGCTCACGGGCTGCGAAACGGACACGCTCGCCGAGGAGAAACAACGCGGGCTGACCATTGACCTTGGGTTCGCGCCGTGCCGGCTGGCCGACGACCGCGTCGTGGGCGTGGTGGACGTGCCCGGCCATGTGGACTTCATCCGCAACATGGTCGCGGGCGCGCATGGCATTGACGTGGTGATTTTCGTCGTCGCAGCCGATGACGGCATCATGCCGCAAACCCACGAGCATCTACATATCCTCACGCTGATGGGCTTGCGGCACGGACTTGTGGCACTGACGAAAATTGATCTTGTCGAGGCGGCGCGGCGCGAGGCTGTGGTCGCAGGTTTGCGGCAAATGCTGGCCGGAACGTTCCTGGCAAACGCGCCCATTTGCCCGGTCTCCAACGTCACCGGCGAAGGCTACGACGGCTTCTTCGACGCGCTCAACGCCGTGGTCGGGGCGTGCGAAGACCGGCCCTGTGGCGGCATTTTTCGCGTCTGGGTGGAAGACGTTTTCACAATTCGCGGCGCGGGCACGATCATCACTGGCATCCCGTCCAGCGGCGTGGTGCACCCGGGTCAATCACTGAGGCTGCTGCCCGCAAATCTGGAAGGCCGGGTGCGCCGGATGCAGGTCTATGGCGAGGACGCATCTGAAGGCCGCGCTGGCGAATGCCTCGCCCTCAACATCCCGGAACTGGACCATGAAACTGTCCGGCGCGGCATGGTCTTGTGCGAATCGGACACCCTTGTGCCGGTCACGATGGCCGAGGCCGAGTTGCACATCCTTGGCTCGGTCCAGTCGCCCGTCAAAGACAACTTGGAGGCGCACTTGCATGTCGGCACTGCTTCTGTGCTGGCGCACGTGGCCATGCTCGAAAGCCGCGAGATGGAGCCCGGCCAGACGCAGATGGTCCAGCTTCGCCTGGCCGAGCCGTTGTCTCTTGTGCCCGGCGAACGATTCGTCGTCCGCGCCAACGTCGCGGCTTCAGGCCAAAGTGGGCTGACCACCATCGGCGGCGGGCGGATTCTCGGCGTCAGCAACGTCCGGCTGCGTCGGAACAAGCCTTGGACGCTGGCCACCCTTGCCGCCCGGCGAGACACGATTGACCACCCGGCGCGCTGGGCCGAGTTGATGCTGCGCGAAAGCGAACAGCCGTTGACCCCGACCGACCTGCAACGCAAGTGTTTGCTGCGACCGGACGAAACATTGGCGATGATCCAGCAATTGCATGGTGCGGGGCGGCTGATGCAAACAGCGAGCGGCGCCTTCGTGCACTTGGCCGTCGTGGAGGGAGTCGCCACGAAAATGCTGAGCGCGGTGCAGGCTTTCCATGCGACACATCCCCAGCATGCGGGGATCGGGCGCGACGAATTGCTCCTTCGTGTAAGCAGCAACGCGGAATTGTTCAAGCTAGCCGTGGAGTTACTGCTGAAGTCGAAGCAATTGGAGCAGAGCGGCACCGTCTTCACCCAAACCGGTTGGAGCGCGCGGCTCACGGATCGCGACGAACAGATGTGCGAGCGGGTGGCGGCCACATACCAAAGCGCGGGTTGGTCGAGTCCAACCGTGGCCGAAGTGACCGCAACGTTGGGCACGACGCCGGAAGAGGTTGAGAAAATGACGCGCTTGCTGATCGAGCGCGGCGTGCTGGTGCGGCTGGATGAGCGCGTGGTCGTGCACCGCGACGCTATCGAGGCTGCCAAGCAGGTCGCATTGCGCTTGTTCAGCCGCGCGCCGTCGTTTACGACGATGGAGTTCCGCGACGCGCTGGCCGTGAGCCGCAAATTTGCCGTGCCGTTGCTGGATTATCTGGACAAGATTCGTTTCACGGTCCGTTCCGGCCACAACCGGACGCCGGGCGTCGAAGCCAAAAAGTTGCTGAAATGACCTTGTCGTTGAGCGCTCTCTCCGGTGAAATTTGCCCACAGCAATCCAAATGCGAATTGACTTTGCCAAGCGCCGTGAAGTGATGGAGCGCTCGATGCACCTCGGGCACTGCATCTGCGAGCCGCGTCGCCCGTGTCCGTGCGACGTGTTCCGCGATCAAGGCATCTGTCCCTGTGCCGGCGAGCGGCCCGAGCCGATTGATCTGTCGCAATTGAAACTGACGGCGCTCGTTCGCAACGCCGGCTGCGCGTCCAAGATTCCGCCGGGAGATTTGGAGGCCGTGCTCCGCCGCCTGCCGGAGGTGAGTGACCCTGCGGTGCTTTGCGGCCTGGCTGCGGGCGACGACGCCGCGATCTACCGCATCGCGGACAATCTCTGCCTCGTCCAAACCGTGGACGTGTTCACACCTTGTGTGGACGAGCCGCATCTGTTTGGCCGCATCTGCGCCGCGAATTGCCTGTCCGACGTTTACGCCATGGGCGGCGAACCGCGCACGGCGCTGAGCATTGTCTCTTTCCCGTCCGAGACACTGCATGGCGAAGCGATGTACCGGATGCTGTTGGGCGCGATGGAAACGCTGGCCGAAGCGGGCGTCGCGCTCATCGGCGGCCACAGCATCAAGGACGACGAAATCAAGCTCGGCTTCGCAATCACGGGCATCATCGATCCCGTCGTGGCGGAGGCGTTGGACAAGCCATGCGTGGGTGATGGCTTGGTCTTAACCAAGCCGCTGGGCACGGGCGTGTTGGCGTTCGCGCAGCAAATTGGCCGTGGTCACGCGAGTGGCCTAGCTGCTGCGTCGGCGTCCATGTCAACGCTGAACAAAGCCGCCGCCGATGCGATGCGCGAAGCGGCCGCTTCGGCCTGCACTGATATCACCGGCTTCGGCCTCTTCGGTCATCTCGTGCGCCTGCTGCGGCAGCACCGATTGACCGCGCAGGTCTTCGCCGATGCACTGCCTGCCTTTGACGGCGTTTTGGAATTGTCGCGAGGCGACGTCATTCCCGGCGCAGTCGAGCGCAACCGCGAGTTTGTCGGTGGCGATCTGGAAGTCGAGCCGGATGTGGACAAGGCCTCCGTGAATCTCGGATTCGACGCGCAGACATCGGGCGGGCTGCTCATCGCCATCGCGCAGGAGCGTTTGGGCGAGCTTCAGCGCGGCCTTGCGAAGCGTGGCGTTACCGGCTTCGTTATCGGCCGAATCATCGGCGAGTCCAGTGGACGCATCGTCTTGACTGCCGCGGAAGGCTTGTCAACGAATGTGGAACCGCAAGTCGTCGAGAAAAAGGACAATACAATCATGAACCCATCCCCTGCTTCAGAAGCGCATCAACCAGGCTGTTGCGCGGACGTTTTTGGCAAGGAAAGCACGCCAAGTTCGACCGCCGAATCACAGAGGGCTTTTGGCGCATTGCTGCGCTCCATGCAGGCGGGCGGCACGCTGGATGCGAAGGCG